>Ga0247608_10002393_pt1 | contig 23559 bp, 41 predicted proteins | sample 176DNAGHGlowgp2_FD_193490 | JGI IMG/M metagenome (GOLD analysis project Ga0247608, IMG submission 193490) | Sheep rumen microbial communities from Palmerston North, Manawatu-Wanganui, New Zealand - 1766 DNA GHGlow gp2 | ecosystem: Host-associated > Mammals > Digestive system > Stomach > Rumen ... | reverse complement strand
CTGAGCATATCAAATCAGACTCACAATCCTGTGCAGCACTCTTCACTGCTTCAGACTTGTCTGTAAATATGTCATAAGAAACTGAATTTATAGTATCTCCGTTCTCCATTTTGTAAAGTTCATAACCGTCACTCTTATCTTCAAAAACAGACAGAATCTTAGAACTACGGACATCATAGTCACGAGTAGAACCGAAATAATAAAACAATTCATCACCGGGTTTGCCAAATGAACCCTCATCAATTTTCTGTGTTGTAAACAAGTTGTCACTCATTGGATAGATATAAATTAGTTTCTACTAACTCTCTCTTGTCAAGAAAGTCATTTTCAAATGTTTCAACAAGATAACACTTACAGATACAGTCTATACATATGTTCTCTGCTCCGTTGGAATGAATAAGACGAGAGGGGGACTCACTCGCAGTATGACCGAACACTTGTGTCCACGGACCGTTATCATCCTTGTATGTAACTTTTGTAAGACCTTCCGGACGAATCCAAGTCGGACCGTTAAACGGACTGCTTCCGAACATATCACCGTTTCCGAGATATGAGAACTCAAATGCCTTGTATGGAAGTTCATTAGTTATGTTCTCCAGCTTTCCGTCACACCATTTCTTCAGCCACCTCATTGACACCCCGGCATGAGAATATATGATTCTGTTAGTCTTGTCTATGTAAACATACTGAAGAATACCCTTTACCATATCCCGCTCAACAAAATAACCAGCGAATCCTTCTGTCTCTCTGTTATATCCGCTATGCTGTCCGATATAGTCAGTGAGGTAATGCATATCATGGTTTCCTATAAGCATAATGAACTTTCCCTTGCCAGATTTCATATGCTCTTCTCTCAGTTTAAGAATGTTCTCATAGCACTCTCTCTGATCAATGGGATGAATAGTAAATGAATCAAAATAATCACCGAGAATGATGAACTCATCCGGATTCTCTCGTTCATATATGTGCTTCACTGCACCCCATCTTCCATGTGGGTCTCCAACAACTACACGTTTCTTCATAATTTTTCAGCCGCGGAAAATACTGGTTCTTCAGACCAGCATAGGAAGCAGCTGCTCCTTTTGTTAATTGTTATTATATTTTATTTTCTCAAAAGTCAGTCCTTTGGAATGACTTGTATATTTTAATCTTGAATAATTAACTCCGTCTTTGATTAACTTCCCATCAATGGAAGTTATCTTGAAGTATCCAGAATCTCTTCTTCCTCCAATATAACATATTTGGTTGTCATAAAGGATTCTGTCCCACAGACAGAATCCGAACAACTTGTATTCTGTCTTTGACTTCTTCAGAATTCCGTGCTTGATTCTGTTTGCCTTGAATTTCTGTCTGTTATGCCTACGGAAGACTCTTCCGTAGTACATAGTATTTGCTGATTCTGCTTCAAGATTCCTTGCTATGACATATGCATCAAAGCAGTGTGACTTGTCAATGTTGTGTTCTCTTCTCAGTCTTGCTGTCTTGTAACCGTATGTGATATGGAATTCCCTATCTGGGAATTCCTGTCTTATCATCTTGACAAGAATGTCTTTAATGACATTCATTACAGCAGCATCCCTAAGCAATTTTACATTCTTTTTCTGTAATGTTTTCTTGGTGATCTTCAACTTGACTTTATCCTGATGTATCTCAGTGTGACATTTGTGACACACTGTAGCCAGATTATCCGGATGATTGCTGCCTCCTTTTGACACTGGAGTAAGATGATGGACTTCAAGTCTGGTATCACCAGACTTTCCGTGACACACCTGACACTTGAAACCATCTCTGTGCTTCACGAAAGACTTTGTGTTATCAAAGTCTTCTTTTTCTGAATGTTGATAGTCAGAACCCTGTACATCAGGGTCTCTCATCTGTCTTGTATCAAACGGACAGTATTCAAATCTGATGCAGTCAAACGGAACTATCTTGGAAATAAATTTGAGTATTCTGAGATGAGCAGAATTCCTGCTCATCAGTGACGGCGGAATCCATCCCTCTTTCTTTACAGAAACTCTGTTGTTGAATCTTGCTTGACGATATCTCAGCAGATATCGTCTCATATTCCTGTATTCTCTTCTCTCATCAAGTCGTTTTTTGATGTCTGTCCTTAAATCTACTTGTACTTTTAACAGTTCTTTCTTCTCTGTAGTAACGCTTATACCCACGTGCTTTGCACCTGGGTCTATTCCGAGAGTACACGGCTGGATGTATCCAGTCGTTTCATAGCACAGCCGTATGGTGAACGGCTCAAGACAAACTACAACGGCATTTCCGGACTTGAGCATACGTCTCACCATGCCGAACCTCCGGGTCGGCATAAGAGCGTTTCCTTGTATGTCCTGTATGAATACTACCATCTGTATTTGTTTCTTTCAATTTTTTAATTATAACAGTTATTCACTGTAAGTCAGACAGCATTGCTGTCTGTTAGTTACCCCTGACCAATGTTATCTCTGAGTTTTATATCACTGCAACACTGTCCCTACCGGACAGGACTGTTTAATCACAGTGCGCAGAGCAAAGGACTGGGATATGCATCCCTTGGTGCCTATGTATTTCAGAGTAACATAGTCCGGATGATATCCGGCCTCAGGCTCTATCAACGTCGGCTTGCCGGACGTTGCTGTCTAAACAAGCCGCTGGTCCTCTGTCACACCAGTGACGAGACCAGCCGGTCATTGACTGATTTTCTTTGTGATGTTCAATAAGCCAATTCCAAAAAGTAGAATTGATATATCCCTGACAATCTTCTATATCCAATCTTGATATGAATATCTTCTCATAATGATAAGTGTCCAAGAATTTATACAGTTCATCATATAACTCTTTCACATTCTTATCTGTGCTAACAAACCACATATTATCAAACACATGAACGCTGTCTGTGTTATTTTCAAGATGCTCTGCTAACTTGATATAAAAATGACTCCCCAACGGACATTTTACGACAACTGTATAAATCTTAGCCATATCAAATTGAATTTCTCTAAATATGATACTATCAAATGACAGTTTTGTTTATTTCAGCAAGATAATCATTCATCTCTCTTGCCAAATCAACTGCTTCATTTCTGTCAATGAATACATTTCCTTTCACAAGACGGAACTTGTCTGACATATTGCCACACCAGTCTGTATCACGTACCTCAAACATAAACGTACTCATTGAAGAGAACACATAATAGTACTTGTCACCTTTGTTGGGAATGACTGACAATTCTTTTCTTGATAATTTACTATTGCTCATAACTTTAACCAACAATTACTTCTGTTAATGTAGAAAAATTCTCCCAGATAAAATCAAACTCTTCCTGCGTCAAATTGAACTGAGAAGTAATCTGATTCTTGATAGACTGCTTGACAATATCAGAAACATCGTCAAGATAGATATTCGGTGCCTTAACCCAAGTGAGTTCTTCGACCAAATCAACAATATCACAAAGAACATCAGGAGTTCTCTGGTCATTAATGATAACATTTACATCTAACATAAAAATACAAATCCAAAATTTGCTGCAAAGATATAAAAATATTCTGATATGACAACTACATTCAATGTTAAATTTTCATAATTGTTGATAAATAAAGAAATATAAGCAGTTTATTATGACTGGAAAAGACATCGTTAATCATATTTCTAAATATCTATTCCATAAATTCAACGGTTCAAGAACCATGTCAGTCAGATATAGCAGGGATCACAGAAGTTTCTATGTATACAACAATACTGCTGGAAGACCATTCTGTGTTGCTACCATCCGCATATCAGACCATGACCCTGTACTCTACAATCTGATTAATATGGACAAGACTGACTATAGGATTGCAGCAAAGACAAACCCAAAAGAAACAAGAATCCCGAATATATCTGTTGAATTCTATGACAAAAGAAGCATACCGACACCAACAAAGAATATCAAAAGTCCATATGCATTCAACATCCTGAGATACTGCTACCAAACAGACAAACTCACAATGGATGACATCAAGAAACTGATGATTGAAATTATATATTTCATTGAAAACAATGAATATAAATTTGAAGATCCGTTCAAAGGAACATATAAGAAAGCAAAAATATACCCCGGAAAAGGATACAAAGCTAATATTCCTATGAGATTACCAAAAGAAGCAGAACTGAAATTTGGAAAGAATTTGAATTTCTGGCAAGTATATAATCCGTTTGAATCAACAAACAATTGTTTCACTTATATGTTCACAACATTCAATAACAGAATAAACATAATAGAAACTGTCAATAACTTCATAGACAAAGAAATAGAAAAGAACACTCTTTATGAAAATATAATGAATGATATATCAAGAAGCAGAACCCTTAGTTGAGTTCTGCTTCATTCTTATAGAATTCATCTATCTCTGCTGCAATCTCAGCACGCATCTTTGCTTCATTCATTGTCTTTTCCCGAATCTCAGCATCAGTCATATACCGGACATAACCCAAGAACAATTCTCCATCATTACATTGAACAGTTATATCAGCACTCTTGACTTCTGGATACTTGCTTGTGATTTCATCAACATAGTTGGTGAGTAAACTTATCACTTTATCAACATTCAATCCGATAATGCTGAATGACTTGCTCTCTCTTGTTGTTTGTTTTGTTGTTGTCATAATTCTTTCTGTTTTAATTTCTTGCTGCAAAAATACAAATAATATTTCATATAAACAAAAATTTCTCCTAATTTTTAAACTTATTAGGAGAAATTAAACTTTATTAAGACATTATTTCAACAAACTCAGAATATATGCATCTTTAGTCAGAGGTTTCAATGTTCCGAAACTATTTATACATCTATTGTATGCCCGTTTGAAATTCTCTGCCGGAGTTGCAACATTGTCATATTTGTATGTAGCATAATCTGCATAATCTACATTTCCATATGTAGTGCTGGTTCCGAATATCTCCAGTTTCACACCATCAGGACATTTGAACATACATCTGATTTCCTTATTACTGTCATCAACATCAAATGCAGAATCACCGAATACGAGTTTACCGAACATCTCAAGCAAATCCTTATGATTCCAAGCCCACTGATATTTCTGATATTCTGAAAGAGGAATCCACTTAGCATCAAGTGCTTCATTCTTCTCCATATTCTTCAGAGTCACTGGATGTTCATCAATAAAACCATCAAGCTTTACATAATACCTGAAACCAATATCCTAACTTCCACTATCCGGAGTAGAATTAATGTTATATAGTTTCACTTTGTTAGCAGCAATCTTGACTCCGGTTTCTTCAAACACTTCTCTGACTGCACACTGAGCACAAGTCTCATTAAAATCAAGATAGCCTACCGGAAGATTCCACTTGAACTGTTCTTTCTCAGTTGCTGTTCCTCTCTTATTTGCCAACACATACGGCTTGTTGTTTCTGTCAACACAGAATACAGCACTTACACAGACAACTGCACGAGAGTACCAATATGTCTTACCGTCTTTCTAAAATGGAAAATTCTTCATATATATAATTAAAATAACTGTTTTGACTGTAATGTATTTATTGGCTTTACAGCCATTTCTTTCACAATATCATCAGGAAATAACTGTCCAATCAACAACGGTGATTTCGGATTATGCATCTCATAATTATGCTGACATACATCAAAATCAGCAGATGCATAACAATACTTACATTTATGCATACAAGTATTATAAGAACCTACTGATGTATTAGGATAACACAGACAACCCCACTGTTTCGGCTTATTGTTCTTTTTCGGATAGATTCCCATTATATTCAAAGCATGTTCATCTATACATCCAGTCACTTCAACTCCATCTAAGTCTTTAAATTGAAGTCCGTTTCCACATGTCTGGATAATCATCCCATAATACTTTGCTATATTAACAAACTCATGGACAATAGCTGCTTTATGCTCATATGGAATCTCTATCAACAGTTCACCACAATTCTTCTTGACTTTCTCATACATAGACACGAAATTGATGATTACTCGCTCTGTGTATCCAGACAACTCACTACACAACTTAGTAAAACTGTCAATATGATATTTAAAGTTGTCATCAAGATTTCCGTTATGATTGAAATAGCAAATAGGATCATATCTCCAGACAATATAGTCTTTGCCATACATATCCGACATTTTCTCAAACGTGTCTATTGTCTGAAGAATATCTGGAACATTTGGTTCTATATCAGTTCCGTATCCTGTAATCGTATACTGAAACACACTTGGGAACTTATCTGTTATCTCAGATAACTGCGGTAATAACAGTGCATAGTTCTTTGAACACCAGATAATCCCCTCTATATGTTCTTTATCTAATATCACCTTATGCACTACATTTTTTGCTGTGGGGTTTCTGAACATCAAGAAACCTTCCCTGAACCGGTTCATAATCCATTCTGAATAGAATGCCGGTATGTCTGTCCTATAGTCAATACTGAGAATCATTGTTCAAATTTTCTAATAAATTATTATAATGCTCTAAGTCACTCGTCAATTGACTGATTATACAACTAAGATGTTTCTTGCAATCTTCAATCAAATCTTCTTTAACATTACTTATATAAATTTTATCACAGTCTTTTCCATCCCAAGTAAGTACACACTCATATTTGAAGTTATCAACAAAGACATAAATTTCAGGATGTTCAACAATATCAGTATCTATAAAAAATGAACCAGTATAATCTGACTTATCTCTTACATTTAAAACATTAAACTTTTTGATAGTCAAATTAGACATATCATAATAGAACAAGATATCACCTCTTTGTACATCTTTCCAAAAATCATATTTCATCATTATGAACTTTGTTATATATTTCTCCGAATAACTTCACTCGTTCATCACCATCCAGTGAATCAAACTCTGGATGATTCTGCTCAATATATTGTGTAGTCTTGAGAATATCATTCATTGACTTCTCAGACTTAGCGGCATTCTCTTCCCACCGTTTTCTTTCAGCTTCCTGTTTCTGACGAACTATCTTTCGTCTCTTTGTAAATACACTCATATCATTAACAAGTTATATCATGCATATCTTCATAACGTCTGATTGCTTTCATCCGCTCATTATAAGCGAATTTAATCAATGCAGCACCGAGTGCAAACACTACACTCAGCACTATTGAACCTTCTATGAACTTCGGCTTCATCATACTTCTTATCCAAAATTAACTATGAAATTATTATCACCGATTCTTCCATAATGCAATCTTATTGCTGCTTCAAGTTCCGGAGTCATATCACCATATTCAGAATCTTCTCTTGAAAAATCCATCAGAAACCCCTGACACTTCGGCTGCTTCAGATATTCAACCAAACTATCAACAGTATGAAGATTCAAATCAAGTTCATCATATTGTCTCAACCGGAATATCTCACCAATCTGCTTGACAAACTTCTCATTATCAAATTCATCACAATCAAGAACTTCATCAATAACTTCATCTTCAAGAAGTTGAGAAAATGTTATTTCATTATCCTCAAATTTCTTGACTAAATCCATTGCATTCTGAAGTTGCATATAATTATCAATAAGACTCTGCTTCAGTGAACTGTCTTTAAAATCATTCTCAGTGAAACCACAGTCCATAAAATACTTCTTATTATCAATATGAAGTTTCTTCCATCTCTCAAATGCTGTGTCTTGGTTATCAATATATGCATCATAGTACCATATACCATGACAATGTTCCTTTATCTTCTGACAATACTTCAATGCAGTCTCTCTGTCAATAATTGATGCTCTTATATTCGTCCATGTATATGCACTCATAACTATTCAAACAAATTCATTTAACAAATTATCAAATTCCTGACTATTATATGTCTTTCCAGTTTCCTCATAATAGATTGTCCCGTCATCATTTATATACAAATGATATTCACCACAATCGCTGTGTTCTGTTCGATACGGACAGTCATCACAACCATTTTCTGTATCAACTGAACAGTTATATGGAACATATCCTATAGTGAACTGATACGGATTCATCCTATCTTCATATATATGATAGAATGTACAAAACAAGCCGTGATTTCCTTCAATAATACGAGTAGCAGTATTATTGAACCACTCCAACGTCTCTTCTCTTGTCATAAAATACACAGATGCTCATTAGCAGGATCATGTTCTGTAACATATTTCCTACATTCTTCCATAGTTCCACGGAACACATACTCATCTTTATCAGAATCCCAGACATCACAAATCCATTTATCCATCTTTATATCCCTTGAAAAACAATCAAGTGCATTGTAAAGCATATATCCAAATGCTATTCCGCTAATAAACAAAGTTCCAAGAACTCCTGCTGCTATCTTAATCTTTTTATGTTTCATTTCAATATATAATATTTTTCTCTATATTCTTTTCTATCCTCTCTCGTTCTGCTGCACTACATCTTTCAAAATAATACAACAACTCATGCATATTGCTGAACTTTCTCTTCCACTTCTCAAGTTCTTCTTTGGTTTTACATGGAATGCGATTACTCCTGTCACAGAAACCATATGCAGATATACAACAGTATTCCCAATTCCCGAACATATCCTGATACTGAAGTTCTCCGTAATATGACCTCAGATGAACAGAACGTCTTTTGTTTATATATAACCTAAGAGCTGGCCATACTAACATAAATGCTGCCAGAACAACAAGAAAAACTAATACATAAACTGCTAAATTCACCATAGAATCTGTTTTTCTAATTCTTCTACTCTTTTCTTAATAGCCAAATACGACTCACATATATCTTTGACTTTCTGTTTCACTTCTTTCTCAGTCTCTGCACCGTCATACAACCGGTTCATAGTAGAAATATACTCTCTGATATATTCATCGTCATATGGAGCATATTTTGAACATATCTTTACAGTCCCATCTTCATTATAGACAAATCCGAGTTTTGCTCTCCAATAGTCATTATCTTCACTACGAAGAACTGCTTCAAAACTCCTGTCTGTGTACATACAAAGTTCCCATTTATGCTTCTTGTTCTCTGTCCAGAAATAAGTCAAGATAATATCTTCAAAGTCATTTCTTAACTTTATATCTGCTGCCTGAAGTTTCACAACACAGTCCTTATACTCACTCTGGAGTTTAGACAGTTTCTCTCTTCCCTCTCCAGTAGAATACATCATTGACAACCGTTTGCGATTTCTGATAACATCATATGCTGCATCAATAATCTTTACTGCTGTATCAACATCTTTATGATGCATCATCCAATTGACATCAGCATCTAAAGTCATATCTGTATCCGGGATATTAAAACCACACATCTCATCAATCTGATGAAGTTTAGAAAGAACATCTTTCAGTTTTTCATAATCCTGACAAATCTCTTCACAATTTTCTGCCATATATTTTCTTTATTTCCTCTCTATATTTCTTTTTGTTATCTTCTATTTTGTTCCAGATATCAGTCAGTTTGTTTTTCAATTCATTTATAGCAAACTCATTTGAATATAACTGACCAATACTTTGGAAATAAAATGAATGATACTGACTGTCAATCATAAAATTAGAATCATTTGACATCTTCACCCATATATCACTCAACCCACATTTTGAGAACAGTATTGATATCTGCTTGTCTTTATCTTCAAGACCATCAAGCACAACTATGAAATAGTCATCACTATTGTACTTAACATACCATCTGAACTTTTCACTGCTGATGAAATGAAAATTGACAAACTCAGAAACAATCTTGTCTTTAGTTTCTCTCAAAAACTTCATTTCATCAGATATACCATCTATATCAGCAAAGATTATATCTTCTTCAGCCATTGACTTCTTCTGACTTGTAATGTAATTCTTTTCCTCGGTTATGAAGTTCATTGTTCACATACCACTTGATAGTCTCTATCATATCGTCAGCCTTTGCTATGATATCCTTGTGAACATAATCCATTGCTTTAGTCAAACTTTCTTCAGTAACAAAGAACTCTGTGCAGTACGGATCCCAATTAAAATCTTCACCAGTTTCATCCTTCATAACAATTAGATACTTTACCATCCCTGGTATTTCATCAATGGGAACTTCTGCAACTGTAAGTGTAATGTTCCTAAACTCTACCCAATATGACGGAAGCATCATAAACTGAAGTTCCCTATTGCTCAATTCATATGTGAATGCGAACTTGAACTTACTAAGCACTTCATCCACTTTATTGACTATATCAGCAACTGGACCGGTTACAGAACCTTTCTCAGTCATCAGTATATTATGATTGTTCGGTTCTCCGATAACTAAAACACCGTTTGAATCAACTATCAGATTTGGATTGATTTTCTTCAGAATGTCATTTACTGTTGTACTCATAATGCATTATCTCCTATATATTATATTTGTGGAGACAAAGATAGTGATAATTTCTGAAAGAAAAAAGCAATAATATTGATAATTAAGAAAATTTAACTATCTGGAATTATATTTTCGGCAATAAACTGCATTTGTTGCCGAAATTGGATTCACAATTCAACTATGTTGAAATTCAAAGGTACAATATATAGAGAAAATGAATTTGATTTAATTATGGATTTCAAAATAAGTGATATTGTATCAAAGATGAGATTTGTTGATAATCTTGTGCCACTCAGAGACAAACTTGATGAATACAAAATTCCAGTTGTAGTTCAAGTAGAGAAAGACAACAAAAACTACTATGTGCTTGCTAAAGCAAGATACTACAATAACTTCACTGAACTGGAATACTCACTGGACGAGACAGGACGGAACCACCACACATCATTCTATAGCAATGAAGAAGAATGTCCGAAGATGTATGAATTGTCTGAACTGCTTCCAGAAACACAAGAAAGATTGTGGAATAATATTCTGCTGACTGACTATGAATGTGAATGGCCCTGGCTGACTGTTGTAACAGACAGTGATGACAATGAACAGAAATCATACGGAGTCATCAAGTTCATCAAACAAAAGAGATTGTCAAAATATGCAACAAACTAAAGAGAATTTAGTGAATGTAGTGATTTCTGATGATTATAAAAATCCTTCTGAAGTCATTGTCCAGTTCAAATACTGTCCGGGATTTAAATTTGATGAGAAACCAGAAGTCATTGACATATATGCATATGTAAAAGCATATATGCAAAATTATGATCAGATAATGTGCAGATTTGAATGGTTTAATCCTTCAATTAACTATAATGAAACTGAAGAATGTGGATGCATTTCTGTATATCCCAGAGACGGAAGTCAAATTATGTATGATGTCAATAAATTATCCAACTGGACACAAAAAGCATTGAGACACGATTACGTCATTACATTTGATGAAAATAACATAGCTAAACTTGTCAAAAACAAATTTGGCAAATATTTATTTATAGAAGATTTATTTGAAGACAAAATTTAAATATGACAAACAAAGAAAGATTATATAAACAAATTAATAAATTATCTGCATTAAAAGACGGTTGGTTTGGTGGAAGCGGTTTAGCACCAAATTCCAATGCTATAGATAATTGCAAGAAAATCATTGATAGTTTATCAGAAGATATATTGGAACATTGTGCTGTTTTTCCTTGTCAAGACTCTAATATATCATTTCAAGGTAAATTCTCTGATAGTTGCAGATTGATTGTTGCAGTCCAATCTGATAGAATGACTTATGTAGTCAAAAACAAGAAACAGAAATCATCTCAAGAAAGAATTCCAGTTGATGAAGAAAACATCAAAGTTTTAGAAGAACAAATTAGATTATTAAACAAATAAAACATTATTGAAATTCATATCAATAATGTTTTATTTTTGTATAAAAAGAGCCTCCTGTCTGACTCGAACAGACGACCTTCTCATTACAAGTGAGTGGCTCTACCAACTGAGCTAAGGAGGCAATATCGTGCCGGGAGAATGATTCGAACATTCGACCTACTGCTTATGAGACAGTCGAGCTACCACTGCTCCACCCCGACAATATTTGAGCGAATATTGGTACTCGAAACCAAACTCCGACATTGGAAGTGTCGTGTACTACCGTTATACGATACTCGCATTATAATTTCTTTCTGTTGTTCACCCAACACTTTGAGTTGCCTATTATTTATATACAAGAATTTCAAAAAAGTTCTCTTAGGACACTACTTTTTTGCAAATAAATATAAAAAATCTTCATTTTAATAAGAAAAATGGGCAAAATCAAGAGATATATTATCAACAAAGACGTTGAAACTAAGAAAAACGGAAGAACTGCTCCGAAGATTTCAGTAGAGAAATTCAAAGAAAAAATCAAAGAATTCTCATATAGCACATTGAAGAAATTTGATATGGAATATGATGACAAAGAATCTCATCTCAAAGGAAACCTTATGAATGCACTGAGAACTCTTTACTTCCAGCACTTCCATAAACACAATTCATCTCAAATCGGAACTGACTTCAAGGGAATCAGAGTAGATTGGGAAAACCATGATATAATAAATGACATCAGAACTACTAACGGAATCCCATACTATCTGTGCTATGCTGCTGGAGACTGGGAAATTCCAGTTTATTTTATAGTCTATTTTGACGGAAAGAAAATCCGCGTATATGTACCCCATAAGGGAAACACATGGCGTTCAGACACAAAACAGGCATTAGGAAATCTCACAATGCCAGACTATGCAAAGAAATACAATACAGTGACTGATGATGAATATGTATTCAAAATGCTCATTAAGCAAGGCGACATAGAAAAAGATGAATTTGAGAAAGTTCCAGCTGGAATTGCAAATAAAGTAGAAGCAGATAAAGATGCTATTATAAAAGATTTCTCTGAACACGTTCAAGCAAAAGGTTCTCTCAAAGAATCATCACTGACACCAGAAGAACAACAGAGATACAACAAGATTATCAATGAAGTTGCTAAATATGTGAAATCAGAAATTGAGAAACTATAAACTAAAGTGGGATGCTCATTATGAGACATCCCACTCTTTTGTTATTTCATACTTTGAGAAAACTTCTTTCATATGACTATCATCCAATGTAGGTTTCTTTCCATCAGGTCCAACAATACAACTGTCTTTGATTCTCTTGATATCTGCTGGCTTTAACATAGAATGCAAGAATGTTCCGCTATCGGATTCCCACTCTTTTTTATACAGACTCATCTCGAAAGACAGTTCAATTTCACGGGCAATATGATAGTCCCATATTTCCTTATACGGATTCCAGTCTTTATAAACAATGAGATTGAGTTCTTCAGCACTTGGCTGAATCTCAGTCACGATATCCACTACAAAAGATGTATACTTTCTGTCAGTACATATCTCCATTCCTTTCCAGAACTTATATGCAAAATATTTCATTTCTTCAATTTCGGCTGGTTATTCAACATTCTTTTCATATTCTCAAGTTTCTGAATAGCATCATCGATGTCATCCATAAAATCGCTATGCTCTTGTTCTGACAAAGCCAATTTCTTTCCATTATGACTCCATATCTCATTGACAAGCCAAGTATCAGGAAACAACTCTGACTTATAGCACCACGTCCAGTCTTTGAACTCATCTTCTTTAAGCCATTTGTAGTGCTGCCTGTCAAACAACTGGTTCTCTTCTGGATGAAACCATGCTAAGAACATAAACATATTATCTGGATTAAGAACATATATTTCCGGAATTGCTGGATGATAGTCACCGAATCCGTCATCATCAAGAAGATAAACTTTTGGTTTATGTTCTGAGAAATTACGAAACAGTCCATTCAAATACAATGCAGCTATCTGATCCTGTTTCCTTGCAGTCTCTCTGTATGGCTTGTGCTGTGACTGTGCAGCATCAAATGAAACTTTACTATTCGGACCCTTGATGTGTTCCATGGTGATTTATGATTTTTGGACATTCAATATCAGTACTATCATCAACAGAGAAATCAAATCCATCAAACTTGATTCTCTTAATCACAAGAGAATCAGCACGGCTGCTTTCAACTCCATAGTATTCATAAAACCAGTGCCACATTTTCTCTCGCCATTTAGAATATTCACTGCTATGTTCACCGTTGTATAAAGAATCACTTTCAAATTCATCCAAAACGATATTACCACACCAAGTAACATCTAAATTTGAACAATAAAACTCAAACCAGCAGAAATAAAATTCTTTGCTTGTACTTCCAGTCAATAACATATCTTATATAAATTAACAGTTAATCATCAATTTCAGGAAATGCATCATCAAACAGAAATCCGCTATTACATCCGTCTCTTCCGACAATCTCAACAGGTTCTTCACAGACCATCACCGAACACATCACATTACCGGATTCACTACATCCGACATTGTATGCACATTCATCACATCTGATAAAACCTTCACTCACAACATCATTATTATCAACATTATGGAGATTCATCAAGACATCTTCATCAACAACATCACCTTTAATGAATTTTTCTTTCAGAATCCGTACTTTGGCAATGACTGCAAGAATATCATCATCTGACAAATCTCTGAAAAAATATCTTTTTCCGTCTTTACACAAAGCACTCAGACATTCATTTTCATCAATGTAGATTTCCTTGACTGACCCGGCATCAATCTCCAAGTCAACCTCTATTTTTTCAAGGAAGTTATATACTTCCATCTCATATTGAACTTTAACTAAGTTTCTCATATTCAATCTTCATTAAACTCCCGGTGCCATACAGGAAGATAGCCGTCTTCAAGATGGTCTTCTCCAGCAATAATATGAACCCACGCTTCAAACTGTTCTTTTGACTGAGTTCTCCAGTAAACGCCGTCAACAGCACAGTCATCTGAAGTAAGCCAGAGAGACAGATGTCCGACTGTTCCATCTTCCATCAATTTTATCCTATCAACAAATATCGGATTTGGCCCATCATTCATCTCGCCTCCGGAATACACATAGTCAATCATATCCTGTGCTGTCTTGAAATGGTATTTCTCAAGATGCTCAAGATGTGCCTGTTCTTTCTTGATTCTTTCAGCAGTTTCTCTCATCTTCTTTTTGATGAGTGCATTTTCTGACATCTGAGATTCCACTTCCATCTCATCCATCATATTCTGCCAAGTTCCCTTGGACTTCTCTTTCAGTTTGAATTCCATATATTTGTAATTTAGATGTACTTAGCAAATTCAGAAAATGTCAATGTAACTTCTTTTTCATCATCAACATCTCCCCATTCATTCTTAATGATAGAATAACTGATGACAATCTTCTGCGGGTCTCTAAGATTATCAAAAGTCCAGCTATAACCCCTCTGGTTGATTCTCTCTACATCATGGACAACTACAGCCTTTCCGATTTGTGTGCCAGAAGGTGCAGTTTCATCAGCAATCCCTATATTGTACTGAATCCATTTGTATGCAGCATAATCAAACAACCGGTCAATCATATGAATACGGCTGTAATGTGAAATGTACTCTTGAATGAGATTTTCTTTTCCTTCCATAAACTGACATTTTATAATTTTCCACAAAGATAGTGACTATTTTTCATATATGAAAATAAATTAAAGAAAATTAGGAAAATAATGTATATGTTCACTCTTTTGATTATGTTCATAAATTCTTGAACGTTCAAAAATAATGAACAACACAAAAACATTGAACATCAAAAAGAGAGCACCAGACATTTCCAACGCTCTCAAAATAAAAACACAACAACACAACTTTGCTCAAATGAGCTGTTTATTACTTTTCTGTGTACCTAAACTTATAATGACATTTCGGACACAGATACACTTCACCTTCAGAATCTATTGCTTTAGCAATGTCAATCTTAACTTCCTCTCTGCATTTGGGACATCTTACTACACACATACTCTCAAAGTTCTTAGTTATTTGACTGTTACAGATTATTTATCAATAAGAAAAATATCAAATTATGACCAAGTGATATTATTGTCTTCAAATAACACATGGAGTTCCTCTACACATTTCTTGCCAGCATTGCGGAACCGCAACACAGCAGTCTGAGAATACCTGTCAACAAAATCCCTTATAGTTATAGTATTAATATCACTGACATTCATCATAAGGACATTCTGCAACCGGGCTGAACACTTATTGTCATTGACAAAATTCCACAGTTTGTCTGCATAGGCAGAGCCGTCTTCTTTGTCTTTCTCCCTGATTATGATACTCTTCAATTCCGGCATATTCTTCTCAATGACGGTCATTGCATCAATGAGTTCATTCAATACTTTCTTCTTCATATTAAATAACATTAAATTTATATTTCTGGCGACAAAGTTAATACTTATTTTCCTAATAAACAAACTTATTAACAAATATTAAGAATTTTATATAAAATTTCACTCAACTTTCTCAATAAAAACTTCAGCCCAATCCTTGTCAAAATAATGAAGCGGATAGCCAGATGAGCAGCCAGACATACGACTTTCAGCAAATGCAGTTCTCTTTATAACCTTGACTTTCTTCTTCAATGCACGTTCATATGTCTTCATATCAGTGAGTACCCAACATCCACTTCTCTTGAGAATCTCTTCTGTCTTGACATACTTCAAATTTCCGCGTGAACCACCTTCATCAGTCAAATGATGCCATATATTCCCGTTATACTCAAAATACTTCGGCTTATTTTTGAATGCTATTGGATACAACTTACCGTCACTATAACACTCATTGTCTATATATTTGTCTATGATTCCATCTTCATCCTCAACATACGGATATACATCTTTCCATGTCAATCCGTATGATCTGACAAGAGCATCATACGGTGGAAGTATAATGCTTCTGTCCATTTCCGGTTTCTTACTATACTCATCAATAGATGTTCCGTAGAATTCATCCAACCGGACCATCAACTTCTTCTTGTTCTTGTCTTTAAGAAATGAATATCTTCCGTTCCTAACATTACCGGCACCGATACCACCCAACAGAAAATACTCTACATATCCAATTGGAAATGCGTATATACCGTATTCAACCGGAGCAGTATGATAAGTACGTTCTTCTTCATCCTGATCATGCTGCTGTGGGACAAGATTACCTCTCCTTACAAACTTCATATCCTATTTATAATTTCTTTCTTATTGCGTGTTCCCTTAACTGTGAGTCTCTTTGATGAATTAACATCATGCTCAACAACATTTGTTATGCTATTTCTTCTTTGTGGCTCTCTTACAGCCATTACTTTCCCACCCTGCTCTACTACCATAGAAATACCAGATGATGTATAATACGGCTTCCAATTCTCATCCCAGGAATTTGGAACAAATGAAATCGGCTTGAATGGAGTGTCAGATGACATCAATTGATCTATAGTTATATAATCCATATCTTTAATTTTCTGAATGCTGCCACAAAGATAATAAAAATATTTGAACAACAAATAACTATTAAGATTAATTAACCAAGTTCATCATAAACATATTGTAGGAACTCTTCATCATCCTCTATATTGAGAATCTCAGTATCATCTAAATAACCATAGATACCACAATCTATTCTCTCTGCTTCATCATCCACAAAATCACCATCAGGAGTCATCAGAACCTTAGACAAAAACTTTGAACCTATCTCAATGTAAGCACCGTCTTCACTTTCTACATCTCTGACAATATATTTCTTACCTTTATATTCAATAGTGTTGATATCCATTATATATTTCAAACCATTTTAATATTTATGAAAAAGAAGAGTCTCCGAGAAACTCTTCTTCATTATGACTGCCAGTTGTGGAGCTTGTAGCCTATATACAACTTACAGCAATCAAAAACCTATAATATGTCTCGGTTTTCCATTCAGCACAAACGGATTAGAGAATACACTATATTTAGCACCACATATCTTACTTGACTTCCTTTCATAGACAGCCATATATATTGAAGAATAGTACAACTGACGACAACATAAACAAACATTGAACTTGTCACTATATGCTACATTATATATGAAAGTAAACCAGCACTGGTCATTCTTGTCTTCAAAGTTACATGCAGTACCCATATTTCTATGGACTTCCCTTATGAAATCTATGACTTCCGGGGTATTCTTCAGAACCATAAATGCAGTCTCTATGACACCTGACGTATTGTCCAGATTATAATCACACATCTCTGCACAATCCATAAATATTCTTTTATATTTCTGATCGAGATTGTATATTGAAATCCAGTCATCATATTCTTTTATCATATCAGAATTATTCGGATGCAAAGAGAACATAGCAGAGTAATTATTACTATTAACAAAACTCACTATAGGAAGCAAAGAGAACTTTATCGATATGACAGAATCAACCAGAACATAATAGTCATAGTCATTGGGAATATAATCCATAAATGAGAACTTGATGCTATTTTTCTTCTGCTCATATGACATTCCATCTAAACCACTGACATAAACCGGCTTCCAATGCAAAATCTTCTTTAACTTCGGATTATCAGTCAGACAGAAATAATCTGCATTATAATCTTTAACTTCCGGTTCTCTCATAAAATCAGAGAACTCAAATATATATGTTACAACAGCATATCTCATTTTATTTTCTCTTTATAATCTCTAATCCCACTCTATAATAATCCGGAACAGCATACCCAGTCATCAAAAAATTCTCATTTCCCTCATATGGCAACACTGTATCATATTTACCATTCATTCCTACAATCATTCCGCTATCATCAATACATTTGAATAAATCGATAACACTCCATTTCCTGACAATCGATTCACTATCCAAACATAAAATTTTATCAAACGGCTTCAAATTACGATATTCAAAGAAATTGTCAAGAACTTCACCAGAATCTGATATAGCATATCCACTACCAGTTAAAACTTCATTGAACTTATTCTTCTCACAATCCACTGCATACCTGAACTTATAGTCACCATAGTCAAATCCATTAAATTCATCATTATAGACAAACAAACCATCTGAACTATTATATTCATATTGACAATATATAGCATAACTCCGGACTTTATTGTGTTCGTCAAGGTGATCAAACAAGAATATATATTGAGACTTTCCGCTGATACAGACACATATGTCTCCTTTTTTGAAATCACTCTTGATATCTGTTTTCCACTTCCTCTCTTCTTCCTGTAACTTTCTGCTATCAAAATCAAACAAATATCCGGCATCATACATTCTGTTATAGAACAATTCTTTATCAAGTTCAGTAGCCGGATAGACTGTTCTTATAACTCTATCAGACATTTCTTCAATAGAAGCCCAGTTACAACTGTCTTCAGAACCAACAACAACCTGACCATATTTATTGATTCCAATCAAACACCCACATGACCTTTCTGTATGTCTCCCGTTATATACAAACGGATTTCCATCAACAGACATCAGAACATCACCACACTTTGCATCATCAAAAGACCATTCTTTTATATAATGAGCAGCATCAAAATTATCATTATGTTTTTTCTCATCTGGTTCCAATATCTTGAAAAACGGTATAGCATCCTTACATATCGTATGTTCTGTGTCTTCTGAATTTTCACAATGCTTCTTTACATTAACGTCACCGTTTTCCTGATATCCAATAACTTCATATACAACATCATTTGTTATTAAAGATGTCACCAAATCACCTTCTTTGAATATATTATCATTAATCGGTTCTACTTTTTCCAATTCATCTTCATCTTCAAATAACACAGTAAATGCTCCGTCAGTGAAAAGATGCTTTATCCTATAGTGTCCAGTCCGCTCATTGATTTCTATTATCTTTCCCGGTCTGTTATTATTTTGTTTGACAATATCACCAATATTGAATTTATGCGGACTACATAACTTGTAAAAAAACTGTCGTTCTATGGCAATATAAGTACCATCAGTAAAATCATAAAACCCATGAATAACTGATGATATAGTATGACCTTCATCCGAGAAATCATTCTTATTGATAATCCTGTCTCCTACTTTAAAAGAAGGAATCAACACACATCTTATATCCGAAAAAGTTATGTCAGTTTTCTTGACAGAAAATCCGTCTTCAAACTCATATACATCATCAGTAATATTGATGAGTTTCTTTGGTGACAGAAACTTATTAAAGAACACTAAACACCCACATTTCCATTCAACAAACTTGCTGACTCTTTTCCAGTTATTCTGCTGTGAAATCATAATACGAATATTTGATGAATTTCCATCATCAGAACAATAATATGCATCATATCCATTCTTATCAACTTTCACAATCTGATAACACACACCATCCGGTCCGTCGCTTGCTATCACATAATCATATATCTGAAAAATATGAGGAATCTCAAAATCATCCCAATTCCTCTGTGTATATGAAGGAAACAAGACACACTCTGAGTTCTCTTCAGCCAATCCAGACTCAAACATATATTCACCATATCTGCTAAATGAATATTCCTGTGTTCCGATTGAACCAAAATGTTCTTTAGTAACTGTTATTCCTTTCCCTGTTACAGTTTTCAAAAAACATTCTCCACATACAGAAGAATAGAGGTGCATACCATCCGGACATGCACCCAATATATATGAAATATCAATTTTCGACATCATATGCTTTTATATTTTTAATTTCATCAACAGACACTGCCGGTGTATCAGTGCGATATGGGTTCACAAGATTCTCATATGTCTGAAAATCTATAAGCTGCCATCCGTTCAGACCACCTTCATCTGCAAAGAAACTGTTTGAATTAAGATATCCCGGACATCTGTCATAAACAGTTACTTCTTTCATATAACGGATTTCATTGACAAATTTTCCGTTCAATGGCATCTGTATATAAAGATACTCACCCTCTGGTCCATATGCAACATCTTCACGATACGGAGTATATGAAAGATGACCAATCTTCTTAACATTCATCAACTGCAATGTAATATGATACTTGTCTTCAGTTCTCCGTATGAAACATTTATCCAACACTTCATTTCCATAGAACTTTGGAATAAACTCTTTCAAAACTTCTTTCAAAGTTTCAATTTCAGTTTTTGCTTCATCAATCCATCCAGAAATATCATCTTTCTTTTCCGGAACTTCTTTCAGAAGATTCTCATACTTAGACTTGTTAGCAGACAGTTTATGTAACTTGTTAAGATTCTGTACTGTCTCTTCTTTTGACCACTTAACTTCAGTTACAGAAGTCAGTTCATTGTTGTTAATCTCTGTATTCATAATTTTTAATATTCGTTGGTTTGTAATTACTCTAATCTGTTAACTCCGGATTATCAAATCTGTTTCCGATAACTCTCATCTGCCAGCAGTCACCAATCCACCTTCCGACATCTTCACCGGCAGTGAAAGCACCTTCTTCAAAAACAACCTCGGCTTTCATCACTCCTTGTGATATGTGCCATTCATCAACATATTCAATGAAATCGTGTTCCCAAACTTTGACAGTCTCTCCGCTCTCACCTTCAATAGTAACTCCGCTATACCGGCACAAAGTTTCAGGAACAACATCTATTATATCTCCAATGTTATATAATTCATGGATAAAAACCCCACCGTTGAACGGGTCTCTGTATAGATCACCATACACCCATTTCCCGTTGTCTTTTCTCTTTGCACGGAACAATATGTCTTCAAAATCAATATTCATAATTTATCCACAAGACAAGGTGCAACAATTCTCCACAGATTACATCCGATGAAATTACCAACTACTTCACTCAGATAGATATAAACAAGAGTCATATCAATCATGTCGTATCCCACACTGAAATAGAAAGCATCGGCTATACTGTGAGCAAAACCACACATAATGAAACAGGGAACACCAAGCAACAATGCAATATACTTGTCTTTTCTTGCGAACTGAACCGCAGTAGTCATTATAAATCCACATCCCACTGCAAGAATTCCACACCCAAGCCAACCAGTATTCATCCTACTCTCTATTATCTTATGTGCTGCATCAGCAAATTCCGGATTAGCACCATTCATCAAACTTGCCCATATAGCACATCCGACAATATTTGACAATAATATAAAGACAAGTCCAGTCCAGTCATCCAGACTTCCTTTCTGAATGAAACCGGCTGTTCCAGTATATAATTTCAATTTATAATAAACTACAGTAGTCAAACCGAAAGCAAACAATACTGCTCCGATAATTCCACCGACTTTAAGGAACACTGTCCCTCCGACAGATATTGCTATACCGGCAAGTATTCCAGTCTCAATGATGTTTAATAACCAATTCTTCTCTTTCATGTTACTTCATGTATTTTCTGTTTTTCAATCTCTCTTCAATACCACTATTATGTTGTTCTTCATCAGCAACTTCTTTCTCAGTTTCTTCAATTTCAGACTGACCGAAAGTTCCGTTCAGTGCATCACTGACTACCTGTCTTATCTGCTCCACATAACCAGGAACCATCTCTATGAGATTCACATGTTTCATCCTGCTCAATGAACAAATCATAAGAGGATTATGAATAACTGCAATCATCTGAGTATCCTCCTTGTGAAATGAAAGAATACTGAGAACTTCCTTGATATTTGGTATATCAAGATTACGGTCCGGTTCATCAACCAGTATCGTGTACTCTGGAACTTCCAGTTTCACTTTATGACTCTCGATATAATCAAGAAACAATTTATAATGAGGCTGAGGAAAAGACTTAGATTCCATCTCTTTCTTAATCTTCTCTATCGGGAATTTCAAAGAAGTAGAAGAATCATACATATAACGGAACAGCATATTCAGAGCAACTACTACACCCTCTCCGGTAGATGAATGCATCTGACTGTACATACTTCCGAAAGCAAGGAATGAAGACATACCATTTTCACCCTGCCGTAGTTCATCAGCATGCACCATCCTGAACACTGTATTAGCATAGTCCCCATAGACATCAACACCGTCATGTAATTTCTTTTCTCCTTTATCTTCACAGAAGAGTTTCCCCATATTCCAGTTACTAAACTCTGTGCCGTTTTTATCTACAAGATTGTAAATCTTTATGAGATTCAATAATGTAGTCTTGCCGCTTCCGTTCGGTCCGACAATGACATTGACACCGGGTTTGAAATCAAACTCAGCACCTTTCTTGAATACCGGAATATCACTCAGATAATAGAGCGGAGAATTCTTTGGATCCTTTATCCTTATCTTTGTAATCATATTTAATCTTGATTGTCTTCTTGATTGTCTGCAAACTCATAGTTCTGTTCTCTCAACTGCCTGAGCCATTTCATGACATCATCCCATTTATCAGGCATCAAGAGAATTCCATTATCTTCTTCATCACAGTCACAGAAATCATATACAGAACAGACACTGTTCTCATTCTTCCAGACACCGATAATGCTTCCGTCTTTTCCATCATCATATACTTTCCGCATTATCTCTGCCTGCTTTTTCATATTCTCATTAGAGAATGCAACATTCTCATATGCTTCCGCGACTTCAAGGAGGTCATCATATGCAATATAGAAATTATCAAGAGTCGTAGCCATACAGATTCTTTCATCCCACTCCAGCCTTGCATCTGAGACAAGATCCCATATCTCCTGCATTTTGTCTTTGTCCATTAACATACATGTACGGCTCCTATAGTCTCTTTCTTCTTTCTTTCCAAAATAATCTTCCCACGGAT
>Ga0247608_10002391_pt1 | contig 23579 bp, 42 predicted proteins | sample 176DNAGHGlowgp2_FD_193490 | JGI IMG/M metagenome (GOLD analysis project Ga0247608, IMG submission 193490) | Sheep rumen microbial communities from Palmerston North, Manawatu-Wanganui, New Zealand - 1766 DNA GHGlow gp2 | ecosystem: Host-associated > Mammals > Digestive system > Stomach > Rumen ... | reverse complement strand
TTGTCTGTTGTGGTCTCGACTGACATTACCTTGTTGAAATCTTGCAAGTAATTTGATAGGGCTATCCCAATTGGCAAACCTCCTTTAAAATACAATTTCCATGTATTACGTATTACTACGCTGAGTTCTTTCCCTCAAATTAATTTCAATTTAGGTATCTCCCATTTCAGTCTACACGATTATGAATGTCATCTTAACTACGGCATACGGTCCTAAGATTAACATTTATTTTCGCTCGGTATTGTCCTGGACATTATTGTTTAGTCCACGGCTTTATGTCCTGTTACACTAAGGATTTCTACCGAATTTAGGAGATTATACATAGGACTTTCGTGCCTATGCACTCATGTTTTATTTCGCTGCAAAGATACAAAACTTATTTGATATAAAAACAAAAAAAAGTAAGAAACGAGTAAAAATCTAATTCGACCAAAACAAAAATACAAAAAATGCCAAAACAAAAAAACCTCGTTTCTTACTTATGTTTCTATTTCTTAATCCAATCTAATTCTAGGAGATAGAAATCTCCTATTTTAGTTATCAAAGAGTTGTCAGTAATTGCTCCTAATGCTTCTTCTAACTCTAATGTATCTTCTGCATATGTTGAGTAGATATTATCTAACTGAGCAATTAAAGATTCTGCTTCTTCTACTGATGTACCCAAAATAAGAGTATCCATATAATAGACATTTGCATAGTAGCCTGTACTATCATCTATTATTTCTATGGAATCTATCCACTCTGGGAATAACAAATATTCATTTTCCTGTAGATATTGAGACTGTTGTTGTGTAGTTCCTTGGATATTGTTTGCTTTTGATATGTGATATATCACTGAAGCTGTTATTCCAATTAATACTAAAGCTAACAATATGTAGCTTATGATGTTTGTTGTTTTCTCTTTCATTTTAATTCTATGTTTATTGTTAATTATATATCAAATTCAGCGCCATATGTCTTATTTAACCATATTTCCAACATATGATTGTTTTCATGGAAAGATATATTTTGTCTGAATATGTGAATATTATAAAGCAAGTTTCCTTTTTTATCCAATACTTCAAGAATATATTTTGTATTACTGAATTTGTCTTTTTCAATATTATATTCTTCAAGTATCTTGATTTCATTTTCATCTGGATTTGCGTAATTATATATTACAGCCTCCAACGAATTGTCACTTGGAAATGTAAAGAATTTGCTTTTCTTTTTCTTGTAGTCAAACACTATTGCTATGGTAAATGAAAATCCTTCACCATTGGTTATATTTAGATTTTTATTTTCCATTTTTAAGTAGTTTATAGGTTACAGTATAAAATAGTTAAGGAGTATTTCTACTCCTCAACTATTTCGATTCTAATGCCTGCTTTAAGAAACTCAGCAGCTTCAGGAGGAGTGCACTCCTTTCTTTTTGATAGGAATGTTACAAAGTATCTAACTCCTCTTAATTGCTTGAGTTTTCTTAAGGCTGACTCTGATACTCTCTCCTCAATGGTTGTTGAGGTGGGAGTATTCTTGTAAGTTTCCTCAGCTTTTTTCAATGCTGTTCTATTCTGAAAAGCCAACAAACACTTTTGTGGTTTTTCTTTAATGGAGGCTGTTGTTGCAACAAGCTCTCCTTGATGTCTTTTAAAGTGTTTTCTGTGTGTTTTCATTGTTGTATGTTTTTATTGGTTTAGAATTCTTTCTCTTATTATTTTATCTATAGAATGATTTACTTCATGTATGTCAAGATAATAATATGAATGTGACATTTCCTTTTTAATTCTCTTTATTTCTTCTTCTACATTGAAGTTGTCTTTTCTTTTAAATCCAACTGATATACAATTTTGGCAATCAAAACAATCGTAGTTTTCCGATAAATATCTTATGTCTTTACCAGAATTGTATTTAATAAGATGCTCACATTTAAGTTTGTTCATTATGGTTTCAAACTCTTCATCTGTAAGTTCTTTTATTAAAGGATTTCTTAAGTCTTTTCGACCTTTCTTGCTTTCTGTTTTGTCATTATAATAAAACGGGTCGTTAGAACATTCATTTGGATTGTAAAAGTAATATCCTTTATCACTTTCTCCAATTATTATTCCTTTGTATTTGTATTTTGTTTCCATTATTGTTAATGTTTTAAAGGTTATTTCTAATTAAAAGTGCATAACCTACGCTTTTGTGCCATAAAGGTATTTGTATGCGAAGGTACAGACTCTTCTTATTTGAAATTCCAATTGGTGATAGATTACTCTTTCTTTAATCCTCCGACGTAAGATTGCTATTCTATACTTCTTTGGAGATTTTTCATCTATAATTTCATTTAAGTTTGTCTGCTGCACAAACCGTCAGAAACTGTTTCTAACGATTATAAATAAATACAGTATCCTTTTAGATGTTGTTTTGGTTTAGACACTCAACTTTACCTTACTATGAAGTTTGCTACGATTGTCATACTGTATAAAAGTGCCTTCTCATCCTACTTGCAATATGGAGGATGTCTACGGTATTTATTCCCTGTTTCAGGCATTACAGGTTGGTTACTTTATCCATGCAGTTAATCCATCAGTGCGAACCTAACACTTTCTGGTACATAATGCGTCCATTATGCAAATCTGCATTTCTTCGTTCTCCATAGCAGTATCGCTCTGCTTCAATATCTTCTATTTATAGAGAAATATAGGAACCAATTCCATTAGTACTGGAAATTGGTAATGATACCACGATTCTACCATAGGTTATTCCTACTTTCGCTATGATAGTAAAGATGAATGTCATCCCCAGGATTTCTCCGTAGATGTGAATCGAGACAATACTTCTCTGGGATTTGTCTCCGTTCTTTTAATTTACTGTTTTCTGTTGCCAAGCACAGTTGCTCCGAATCTTAACCAGCAATCAAATCCATTGTTAAGACAATTCTAAAACCTCCTCTGTATGATACAGATATGTTTTTGGATATGTTATTACCAATTAAATCTGGATAATAACCCAAGAAGCGGACCATGCCTAATATAACTTCTTTGTTTTTACCATCAACGAAGGCTTGAAATCTGTAAATTCCATTTTTCTCGTAACAATCTGTTCCGAGAAATTTATAGTTTTCAGATAAATTGTCTCTAATAATATCCAAAAAATCTTCAATGATGTCAATATCATCTGATTTATTTTTGGATTTTAGATTTGATATAACTGATTCTAATTGTTCAAGTTCTTGTTGGTCTAGTTTCATAGTTTTTGTGATTTTTGTGTTTTACGCCTAAAACTTAGTGATTATGCTGATTCTTTAACAAGTATGGCTTTCTGGCATCTATATATTCTGGCTGTTAATCAACCATAGTTCTGAACATTGACTAGTTATTCAAAACAATATAGAACTTGCACTTCAGAATTTACCACTGAACCTTAGCATTTCTAAGAAACTGGCGTCCTCAACATCTTGGAAATCCATAGACTTTCACACGGCTTGCAGTCCTCACTTTATGGATATTTTATATTGAGTTTTTTATTTTAAATGAATCAATGGAGTTGTTAATCGGTTACTCCAAGCCTGGCCTAACTCATTATGTTTAAATAACTTATTAGTTACCTCTGTTTACGTTAATTATTTTATGAAGAGAGAACAGACAACTTCTTCAACCTAAACCTGCATAGAATAGGAATATAATAAGGCTATTTCACAGAATTGTACACTTCTGCTGCATTTAGCACATTTAAAGTTAAAATGAGGTGAGAAATAGGAATATCTCCCACCTCAATTTAGTTATGATTTTTAGATTATGAGGAAAAACAAAACAAATGAAAGCAAGAATAAGTGTGGAGAGAGTTTAAACTCCCACCTCTCTCCACTCATATCTCATTGATTCTCTTTAACTTACAAAGGCTATTTGAAATATTACTTTAAGTACTTTTCAAAGACTATAAAGTTAAAAAAAGCAACAAAAAGCAAAAGACTATGAAGCTAAAGGCGGACCCTTTTAGGGGGCAGTTCTGTGATTTCCAGAGATGAACTGCCAAGATTCTCCGTCATACTCTGCTCAAGCGATGGAGATGCGACGAACACTGTTAGCACTGTTGTTTGAGCGCATAGCCCAGAACCACTGTGCCTCAGGGTCCATCTTATCTCGCACTTCAACGAAATAGTAGTTTTCGATGAAATCCTTGTCGCTAACAGCGTTGATGGCATCCTTGCTTTGGAACTTGTTGCCCAAGGCAAAGTGTGTGCCATCAGCTGTTAAGCCAAAGAAGCTACCAGGCTTCTGAGGATTCTCAACGAAATCTACTGCTCCGTGTTCCTTGCAGAAAGCGAAGAACGAGAGGTGCTGAGACTTCTCCTCGTATTTGTCAGAGTACGAAAGGGTGACTTTCGTTTCTTCCATAACGATGGGGTTGGTGCTTTCAGGCAGCGACATTGCTGCAAGGGGGATAAACCCCAACCAACCAAACACAGGGGGAGGTATGGGGTGACTATCTCTCCCTCACCCAAATATAGAAAACTCTCAAAAAAATAAAAAAAAATAAAATTTTTAAATTTAAACTAAGAGGAAAGTAGAGTAGGATAATATTATATATAGAATTACTTACTATATTCCTCTAAATTAATTAGTTATAGAAAATCAACTTACTGTGTACATTATATAACTTACTGTATACAGTATAAAACATACTTTGTACAGTAGGTTTGTTTTAAATTTAAAGTAAAACAGTATAAAAATTTTCTAAAAATATACTTTTATTTGGTAAATTATTTGTATCTTTGCAAGAGAAAAATAAATAAGGTATGGCTAAACATAAGATTTTTGAAAAAAGAACTGAAGTAGTAGATCCAGAAACTGGAGAAATCACAGGTAATATTACTACAGAAAAAAAGTATGTATATAATGTAGATGCAGATAAATTCTATATGACATTTATTGATTTTACCGCACCTCTTTTCAAATTAAAGAGTAATTCTGCAAAGAATGTATTACAATGGATGTGTTGTAATGCAGAATTTAATACAGGTGTTGTATATTTACCTGCACCTAGAATGGAAGAAATGTCAGAGTTTCTTAATATGCCTAAACAAAGTATATATAATAATATAGTACAATTAAAGAAACTAGGTTTACTTACAGGAGAAAGAGGTAAGTTTATGATAAACCCTGAGATATTCTGGAAAGGAGATATTCAAACAAGAAGACAGTTGCTTGAATCTAATGGGGGTGCTATAAGTGTTACATTCTCTATAACTCCAAATGAAGCCTTTGACAACGAATAAAAAATAAACATTATGCAGACATTTAAAAACATACTATTAACTCTATGGTATATAATAAGATTCCCAATTAAATTGGTTATAATATCTTTAGCATGTATACTATCTGTCATAGGGTTTATATTTGGAGTACAAATTACAGTAAAGACCTCTTTTTATCACAGTCATTATTAATGAGAAAGTAGGATAGGAATTAATTAACCTTTTATCTGGACTCTAAATAAATTGTTTTTCTTAATTTTGCAAATTAAAAGAAAATATTATGGAGAGAAAATAGAAGCAAAATAAACAAAAGCTCTGCTTACATTATGGTGAAGGAGTTATAAACATAGCTGTTAATCCATCAGAATGGTATGCAGAATATATACCTACTTCACATAGAGTAAAATATCAGGAGGGTTATTATGTATAAGGATTTATCTTTAAAAGAGAAAGCTAAGGTTATTAGAGAGGGAGTTAGATTAGGTCTTAACTCTATTGATGATATACAGAGTCTATATGATAAAGCTATATCTTATTAGCAAGAAGGCCCCATAGTATCTCCTTACGGTCAATGGAAATATCCAGGAAGAGATACTATAATTCCTTCTAATAATATAACAATGGATAATGTTAATTACCCTGTGTTAGGAGTATCTGATACTGGAGATACTAAAGTAATGATGCCTTGGAATGATTATAAGTTTAGAGGGTCTATGGTATATGAACATCCTTTAGTTGGTAATCAATTTCAATTAGGTGGATTAGCTAAACCTTTTAGTTATGAGGATATACCTGATGTAAGATATTAGAATGGGGGTAATAAATAGAATTATTAGAATGTTCCAGAATATAATATAGCGTTATACAATACTGTAAGTCCTCTTGGTAACTTTCCTGATTTCTGGGGAGCTTTAGCTTATAGAAGATAGGTTAACGATAAACTAAAAAATGGCAATATTTATGAGAGAGATTATAAGGTAGGAGATACTCAAGGAGAAAAAACTGCTATGGCCGCTTGGGCAAAGAGATTAGGAATACCTTATGATGAATAGGATTTACCAGTATATAACGAAGATACTGTTACATTACCACCTAGTTTAGTATAGGAGATACCTTATGATACTAATATGTTAAATAATAGAATACAACAGAATAAAGCTTTATAGAATAAGTATTCAAAATATAAATACAGTGATGTTATTAATGCTGCTATTAAAGCTGATTAGTATAACTTAGATAAATTAAGAGAAACTTATAAAACAGGTAAACCTGTAGGATAGACTGAATTTGGATGGAATAGTAGATAGCTAGTTAATAATGGAGAAATAGTACCTATTGAAAATATTCAATCTCCTTTAAATGTATTAGGAAACTACAATGTAAGATATTCCCCAGAAGAAAGAAGACTATATTATAGTGATGAGTATGACTTTAATCAATTTGAAAACTTTGTTCCTGGAGAGCCTTTTAGAATTAGAGGATATATTGATTTAGATAATAATAAAGCTTTAGGAGGTAACTTATTTAAAAAAGGTGGCATCTATATCAAACCTTCACATCGCGGTAGATTTACTGCTTTAAAGAAAAGAACTGGACATTCTGCATCTTGGTTTAAAACACATGGTACTCCTGCTTAGAAAAAGATGGCAACCTTTGAATTAAATGCCAGACATTGGAACAAACATGATTTAGGAGGATATTTATATTCAGAAGGAGGATTTTTATTAGCTCCATACTTATATATTGAATAATTTATCTATCTTTGCAGCGAAAATTATTGAGTATGGAAAAAATTAATATCCTTTATATGCCTTCATAGAAAGATGGAGGTGTGTTTTATTATAGGTGCCTAACGCCTATGATTGCCCTAAAAAAGAGTTTCCCAGATAGGTATGAAATAATTATTACCAGTAATTTAAGTATAGCTTGGCAAAAAATTACAAACACAGATATACTAATAATTCATAACTGCTTGTATAATAATAAAATACAGATGCTTGTCTGGAATCTTGTATGTGAAGCCAAGAAGATTGGTGTAAAAGTTGTGTTAGATATAGATGATTACTGGAACTACGGTGAGCAACATCCTTTATATAATATGTGCATGGTAAACCAATATCCTACTAAAGCTACAGTAAATCTGAACTTATTTGATTGCATTACGACTACTACTGAAAGACTCAAATCTGAAATTTATGAGTATAACCCTAATGTACATATTTTAGAGAATGCAATATCAGAAAATGATACACAGTTTACCGTAAATAAAAACCCATCACAAAGACTAAGGTTTGGGATAACTGGAAGTAGCAGTCACACCACTGATATCAAACAAATTGTAAATGAAGAGAAGTGTATATTTGATTATCTTGATAAAGACACAATAGACAAAATTCAGTTTGTGCTGTGTGGATTTAGTATAGAGGGAAAGTGTATTAAAACAGATGAAAATGGAGAACTTTACACTGAGCCTTTAAAACCTGAAGATATTTGGTGGGTAAAGCTTGAAAAACAGATTACTAAGGATTATACTCTTGTATCTCCAGAGTATAAGGAGTTACTGTTAAAATATGACCGTTCTGATGAAAATTATGATGCTTCAAACGAGTCATATAGGAGAATTTGGAGTAAATCCATTACTAATTATGAGTATGGTAGAATTTATGAAAATATTGATGTTCTTATGATTCCATTGACTGATACTAAGTTTAATTCAATGAAATCCTCTCTTAAACTTATTGAAGCTGGATTCACAAATACAATGGGTCTTGCAAGTAATGTCAAGCCATACACTGACTATGGAACAAATTATAAAAATTGTATATTCGTTGAAGATATGACCCCAAAAGGATGGGCCGATAAGATAACCGAAATTGTCAACCATCCTGATGAATGTAGGATTATTACTGAAGGGCTTCATAATAAGGCTACAATTGAACAGGATATTGATATTGTTACTATAGAGAGAGATTCATTATATAGAAGTCTAGTTTGCTATGAGTAAAGAAAATAAAGAATTAAAACAGGATTATTTTAAAGGTAAAACAAAGGAAGAGTTAAGAAAAGCTTATTATTGGCTTCTTCAAAACGGTAAAGTAACTCTTCCTGAATATCTTGAAGCTATTATGGAGAAAGGTAGACCTAATTGTTGAATTAAAATAAGATGAAATAAAGGAGATTTAAATATGACAATAATAATTAAAGACGGAACAGTTGTTATAACAGATGATAATCCTCAGGATTATAGAACAACTTATTATACTAATTTTCCTTATTATCAACATTTTTATAATAACACTTGTATGAGCTGTCCTAATAATCCTAAAAATGGAGGTTCTGGAATTTGTAATTGTATATTAGGTACTCAAGTAGTTTATTAATATAAACAAAATGAAAGATTTTAAGTTTAACATATTCGGAGAAGAGTATAAAGTATCTTTTAAAGATAGTGTAGATTTTGATGGCTGTGATTTCACTTGGGGAGCAAGTGATGCAGTATATAAGCAATTGGAAATAGCAGAGAACTATCCTAATGGTGATAAGATAAACAAAGAAGAAATCATTAGGACTATTCTACACGAATTATTGCATATGATTCTTGATGAAGGTATGTATTGGGAAGAAGGCAAAAATGAAGCTTTGGTGGAATGGGTGAGTAAATGTCTATATGATATTATATTCAAACAAAAAATATTTGATAAAATAAAGTAAAGTAAATCAATAACTTAACAAAAATAATAAAAAAAGTTTGTAAAAACACTTGCTGATTAAAAAATAAGTTGTATATTTGCAGCGTTTAATAATTAAAAATATGGAAGAAAATAAGAATATTGTAGAAATGGAAGACCTGATTGATGGTTATCTAGTATGCTTTGACTTAGCCTACCTTCCTAGTGGATGGAGTTTGGAAGATTGGAAAAAGTATGTTAAAGAAAATAAGTTTGCTCCATATGATTCTTCAAGAATAGCTCACTGTGGAGACCGTCCTTTTAGTTCTCCTGTAGACTTAAGAAGATTAGAACCTTCTTTAGTTAAGAGAGATACTGTCACAGTAGATAGACAACAAGTAATAGAAGGATTATTTCAATGAAGACAGATTAGACATTGTTAATGCTTAAGTTTGGTTATAGATAGGTTATCAAATATGCCAAAGAATTAATTGGAGTAACCGAAAGATTAGGATATACAAATGAATAGGCATTTATAGATTTTGAAGACGAATTAAATGAATTAAGTATAAAAGACCATAATAATAAGTAATATGATTAAAAGAGAATTTGACAGTATTGATGAATTGGTAAATTTTTTCTGTAAAGCTTTAGAAAATGCAGAAAAGAACGAAAAAGAGAATTACAACAATACCACAAACAACATTAAGGTTAATTATGAGTCTCCACAAGAAGACTTAATTAACAGACTTAAAGAACAAAACAGAAAGTATTATTCAGAAAACAACAATTTGAACAGACAAGTGGAATCTCTTAACAAGGCTCTAAAAGAAGCTACTGATACATCAGATAGATTTTCTGAAGAAAATAAGGTATTGCTTTTAGAAAATCAAAAGTATGCTAAGGAAAATGCTTCCTTGAAAGGGGGACCTTATAATAAGGACTTCTATATTAGTGTGATGAGTAATCTTGGTAGAAAGATTATTGATGAGTATGTTCTGTGGCTTAACCTTTGTAAGGCTTTAAAACTGGAAGATACTGAAATGTGGGATACCATCAACGATGATATGTATGATAAAATTCCAGAGTGATTATAATTTGATTGATTAATTAATAAGGGAGAAATCCCTTAATGCCTCATGGTGTAACGGTTGAGCACAAATGGCCCTAACCCATTTGGTCTGGGTTCAAATCCTAGTGGGGCAACAAGTTAGACATGAAAATAACAAAGTTTAAATATAAAGGAATAGAATATAGTACTTGGAGTCTAGAAGAATTCTTAAATAAAAAGAAAATACCAAGAGAAGAAATTCAAATTGTTGAAGAACCTGTTGAACAAGTATAGATGGATGATAGACCAAAATATTACTTTAAGAACAAATATACAGGAGAAACAATAGTTAGTATTTATAATAATCTATATAATTTAAAACAGATAATAAACATAGAAGATTGGGAAAACCTAAATTAAATAATTATGGTAAGTAAAGCAAAGAAAGAAGTAGAAAGTACTGATTACAAGAAGTTCATTAAAGAACATTATGTAAGTGTGCATAAATCAAAGTTCTCTAATCCTAAAACTCTTATGTTAGTAGCGTTGCCAGATAATAATGAAGTAGTGACTACTTTTGATACTTTAGAATCATCCACAAATGTTGCAATGGGGACATTGTTTGGAAGAAGTGTTTGGGAAACAAAGGTTTGGGTTTCTCCTATTAAGAAGCCTTTCTTTAATAATCATGAATTCTTGACTTTCGCCACTGTAATGTTTGGCTCTAAAGAACTTGCAGATAAAGCATATAAACAACTGAAAGAAATACTTGATGAATAATAATCAAGTATAAGCCTCTGTAGCTCAGTTGAATAGAATGATGGATAGATATTGAAATTATGGAAAGCAAGTGGTTCAAAGAGAAAGAAAAATTGGAAAATCTTATTCTTCAAGAAAATAAATCTTATGAAGAAATTGGTAGATTACATAATTGTTCTGGAAGCAATATTAAAAAAGTAGCTAAAAGAATAGGAATTGTACTAGTTAGTAGAAGAAAAATAAACTCAAAGGAGACTTTTAATAAAGGAATAAGAAAAGTAAAAAGATATTTTTGTTTGAATTGTGGAAGAGAATTTGAGCATTTTTCAGGTTATAGTAATAAATATTGTTGTACAGAATGTGAGAAAGAGTATAAACACAATATACGTTATCAAAAAATTATAGATGGAGACCCCTCTATTATGAAAGCAAATTATAGTCCTAAAGCTTTTAAAAAAGATATTTTAAAAGAACAAGGTAATGTTTGTGCTATTTGTGGAATGGAACCAATGTGGAATAATAAGGAATTAGTATTTATATTAGACCATATAGACGGACATGCTACAAATAATAAAAGAAACAATTTAAGAATGATTTGTCCTAACTGCGATTCTCAACTAGATACTTATAAATCTAAAAATAAACACGGAGATAGATATTATTATAGATATAGATACAAAAACGAAGAAAATAAACAAAAATAAAATTATAATTAAAAACAGCCTCAATAGTTCAATGGACAGAACATTGGTCTTCACAGTTAGCAAATTGGTAGGAGTGCCTGATTAGAAATTTTCAGAGTAGAAGCTGGCTAATTCGAGGAACCTATGAGCCATTCAAGAGAGATAAAATCATAGCAACCACGAACTAAATGGAAATAAGATTTCCTAAATGCGTACAGACTATATACCAGCTACCTAAGTTTAAACAAATACGGTAAAGAGATAGTCGATTCTTATTAAATTAAGAAGCTAAACCAACAATGAAGGTTCGATTCCTTCTTGAGGTACAAATAATACAAACAATAATTTAAAATAATTAAGTATGGAAGAAAATAAAGAAAGTAAAAATTCTAAAGATTTAAAGTTTTTTAAAGAATTGAAAATTCGCTCAATGTCTGTTGATACTAGCAATAAACTAAATTTTGCAAAAGCAATCGTGTCTGTACTAAATTTAGCATCGTTGATTTGGATATTTAATATATGCTTCACATCTTGTATAAAATGGTGGCAATTGTTAATATTTATCATAATAATGTTTATATCGCTTTTAGTAACATGTGCTGAAGAAATAATCAAGTTTTCAAAAGCCGCAGAAGAAATGCTAAACGAGCAGAAGAAAGAATTAAATAAAAAATCAAAGAATAAAACTAAAGAACATGAAAAAGACTAATAATAAAATAGGATTACCTATATGGTTAATAATTATATACTTTATTATTGAGATTGCTGTAATTTCGATTACAGCATATAGATTTAATTCAGATAACATTACATTATTAGGTCTTACTGTTGGATTAGTGGCAGTATTTTGTATCGCAGATATATTTAGATGTGTAAATCAACAAGAAATATCAGAATATTATGAAGACAGGATTGCTGAATTAGAATCTAAAGTTAATACGATAGACCAAGAGAATTCAGAGTTACGTGCAATTATAAAAAATAGTCAAAGAACTAAAACTAAGAAGAATGACTGATAAGTAGAAAGAAGAATATAATTCCATACCAGTATTATACTGTAAGGAATGTTTATCACTTAGAATCATAGGATGGGACGATTAGAGTTGCTTCTGTGATGAATGTGGTAACACTAATATAGGAAAGGCAAGCATAGAAGCTTGGGAAGATTTATATGAAACTAAATACAAACATAAATATTTGAAATTATATGGAAGAAAATCAAAGCAAGACAGTCAATATGACTGGTAAAGAAGTTAAGAAGGAAGAAACTAAGAAAATCTCTTACGAAGATTTACAGAAGGCTGCTGGTCAATTGTATCAGCAAAACCAACAATTGATTGCCAAGTGCAAGCAGTATGAAGAGCAAATGCAAATGCTTAACAATGTTGAAAGAAGATTGCATTATCTCTTTGAAGTGTTGGATAAGGGTAGTTATTTTGATAATGATTTTATTGATGTTTGTGTCAATGAAATTAAGGAAATTATGACTATTAAGGAAGAATCTGAGGAAGAAAATACAGAAGAGCAAGAAGAAAGTAAGGAGTAATTATGGGAACTTTACCAAATGTTGATAGTGGTATAAGGATTCCTTGTAAAGACACTCTTGACTTCTATGAGAAGTGGTTTCAAATGCTAAAGCCTATACATAAACTAAATGCTACAGAAATAAGGGTTTTATCCACCTTCTGTAAATTTAGGGAAGAATTAGGCAGGGATATAAAAGATGGTGAGTTATTGGATGAATATTTATTTAGTGTAGAAACCAAAGCTAAAATTAGAGAAGAGTGTGGACTGTCAGCATCAGGATTTCAAGTTTCCATGCACAAGCTTAGAAAGGCAGGAGTGATTGCTGACAACAAGATTAATCCTAAACTTATACCTAACATAAAGGATAATACTGGCTATAGATTGCTTTTATGGTTTGATTATAGAAAGAATGAATAATCTTGAAAGAGCATATAAAGAAGTTGCTGAAGAGCTTGGTATTGATAGGGATATTGTAAAGAGCTTATATTCATCATATTGGGAGGAAATAAAGAAGCATATAAGCTCTTTACCCTTCAAAGAAGGTATGACAGAAGAAGAATTTAATAAGATGAAAACTTGTATAAATATCCCTTCACTAGGTAAATTATATTGCACTTATAAAACTTATTTAAAAACCAATCAAAGGAAGAAGTATGTTAGAAGTAAAGAAAGCAAGACCAACATTTAATGGGGTTTTTACAACTTATGAGTTGTTTGATAAGGACCAATTTGATAAAAATGGTTTGTTGATTTTTACCAAAGGAACAATTAAGCCTTGGCAAAGAGTAGTTGCAATTGGTCCTTTTGTAAAGACAGTTAAAGAAGGAGACCTTGTTAAGGTAAGTCTTGGTAGATATGCAATAAAAAGATTTGAAGAGAATTCCATTAAGAGAGATTTAATGGAAGAAAAGATTATTGACTATAGACCTCCTTTTGAGTATATTGAAGGTGTAAAGTATATGCATATTCAAGATAATGACATTATGGTCATTTATGATGAAGCAGAGGAAGTTGAATATGATAAGAATCCAGCATCAGATATTGTGATAGTTAAGGATGATATAATTACAGCCTAATTAAAGGTTTCGTTGTTTTTTTTTCATTTTAAATATGTTTTTTGGAAGATGTAAATCTTCCTTTTTGGAGATGAGAATCCTTGGGGAAAGGACACTGCCTGCTAAGCAGATGGTACACTGTGTGTGTATGAGAATCGTATTCTCCTATCTCCGCAACTTAAACTTAAATTAGTATAATATGAATTTCGGAGAAGCAATTGAATCCTTAAAACAAGGCAAGAAAGTTACAAGAAAAGGTTGGAATGGTAAAGGAATGTTCCTTTGGCTAAAACCTGAAACAGTTGTTAAGGAAGAGTGGTGTAAAGATGAACTTCTAAAGAATCTTGTACATGAGAACGGAGGAGAAATTTTAGCACTTGGAACAATCTGTATGTATACACATGATTCTACAGGAAGAAAAGCTATTCTAACAGGTTGGTTAGCAAGTCAATCAGATATGCTATCTAACGATTGGGAAATTATTGATAAATAATATATCTTTATGGAAGATAAAGATAAAAAATATACTTTAGTATTAAACGAAGATGAATTTCATTGGCTTTATTATTTCCTTGAATTTAAAGGAGTAGGATTTAAAGAAGCGCATGACATCATGAATAAAATGAAATAATTATAGTCCTAAATAGTTGGCAGTTGCATAGAGAATATGCTAGGAAGACTACTCAATTATGGCATCTATAGACCATCAAACTGCTTGTAGGATACATTGAGAGGGCTAAAATGGGCCATTAGCTCAATTGGCAGAGCACCTGATTTGCATTCAGGAAGTTATGGGTTCAAGTCCCATATGTGTCCACTATTATGTTTTAAGTTATATAATAGTTTTGAGGAGGAGAGAAGAACTCCTCCTTTTTTGTAAAGTATAGGAGATAAAATATGCATTTAATAGAAGTAGAAAACTTTGAAATGAGAATTACAGAGGAGTTTTTCCTTGTCAAGCCTCTAAGAGAATTATACAATAAATATTATTAGAAAGATAATGAGAAGTTTATGGAATATCTTTCTGTAATATATCATTATGCAGACCCTAGAAGTTCATATAGTTATATTATTGATGATGATGAAAGACTATAGGAAATAATTGTTTAGGAAGGTTTAAGTAAAGGATTTAAACTTACTAAAGAACTACAGGAATGTATAGAATGCTATAAAACTCATGTTATAACATTGAGTTATAGATTGTTATAGTCAACAAAAATAGCTATAGACAAGCTTAGTAATTACCTTGAAAAGATAGATTTTGATGAAAGGGATGACAAAGGTAAAGCTGTTTATACTATTAGCTCTATTACACAGGCTATAAGATAGATTCCACAACTTTCTAAGGATTTGCTTGAAGCAGAGAAAATCATCACTAAGGAAATTGAGGAAACTGGTAGAGTTAGAGGAACTACTGAAAAATCATTTTTTGACGATGGTATAAAATTCTGATTATGGAATATATGCAGTTAAATGAATTCCAAACTCCTTTTGAAGAACTTCATCTTGATGAATAGCCTAATGAAATATAGGAATAGTTTTGGGATTTCATAAATAATGTACCTTTTATAAAAGGCCTTATTTCAAAAGATAGACCTAGAGCTAAAGACCTTCCTAGAGATGATTAGGGTAGGATTATTGTAGATATTGCTCATCCTCATATTCTTGAGAATATGGAGTATTTTACTGAAACTGCTGATTTTTATAAGAAGAACGGAAAGTTTACTAATTATAGGCCTAACCCAAATCCTAATAGTCCATATATGCAATGGTTTAAAAGGGAAATATATAGATGCTGGTATGGTTGTGTAAGACCTGAAGATGGAGAGTGGATTCCAGGAAATATGTATTTTTACCTTAATTTTTACTAGATACAGCTTCTTAAGAAAAGAAAAGATGCTAAAGGACAACTGAAAAAAAGCAATAGAGTTGTAGACTTTCCAAGAGTTTGGGAAGGAGTATATTGGAGATACCATTATATTGAACAAGCTCAAAACGGTGGTGTTTATAATAATTGGGAAGGAGGAGAAGGAGGTTGTGAAATTTCTTCGCGTGGTAAATCAAAATCTTATAGTATGGCTGCAATACTTGTAAAGTATTTTACTATGGGAGAATCTGAAGAAGTGAAAGAAGCAGTAAAAGCGTTAGTTGTAGCAGCACAGAAAGAATATCTTACAGCAGATGGTATTTTAAATAAGTATTAGTTTGGATGTGATTTTCTTATATAGAGACCAGAACTTCAATTACCAAAACAGAGAATTAAAAGTTCTCTGACTGATATGGAATGGAAAAGTGGTTATACTGATTTAAATACTAAAACTGAAGTAGGAACTTTAAATGAAACTTTTGGAGTTACCACAAAAGATAATGTAGGTAAGGTTCGTGGTAAAAGAATGTAGTTTATAGCTGTTGAAGAATTTGGCTCTTTCCCCAATGTGCTTGAAATGTACAACATTATGAAGTTATCTTGGATTGAAGGTGATGAAGCTTTTGGTTTTATATATCTTATTGGTACTAGTGGCGAGAAAGAATCTGACTTTGCAGGAGCAGCTGAAATAGTCTATAATCCAAAAGGTTATAGAATGTACGCTTTACCAAATGTATGGGATAAAGAAGGTTTAGGAAAAAAAGAAATTACTTTCTTTTTCCCAGGCTATATAAATTATGCAGGATGCTATAATGATAATGGAGTTAGTGATGTAACCAAATCTTTACTTCGTATTTTAATTGATAGATACAACGTAAAATACAACTCAACAGACATAAATACTATCACTAGAACTATTGCTGAGGTTCCTATCACTCCATAGGAGGCTTTATTAAGAGTAAAAAGCAATTTCTTTCCTACTGCACAACTTAACGAAAGAATTAATCAATTAGATGCTAATCCCTCTATATATGATGATATATATACTGGTACTTTAGTATTTGATGCTAATAATGATGTTATATTCTAGCCTACTAATGCTGTTCCAATAAGAAACTTTCCACATGATGCAAATAATAAGGAGGAAGGTACTTTAGAGATATTTTCTTTACCTCAGAAAAACAGTAATGGTAAAGTAGTTGAAAATAGATATATTGCAGGAATAGACCCCTATGACTAGGATGCTTCAGACACTATGTCTTTGTATTCAATGTTTGTATTAGATTTATTTACAGATAGAATAGTAGCAGAATATACTGGAAGACCTAAGTTTGCAGATGAAGCTTATGAGCTTACAAGAAAACTTTTATTGTTTTATAATGCAAAAGGATGCTATGAAAATAACCTTAAGGGATTGTATGCTTATTTTAAGACTATGAAATGCACACATTTACTTTGTGATACTCCAGAATATCTTAAAGGAAAAGAATAGTGGAAATTAGGTAACTATGGTAATCTTACTAAAGGAATTAGAGCTACTGCTCCAATAAACAACTATGCAAACCAACTTATAAGAGATTGGTTATTATAGCCAGTAGTTGTAGAAAGAAAAAACGCTTAGGGAGATAATAGTAGTTTAGAGGAAACAAATGAAGTGACTATACCATTGTTATATACACTAAGAAATAGAGCTTTACTTAAAGAGTTAGCGTTATATAATCCAATAATAAATGTGGATAGAATTAGAGCATTAGGAATGCTTATGCTCTACAGAGAAGAAAAGATAATATTGTATAATGGAGATTTAAGTAATATAGGAGATTAGGAAGAAATAGATAAAGATTACTTAGGAAATGACGAATACTTCTCTAAAAACTATGATAATAAGTTCGGTAACAAAGAAGTGATGAAATTTCTACAAAGAAATTAATTATTAATAAATGCCATACTTAATTTTTTGATTGAGTATGGCATTTGTGTTTATTGTTTTTTGTATTTTTGCGCCCAAATAGAAGAATAATATGGAATTTGGAATAAATACTTTCCCTGAACAGCAAATCCCCAACAGAAGTAAGACTGCTCGTTGGGCTAAGAAGCATTTGGATTGGGCTACAAATTCCAATTCCAGTGTGATTGAAGCTGTTAGGAAATCCTATAGACATAAAAAGATTAATGAAGATTTGTGTTTAGGAAAACTAGACATGAGTGATTTACAATTAATCTTAAATCCTGATTAGATTGAAGCAGGATATATTCCTGAAAAGATATAGCATTACCCAATTATGAATGCTAAACTACAAGTCCTTATGGGAGAAGAGTCTAGGAGACCTTTCAACTATAGAGTTGTAGTAACTAATCCAACTTCAATAAGTGATATTGAAGAATAGAAGAAATAGGCTATATTCAATGATCTATAGCAGTGGGTAATGAATCAATCTCAAAGTGAAGAAGAAGCCAAAGAATAGCTCTAGAAGATAAATAAATACTATAAGTATGAATATCAAGATATTAGAGAAAAAAGAGCTAATGAGTTATTAAAACACTATTCTTCAGAATAGGATTTTAGATTATAGTTTCATTATGGTTTTTGGGATGGTTTGGTTCTTGGAGAAGAGATTTATCAATGTTTTATAAATAATGGAGAACCTTATCTTGAGAAGATAAATCCTTTTGAGATTGATACTTATATGTCAGGCTATTCAAATAAGATTGAAGATGCTGATGTAGTGGTAATTACTCAATATTGGAGTCCTGGTAAAATCTTTGACACTTTCTTTAGTGATAAGGATTTTGCAAAGGTTTCAAAAGCTTTCATGAAGCAATATAAGGATTTTACACACGATGGAGTTGGAGAAAGTGATGAATATGATGATACTGCTGCTTATATAAGAACTGATGAAGAGGGTCACTTTATTTTTGACCCATTTAATGCTTATGGAGAACATATGGCAGACTCAATGCCTTATGACCCATTTGGTAATATCAGAGTAGTAAGAATGTATTGGAAATCCAGAAGAAAGTGTAAGATAGTTAAGAAGTATGATGTTGAAACTGGAGAATCTTATACTGAATTCTATACAGATGAATATGTAACAGATTTTGATGCTGGAGAGGAAGAGCAAATAGTTTGGATTAATGAAGCTTGGCATGGAGTAAAGATAGGTAAGGATGTATATGTAGATATGGGACCTATGGAAATCCAATACAACAGGATAAACAATCCTTCATTATGTCACTTTGGAATTATAGGTTCTATTTATTCATATAATGGTAGAAAACCATTCTCTATGGTTGATATGATGAAGCCTTACAATTATCTCTATGATGTAGTTAAAGATAGACTTAATAAAGCTCTTGCATCGGACTGGGGTACTATGCTTGATATGGATTTAGCATTAGTCCCTAAAGGATGGGATGTAGAAAAATGGTTATACTATGCTAAGGTTAATCATATCAGAGTAAGAGATTCTGCTAAGGAAGGCTCTGGATTCTTGCAAGGAAAGGCTGTTGGTAGTTTAAACAACGCTTCTCAAGCAGTATTTTCCACAAATATTGGAAATCTTATATAGCAATACATTAACCTTCTCGAGTTTATCAAATCTGAAATGTCTGAAGTAGTAGGTATTTCAAAGCAAAGAGAAGGTTAGGTTAGTAATAGGGAAACTGTTGGCGGTGTTGAAAGAGCTACACTACAATCCTCTCATATTACAGAGTGGGTATTTATAACTCATGAAAACCTTAAGAAGAGGGTACTTGAGTGCTTCCTTGAAACTGCAAAAACTGCAATGAGGGGAAATAATTTGAAGTTTACTTATATTACTTCTGATATTTCCCAAAGAATAATGTCTATTGATGGTGATTAGTTTGCAGAGAATGACTATGGTTTAATAGTGGATAATTCCCAAGGAATTGAAGAATAGACACAAAAGCTTGATATGTTGGTTCAAGCAGGTCTTCAAAACCAAATGATTAACTTCTCTACTGCAATGAAGATATTCCAAACTTGTTCTATTGCAGAGAAGGTAAGAATGATTGAGCAATCTGAAGATGAAATACTTCAAAGATAGCAACAAATGCAATAGCAACAGCAATAGATGCAGCAGCAAGAAATAGAAGCTAAAGCCTAGATGTAGGAAAGAGACTTCCAATTTAAAGACCAAATTAATCAAAGAGATAATGAAACTAAAATTCTTGTTGCTTCAATGAATCAACAGTAGGATATAGATAATGATGGTATTGCTGATAATCAAGAAAGAGAAACCTTATTAGAGAAGATGAGAGAATTTGATGAAAATATGAAATTGGAGAATGACAAATTCCTTCATTAGAAAGAATTGGATAAGCAAAGACTTGAATTTGATAAATAGAAGAATGAAAGTGACAATCAAATTAAAAGAGAACAAATAAGAAAACAAAATAATAATAAAACTTAGAAATAATGGCTATAAATAATTTAAATCCAAGAAGAGTAGTTTGGTTTTCTCCTCATGAACCTTCAAATAAATATGATATATGGCTTTCCAAGAATGCCCATTATGATGAAAATGGTGAACCTACAACTGACTCTAATGCTCAAAGAGATTGTGACTATATATTCAAGATTTATGATTGTGGTAAGTGGAATCCTATTGTTGGATTTAATTCAACTGCTGCAAACAAGATTGATATTGTTGAAGGAAATAATTTATATCATCCAGCGATATTCACAGGATAGAATCCAAATGATTTGTATGATGCTGGAACTCTTGGCAGTCTATTAAGCAACCTTAACTTTGTAACAGAAGAAGAATGGTATAATGTATTCAATAGTTCAAATTATAATTGGGGTGATATCTTTGGTGATACCAATTGGTTTGGAGATTTAACTTGGTCTATAATCCAAAGTGGTAGTAGTGATTATCATATTCCTTGGGCAGACACTGATGTATGTGGAGGTATATATTCTGATATACATAATCCAGAAGTAGCAGCAGCTTTTAAACCAGTAGAAGTAAAATTCTATCCAACAGGATGGCAGGCATATGAAAATTTACAACACAGACTTTGTATTGATACAAGAAATATTATTGATTAGATTAATGAATATTATAATGATAATCCAGGAGGGTCAACATTACCAATTAATCCAGAACAATTGACAATTATATTAGATAGTATTTTAAAAAATACATCTTCTATAGGATGGAGTATTCTTAGCACTTCTTCTAACCCCACAATTTCACCTGAAATATATGGTGTTCATATTGCTAATAAAGGAAAGTTTTTAAAAATAAAAGATCCTTTTCCTGATGTTCCAGAGAGTTGGACGGCAGCTAATTGTGCTGTAGAATGGGTTGATTTATCTGATTGGTTGAATGATAATTTTGAATTAGAGTTAGCTTCTACTGAAAAACTAGGAGGAATAAAAGCTAATGCACCAAAAGCTGCTTCAATTATCCATTATGTAGAATGTGAGCTTGGAACTAATTTGATAGACCCTACAGAATCATATCAAACTGAAGCTTTGTTTGTAAATGTAGACAGTATTATTAGTAAAACAAAAACAACGCAAGGTATAACTATTACACCATCAGATGAAATCAGTATTGATACTAGTAGTGCTAACAATAATGATGTTTTATTCTTTAATGGTACTAATGTAGGTTGGAAAAATATACATGAACCAAAAGAAAGTGGGTTTGCTTCCAATATTGGAATAATAACAATGTCTGGAGACGGATAGACAGGCACAGAAATACTTGAAACAAATCATAGATATATTATACAAGGACCGTTGGAATCACTTACTTTTATATCATATCAAAGCACCAACAAAATGATTGTGCCTAGTTTCTTTGATTTTACTACTGATGTATCTACTAACAAACCTAAACTTATGTTTGATAGTACTTATGAATTTGTTGAGACATACACTGTTAATAGTTCTACATATAATAATAAATTTTCATATCTAAACGGGTATTATATGGTTGAACTCAATCCAGAGACAAAATTTGTTGTTACATTGAATGGTAACAGAATTTATATTGATGAAGTTTCAAAGAAAGATACATTATTTAATGTACAATAGTAATGCTTAAGAATTTATTTAATATAAACAAGTCACAATAGACTTTCTCTTGGAAAGACAAGAACATTACAATTATACTTGATGCTGGACATGGCAAAGATTGCTCCGGCAAGTGTTTCCCCTAAATAACCTCATGCAACAATTATTAAATGGGCAAAAAAATAATAAAAACGGTTTACATATTATATAAAAAGTATGAATCTTAAGGTTAAACGAATCTTTAAAGGAGAGAATTATACAATAGGAAATCTTTATATTAACGAAGGTTTTTTCTGTAATACTCTTGAAGATAAAGTAAGAAATCTTCCAAAAGAAATGAAAATTTTTGGAAAGACAGCAATTCCTAGTGGAGTTTATGAAGTTGACATGAATTCTATATCTCCAAAATTCAAGAATCGTTCTTGGGCAAAGAAATATAAAGGGATTGTTCCAAGACTTAAGAATGTTCCGTATTTCAGTGGGGTACTAATTCATCCTGGAAATTAGGCAGAAGACACCGATGGATGTCTATTGGTTGGTGAAAATACAGAACCTGGAAAAGTTTTAAATTCATAGAAATATTGGTTTATGCTTATGGATAAGCTAATTAAAGCTAGGGATAACGGAGAAAAAATAATAATTGAAATAATATGAAAGACAAGATTATCATAATATTGCTTGCGGTATTGTTGGGATTGTGTGGGTTTGGTATTTTCAAATCCATACAAGCCAGCAAAATTCGCAAGCAGTATGACATAGCAATGCAGAACAACAAGGCTTATGAAAGTCAACTTGATGTAATCCAAGAAGAGAATAGAATTTTTCAATTTACTGTAGAGTAGCTTGAAGCTCTTAATGATAAGTCTATTAAGGAACTAGATTCTATGCGTAAAGAACTTGGTATTAAAGACAAGAAAATACAACAGATGAGCAAAGTAAAGGAGAAGATATACATCGTTGATTCTATAGTAGTCCACGATACTATATTTGATAAACCTGACTTTGTATTAGATACATGTCTTGGTGATGAATGGTATTAGAATTGTCTTCATATGGCATATCCTAATGAGATTTCCTCTCAAATTGATATAAACACTGATTTAAACTGTTTTATACACACATCAAGGGAAACTATCAATCCACCTTGTAAAACATGGATAGGACGCTTGTTTCAGCGTAAACATACTGTAATTAATGTTACAGTAAAGGAAAACAATCCATATTCAAATATTCAAGAAACTAAATTTATAAAAATAATAGACAAATGAACATAGATTGGACTGAAGTAATTATATAGGTAATTACTGTTTTATTTTCTGGAAGTTTTCTCTTTGGATTATATAAACTAATCAAATACAGAAAATAGAATAAGACTATAAAAGATAATCAGGCGAGTAATTCTACTACTGAAAGCATTAATATGCAGTTAGCTCTAATGAAGACTTATTGGACTGATATGATGGATATGATGGAAGATGTTAAACAGTCTGCCAAGTAGGGTAATTTAAACTAGAATTAGATAATGTCTAGTATAAAGATGCTAGATAATAGAATGGATTCTATGGAAGTTACATTAAGTAATCTTGTAGAGTGGGCAGATGGTCCATTTAATTAGTTTCTTGCTGATAAACAAGAAAGTTTAAAGGAAAAATAGCATTCAAAAAAATAGAAATAAATTGTAATCAATTATTTGTTAATA
>Ga0247608_10002390_pt1 | contig 23587 bp, 19 predicted proteins | sample 176DNAGHGlowgp2_FD_193490 | JGI IMG/M metagenome (GOLD analysis project Ga0247608, IMG submission 193490) | Sheep rumen microbial communities from Palmerston North, Manawatu-Wanganui, New Zealand - 1766 DNA GHGlow gp2 | ecosystem: Host-associated > Mammals > Digestive system > Stomach > Rumen ... | reverse complement strand
AGCTGGACAGGGAAGCGGTGCAGGAAACGGCAGTCTTAAGACCGGTTCCGCTTCGTCCGGAAGTGACGCTGCAGGCGGGAAGGACGCTCTTTCCCCTCTTCAGAATGCAATCGTAAGAGGCCTTAAGGAGAAAGCCGGAAATCTTACGAAAGAAAAACTGCAGAATGAAAAACCGCTTGAGATTATTCAGGGGGATGTTATTCCGGCACTCAATATCGTGGGGGAGGATTTTGAAAAAAAGAAAGTCTATCTTCCGCAGTTGCTGATGGCGGCAGAGGCGGCAAAGGCGGCATTCGAAGAGGTAAAAGCAAAGATGGGTTCCTCGGAAGAGAATGCTTCTTCCGGCTGTCCGATTGTCATCGCAACCGTGCACGGTGACATTCACGACATCGGTAAAAACATCGTAAAACTGATTCTGGAAAACTACGGGTTTGCGGTTTCGGATCTCGGCAAGGATGTTCCGGCGCAAGTTATTGCGGAAGAAACCGTGCGGCTCCATGCGCCGCTGGTAGGCTTAAGCGCACTCATGACAACGACGGTTCCCGCCATGGAAGAGACGATAAAACTGCTTCGCGAAAAGGCTCCGTGGGCGAAGGTCTGCGTCGGAGGCGCGGTTCTTACCAAAGAGTATGCGGATTCCATCGGTGCGGACTGCTACTGCAGGGATGCCATGGAAACGGTCAGATATGCGGAAGAATTAACAAAAAATCTTTGAGAATGGCAGTAAGGTTGTAAGTTTTTTACATTGAAATAGAATTTTAAACAGTTTATAATACTTTCGTTGTGAGTTAAAAAGGAATCGTTTTTAATATAAACAGGAGGAAGAAAATGACTTACGAAGAATTAGTTAAGATTGCAAAAGATACTTACGGAACAGCAGATGCAGGCAAAGTAAAAGAGCATGTAGCAATCCAGTTCAACGTAACCGGAGAGGCAGCAGGTGCATTTTATCTCGAAGTAAAAGACGGACAGGTTTTCGTAGAGCCGTACGAGTATTTTGACAGAGACGTTCTGGTTACCGCTGAAGATAAGGTTTTGGCAGATATCGCTTCCGGAAAGCTTGGTCTTGAGAAAGCTTATCTTACCGGAAAAATCAAAGCAGAAGGAAATCTTAAGAAAGCACTTCTCTTAAAGGATCTTGAGTTAAAGAAAGCAGAGAAGAAGGCTCCTGCAAAGGCAGCAAAGAAAGCTCCTGCAAAGAAGGAAGCAAAGGCTCCCGCCAAAGCAGCAGAGAAGAAAGCTCCTGCAAAGAAGACTCCTGCAAAGAAGGCAGATAAATAATTTCGGTAAATCATTGAATTGTTTTATGAAACCGTCCGGTTATTCCGGGCGGTTTTTTGTTTGGGGAAATAGGTGTGGTAATTATAAAAAAGTTATGCTATAATAGATTCAATAGAAAATGTGGTATTTGCCTTTAATTGATTTCGGAGGATTGATTGTATGAATAATATTGAAAATATTAGTGGTGGAATATCTGGAGCAATTTCCGACCCGCTTTCCCCCGAAGCGCAAGAGCATGCCGAATTATTTTATGAAGAAATACGCCATCGATTCGATGACGTTGAAAAAATTGCCAAATTTATGTATATTCAATGTTACGGCATAACAAACCGCTTCCCACTAAAACGGTTGCAGAATGGGGGTAATGGGGAAATTGCCATTACACACGAAGTTAAACCGGCTATGGGAATTTGTTGTGGTTGACGAACGGATCATAATAAGAATATACTTTTAGCCAAGAAGATTGCGAAATTGGAAATATTAAGAAAGGAGGCACCATGGTATGATTCAAAGAAGTTCAGTTGTTATCGACAGTAAGAAAAGTAAAAAGTTTGTTCAATTTATAAATGCTTCCGCCAAGGATAAGCAGTTTTGGGATAAAGTAAAAGAAGGTGCTTCCGTAAAGGTGGATAAAAACGAGTTGAACAAACTATTTGAGCAGAAATAATGGAATTTGATTGGATTAACATCGAAAGCGTGGATGATACGGTTATTAAAGAATTTGACTGTGGAAACCACGCTTTTAATGACTTCTTATGTGAGAAAGCAAAGGCGTGGAATGCCGCTGGAGAAAGCGTAACCTATGTTTTTGCAGATGAGGAGGAAATCAAAGAGAAATCGGTTAGTCGCATATATGGTTTTATCACCATCAATGCGATAGGATTATTGTTTAATAACGATGGCAAAAACGAATATTTATCCTGCGCCGAAATAAGGCTATTTGCTATTGCGAACCAGTTAAGGAAGCGACATGATAATACTATTTCATGGAGTGACACAATTTTCAAAATAGCCTTACAGAATTTGTATCAGATGTCTACAAGCGTAATTGGCTTTAAAGCCATTTTTCTAAACGCAAACCATGATGGACTACAACTATATAAAGACAATGGTTTTGATTCCATAAGTGAATACGTGATTCCTCAGAATGATTCTAAAATCGAATTGGACGAATGTACTCCACTTCTTTTAATGATTACATCTGATACGGTATACAAAATATTTTCCTAAACAAAAATACCAGATTGGATGCCAAATCATTTTTTCTATAGTTCTATAGAAATCCTTCGCATACGAGGACGACAATATGAATCTTATATCCGAACATGATTATATGCTATCGCAAGCCAATATGACAGAGGACGATTATATCCACTGGCAAAAACTGATACGATCCATGACGACCGCCGCAAGGATGATGGGATTAAAAGACAGCGATATGACAAGACGTGTTTTTCGTACTTCCTTGACAAACCTTATGGATTTTGAGAAGGAACACAGCATTCAGTTTTACGAACTTGGGGTTTCTCTTGCGAATGCAGATACTTGCTCATAGCGTCTGCATACGCCTGCAATCTTTTTGTCATGGATTCCATATGCTTCGTCATATCAAAGGATTCAAGGTACAATCCAAGAGAATCTTTTAGTATATTATCTTTTGTGGCGGGTATTTTAAATGTATCATTGGAAACAGGCGGAACGTACAGTCTTTCCGCTTTTTCTATAAGCGTATATAATTCTCCGTTTGAATTTACAAATGTTGCCTCCCTTGGATTAAACTTATCGGGCTTTTCTGTATTGATTTCCAACATACAGCGTTCTCTAAGCGTATCAAATTTATATCCTCGCCCAGCCTTCTCTATTTCTTTTATAAGGTTGTTCACGGATTCCGTATAAGCGTTTGTATATGGAGCATCCCAGTAGTTTAGGATGTGTTCACGACGTTTCGTCATTGTTTTACGCATCGGTTCAAAAGCCGGATAAGGCGGTATGGTTTTTAACCATTTATCAAACATATCGTTTGCTTCATCCCGGCCCTTTGCTGTAATATAAATGTCCCGGAATGTTTCTTTAGTCATATACGCCGTGTATAAATCCGGGAACTCATTAAACCACCGGTCAAGAAAACTTTCATCATTTTCGGATAAATCTTCCCAGTTCGTCAAAAATAAGTATTTTGCTCGTTTAAAACGTTTCGTATCAATTCCCTCATTCTTCCGATACCAGTTTTGCAAAGTTATACGGGTTCTATCAAGACAACGATTTACTTCCTGCACGGCATGAAACTTGTCAATAACAATGATAGCCTTCGGCAATATAATATGAACACACTTTGCATAAGAAGGAGCAAAATCCATGGTAACGCATTTGCAGATATCTTTATCGAGAGTACGAAGGTAAGACTTTACAGTAGATGTCTTATTATCACGCTTCATATCCAGAAGCCTCTGTTCCTTTATATCGGTGATAACCAGCCTGTAATGGTCATCTATATGCGCCTCGTCCAGTCCTAATACCTCCGGGGTGTATTCATAAGTTAAGAGTTCTTTGTGATTGTCAGAATACGCTTTAAATGCCGCCGCAACCGTTTTATGGTCAACAGAATAATCATTGGCAATATAAGTGAATGTTTCCCCTTTAATACAGCGGTCAACGAATTCTTGTTTTAAACGATTTGTAATATGCGAATTCTTCGCAAAAAAGGTGAACTCGTCTGGAAATACATAGGAGCAGTTCGGACAACGATATCTTCGAATAGTAAGATTGATATAAACGAGTTTTCCCTCGGAACGAATATCGTGAATGAGATTCGTCTTTGAAGAATGTGAATGTGGTTTTACAGTATGCCCACAAGCAGGATTGGCACAGTGTTCCGGTCGCTGCTTTGCTTCTGCGTCATATAAAATAGCGCGTCCGTCATCCGATTCAGAACGTGCAGTAACGTTAATTTCTGGAATACCTATATCATACATTTGAATCATCCTCCAAAGAGGATTATATCAAATACCACAGACTTTTCCCATTGTAATTGGATAAAAATAAGGAATTGCGAAGCGATTAATCCACAAGCAATTCCCTATGCCCGTTTTTTTTTATTATGTTTAGAAAAAAGGATGGAAGCATTAAAAATAATTATATTAATCGGAGCAAAACTGTTAAATTAGTTTAACAGAAATGGATATTGTATATTTTATGCCATATAATTATAATTAATATATGACATTAATTTTCAAACAGTGATTTTCGAAAGTTGGAATAAGGTGCACTACATAGTAGGATTATATGATTAAGGACAGTAGCAAGAAGATTAAACTTCTTAAATTAAGAGAATTATTGCAACAGGAATCCGATTCCATAACCCCTATTACAACAGAGGGTTTAATCAATATGCTTTCAGAAGCAAATATCATAACCGATCGAATAACATTGCGCAGGGATATTGAGGCACTTCGGGAATATGGTATTCCGGTTAAAGAAACCCGAATCGGTCATCAAAAAGCTTATTATTTGGAAGAGAAATCCTTCTCAATTGCCGAACTGAAAATCTTAATGGATGCGGTTCAGGCGGCATCATTTATTCCACGTGACAAAACGATGGAAATAGTAGATAAAATTGCTGATATGGGAGGAAGTCGACGCAAAGATATATTGGATCATAATATTATTTGTTTCAATACACGAAAACACAGTAATGCATCTATATATGAAACGATTGATATTTTGGAAAAGGCGGTCAGAAATAAAGTACAGGCATCATTTATTTATTATGATTTAAATGAGAATAAGGAGAAAATATACCGAAAGGAAAAGAGACGATATGTTGTTAATCCGAGTGCACTGATTTTCTATGAGGATAATTATTATTTAATGACTTATTCAGAAAAATATGACGGTGTCACCAATTACAGGGTGGACCGTATGGAAGATGTCGAAGTATCAGAAAAACCGGTTTGCCAAAAAGCAATTTTGGATGACGATGATTTGGCTGAGTATACAAAACAGGCATTTAAGATGTATAACGGGCGTGTTGAGAACGTATCACTGGAATTTGAAGAGTCTGTTTTGAATGCAGTCTATGACAAATTCGGAGAGGGTACCCCGGTTATTCGTGTTGGAAAGAACAGATTGGTTGCCGGTGTTTCCGTTCAGGTTAGTCCAACATTTATGGGATGGATCTTCCAGTTTGGGAAAAAAATGAAAATTCTTTCTCCGGAGGGATTGGAGGAGGAGTATAAGGAAAGGGCAAAAGAAATATTAAAAATATATAATACGGAGGGTGAATCATGAGTAGACTTGTATTTGCGTATGATCTGGGAATCGGACAAACAGGATGGGCTGTTGTGGATGCCGACAGTAGAGACATAATAGAGAGCGGGGTAAATAATTTCCCATCCGGGGATGCAGCTGAAAATCAGGAAAGAAGAGGATTTCGGCAAATGAGAAGGATGCACAGAAGAAAGAAGACCCGTATGGCGGATTTTGAAAAACTTTGGGTTTCTTCCGGTTTTTCCGTGCCGACACTATCTTATACAGATGTTCTGTCACTTAGAAACAGAGGACTATCCGAGAATCTTACGGAAGATGAGATATTTTATGTTCTCCGCTTTATGTTGAAATGCAGAGGTATTTCTTATCTTGAAGATGAACTCAACGAGGACGCGACCGGCGAATATGAAAGAGCAATTGCCTTAAACCAGAAAGAACTTCAGAATAAACTGCCTTGTCAGATTCAAAAAGAACGTATGGATAAGTATGGCGCCTACCGTGGTGAGCGCGAGGTGGAAATTGAAGGGGAAAAGGTAGCGCTAAGAAATATATTTACAACCGATGCGTATAAGAAGGAGATAGAGTTATTTCTTCAGGTGCAGGCAAGGGGAAACAAGAAGATTACAGATTCTTTTGTAAAGTCCTATCAAGAGATTTTCAGCCGTAAAAGGGAGTATTATGTCGGCCCGGGAAATGAGCTCTCCAGAACTGATTACGGAATATATACTACAATTAAAAATCCGGATGGCACTTTCCATACGGATGAAAACTTATTTGACAAGCTGATAGGAAAATGTTCTGTTTATCCGGAGGAACGCCGTGCGGCAGCAGCCTCATATACTGCGCAGGAATTCAATGCGTTGAATGATCTGAACGATTTGGTTATTAACGGACGAAAACTTGATGAAGAAGAGAAGCGGTTAATTATTGAGGAATACAAGAGCTCCGGTGTTGTTAATGTAAACAGAATTCTAAAGAAAGCAATTGGCGAAAACATTGACAGCATAACCGGATTTCGGGTTGATAAAGATGGTAAGGAACTTTTCCACACGATGGAAATTTATCGGAAAATGGTTAAATTTTTTGTGGAAAAGGGAATGGATATAACTACATTTTCGATTGATGAGCTGGACCGAATCGGAGAAATACTGACGATTAATACCGAAAAGGACGGCATTATTAAGGCTTTTCAAAATAGTTTTGTAAAGTGCGACGCAAATATAGTGGATGCGTTTGTGGAATTTCGAAGAAAAAATGTAAGGATGTTTACCAAATGGCATTCTTTCTCCGTCAAAATAATGTCTGAATTAATTCCGGAAATGTATGCCCAACCCAAAAATCAGATGGTTCTTCTTACGGACATGGGGGTATTCAGATCACGAAGTGAGAGATTTATCGAATGTAAGGAAATACCAATCCGGGAGACAACAGAAGAAATATACAATCCGGTTGTGCGTCGAAGTGTGTCTATGGCATATCGTATCACGAATGCTTTGATAGAAAAGTATGGTTATCCGTATAAAGTAGTGATAGAGATGCCGAGAGAAACCAATTCAGATGAAGAAAAGAAGAAAATAGGAGAGATTCAGAGGAAGAACGAAAAAGAATTAAGTACAATTATCAAGAAAATACGCGATGATTACGGATTTGAGATTAAGGATGAAGACTTCAGAAATCATAAGGGACTTGTCCTGAAACTGAAACTTTGGAATGAGCAGGGAGGAAAATGTCTGTATTCCGGAAAGGAAATACCGATTGACCAGCTCGTTAAGAATCAGGGTTTATTTGAGGTGGATCATATTATTCCCATTTCGATATCCTTTAATGACAGCAGAAGCAACAAGGTTCTTGTTTATGCAAGCGAGAATCAGAAGAAAGGAAACCGAACCCCGCTGTCTTATCTTTCAGGTGTAAACAGGGAATGGAATGATGAAGTATTTACGGCTTATGTAAAGAGTCTGGGATACGGAAAAGATAAACAGGATTACAGCGGTAAAGAGAAGTTAAAGAATCTTCTTTTTGCGGAAGATATTACAAAGCAGGAAGTCGTTCAGGAATTTGTTAATAGAAACCTTAACGATACCAGATATGCATCCAGAGAGGTACTTAATACGCTTAAGGATTATTTCAAAGCAAAGGAGGCAGGAACAATTGTTTCCGTTATCAGAGGTGCCTTTACTCATCAAATGCGCGTCAATCTGGAACTCAGCAAAGACAGAGATGAAAGCTACAGGCATCATGCCGTAGACGCTATGCTTATTGCGTTTTCACAATTAGGGTATGATGCATATCTTGCTCGGCAGAAACAGATTATAGATTTTGAAACCGGCGAGATATTGGACAAGGCAAGCTGGGAAAAGCAGGATTCACTGTATCGTAAACTGGTATATCAGGAGACATGGTATCAGACAAGGATAAAGATTAACGAGGCGGAGAAACAGGTCAAGTTTTATCATAAAGTAGACAGAAAATGCAACAGAAGTCTGTGTAAACAGACGATTTACGGAACCAGGGAATATGAAGGGGATAAATATGTTATTGACAAGCTGGATTTATACGTAAATTCCGATGTGGACCGTTTCAGGAAAATGATATCTGACGGGAAAGAAAAAGACTTCCTGATGTATGAAAATGATCCGAAAACATTCGAGAACTTAATGACGGTATTTCATCAGTATGAAACGGAAAAAAATCCTTTTGTTGCATATAACAAAGAAACCGGGGATTTTGTAAGAAAGTATGCTAAAAATCACAACGGACCCAAAATTGAAAAGATTAAATTCAGAAAAGAGAAACTGGGAAGTTGTATAGATATTTCCCATAAGTACGGGTTGGAAAAGGGATCCGGAAGGGTGGCTTTGCGTAGTTTGAAGCCATATCGGATGGACGTATACCGAAATAAAAATACCGGATTGTATCGTTTCGTCGGATTGAAGCAGTCGGATATAAAATGCCAGGGAAATAATTATGTTATAGATGAAGAGGCTTATGCAAAAATTTTGCTTTCCGAGAAAATGATAGAGAGTGGACAGACCAGAACAGATTTGGGAGACAGAGGCTGGGAGTTTCAACTGAGTTTTTATAGGAATGACATTATACAGTATGAAAAAAAAGGAGTAATATACACAGAGCGTTTTTTGTCCAGAACAATGCCTGAGGACTGTAATTATATTGAAACTAAACCGATTGATGCGCCTGATTTTAAAAAGAGAAATCTTGTTGGACTTTCCCAAACGAAGAGTGTGGAGAAAATTATAACAAGCATTTTAGGAAACCAAAGAAATGTCAAAAGAGAAAAATTTTCAGAGATTGTTGACACGATTCGTTAAACATGATAAATTTAAGGTGTTTACAATAACTTAATTTCTTCGGACCTATTAAAACAAGGCTTTATGCCGAAAGTTTACTTTGAAGAAATTAACAAAAAAGGCACCGACGGGTGCCTTTTTTGTTGTATTTAAGAGGTATGATATGGGTTTTCGGGTAGTATTGATAGAAAGTGAAGCAAAGGTATCCCTTAAACTAAACAATTTAATTGTAAATAAAGGGGAGGGGGATATTTGGATTCCGATTGATGATATTTCGATGATTATTATAGATAATTTGCAGGTAACTTTGACTGCCAGAATGTTAAGTGTCATTGCGGAACATAATGTGGGAATAGTAATATCGGATCAAAAGCATAATCCTATAGGGCTATACAGTTCGTATGATAACCACAGCCGGATTTCCAAAACTGTAAAATATCAGATTGAAACGACAAAGGAAAAATATGATGAGATATGGAAGTTTATTATTAAAAATAAAATAGATAATCAAAAGAAAGTCATTCAACGAATTAAACCAATTGATGAAATAATTCGTGAAATGGAATGCTTCAAAAATGAAGTCGAAAACGGTGATCCGACGAACAGGGAGGCACATGCTGCAAAAGTATATTTTAATACGTTAATGGATTCCAGTTTTTCAAGAGGAAATGAGGAAATTTTGCTAAATTCGGGATTAGACTACGGATATGCAATTATTCGCTCTTATATAGCAAGAATATGTGTAGGATACGGGCTTAACACACAATTGGGAATGCATCACAGGAGCGAATATAATCGATTTAATCTGGCAGATGATTTGATAGAACCGCTCAGGGCATTCGTAGATTTATATGCATATTCAATTCTTGAGGATGCGGAATTTTTTATGCCGGAGCATCGCCACAAACTGGTAAATATGCTTAACCATAAAGTTTATTATAATTCTAAGAATATGTACCTGTGTAATATGATAGAGGAGTATGTAGAGCAATATGCATCTTATCTGTCTGGAAATCGGGACAGAATAGAAATTCCCGATATAGATGGTTACACCATTCCGAATGAGAATTATTTATTGGGAGAGGAAGATGAGTTATAAAATTATGAGACTTCTGTGTATGTTTGATTTACCGGTTGATACAGCATCTGAGAGAAGGGCTTACAGAATCTTCAGAAAAAAACTGATTGAAGAGGGATTTGTTATGATGCAGTATTCGGTATATTGCAGGGTATGTCCTAATAGGGATTACGTTAAAAGGCTTGAAAAGAGAATTAAGAAAATAGTCCCGCCGGCCGGAAATGTGAGAACTTTAACAATCACAGAAAAACAATACGAGGAAATCAAACTTATGGTGGGGACAAAAAGTGCTCAAGAGGAGGCGCTTGGAACGGAAAGGTTGCTTATTATATGATTTTTACTGTTAAAGAAAATGAGAAGGTTTTTTGCTTTGGATTCGCGAGAGTAAATCAGTGGTGTGGTCATAATATAGTGCTGAAAAATAAATTGATACGGCATATTACCAAGTATTTTTCAAATTCAAAATATTTAACGGATGAAGATGAAATAAGAGTCTTCATCGAGGGTGAAGAAGTAGGGCGTAAATACTTTAACACCATTTGGATACGAAATAGGGAGGATCTTATTTCGATAATCAGGAATTCGAAAACAGGTCTTTTAATGAAAATTGTGAAGGAACGGCTTAATGAATTTCAATATCAGGATGCGCTAGAAAGAATTGATAATGAGTTGATGCGTATTTTTGATGAACTTGAGAATAGACTGTTTTGTAATATTTCAAATATTATGTTGAATTACGAGAGAGCGGATTTATTTGATATTATTCAAAGCAGTGAAGCGCTGTCAGAAAAAGGGAAACCATTGGAAACAATGGAAGAAAAGGAATTGATAAATACTTTTTTGGGTTTACTTGAGGAATACCAAAGTTGTATTCCGGAGAAAGTACTGATAGTGTTTGAAAACATTGACCATATAATGACCGTTCAGGATTACAAGGAAGTGTTGGAAAAATGCCGAAAGTTATCCACTACAAGCGAATCATATTTTATCTGTTCTTCCAGCATAAATCGGTATGTAAAAATTAACAATGAACTATGTGAGGGGATAACGGTATTTAATGATTTGATTTATACGGTTCCCGACTATGAACACCTTTTAGATTATATTCGGGAAAATTATCCTTATGTAACAACATTGAGTGATGAACAGATATGCGAGATGTTGGAGGATATTATTCACGGGGTGGGTAAATCTGATGATATTGTTCAGTTGGAATCGGAAGTGATTAGAAAAATAATAAATAAAACCATGGCAATATCGAATAGAATGAGAAAAGGAGTTAATCCATTAATAATTCCTTTCTTGATGCAATGATTTGACATATAATAATTATTATAAAACAGAATTCCAAACTAGTAGAAAATAGTTATTAAAAGGTAGCAAAAAAGGAGGTGATAGTTGAATTTGATATTTTAGTACCCGGAGAAATTAAGTTATTGTAAAACTGGAAGTTGGCTTGAAATTGGTTAGTTCCAATTTTAGTACCCGGAGAAATTAAGTTATTGTAAAACCAATTTTATTGAATGGAATATACTGCGTTGATTTTAGTACCCGGAGAAATTAAGTTATTGTAAAACTAAACTGCTGAACAGTTCCTTCCAGTGTAATTTTAGTACCCGGAGAAATTAAGTTATTGTAAAACGCTTTCCTTTAATCAATCCTTACTATGTCAATTTTAGTACCCGGAGAAATTAAGTTATTGTAAAACAATCTCCTTTCCCAGAATCTTTGCAATCTTATTTTAGTACCCGGAGAAATTAAGTTATTGTAAAACGAAATCCCTCGGTTCTGTCATGGGAAATGTATTTTAGTACCCGGAGAAATTAAGTTATTGTAAAACACAAGGACTGTGGAACCGTCAAACATGACAATTTTAGTACCCGGAGAAATTAAGTTATTGTAAAACGGTAAGGATTTCATTCCTGGTAAACTTATATTTTAGTACCCGGAGAAATTAAGTTATTGTAAAACAATACGGACAGAAAGAACGCACAGACGTAAATTTTAGTACCCGGAGAAATTAAGTTATTGTAAAACAAGGTTTATTCGCATCAATGACAAATTCTATTTTAGTACCCGGAGAAATTAAGTTATTGTAAAACTGCAGGAAATAGGGCAGAGAATAGGGCCTATATTTTAGTACCCGGAGAAATTAAGTTATTGTAAAACATATAATCCCATGCCTCGTTCCTTTGTCGTATTTTAGTACCCGGAGAAATTAAGTTATTGTAAAACAATGCGGCGGCAAGATTCATTCCAATATTTATTTTAGTACCCGGAGAAATTAAGTTATTGTAAAACAGTAAGACCGGCGGCTATCAGGGGATTGCATTTTAGTACCCGGAGAAATTAAGTTATTGTAAAACTTTTGATTATCTTCTTTCAAAGTGCAATACATTTTAGTACCCGGAGAAATTAAGTTATTGTAAAACATAAAGTCCGGGCGCATCCGTTAACACTTCATTTTAGTACCCGGAGAAATTAAGTTATTGTAAAACTCAAATCCGAGAAAAGCAGTAGGAGATCAATTTTAGTACCCGGAGAAATTAAGTTATTGTAAAACGGAGAAGAAGGAGGAAGAATGAATACAGATATTTTAGTACCCGGAGAAATTAAGTTATTGTAAAACACGTTGAGCAGGGCAAAGTAATCGGTATTCATTTTAGTACCCGGAGAAATTAAGTTATTGTAAAACACGCCGTAATGAACGCCATCAACCCGGCGCATTTTAGTACCCGGAGAAATTAAGTTATTGTAAAACCCACGGCGGCCTGAGAGCGGCCTGAGAGCTATTTTAGTACCCGGAGAAATTAAGTTATTGTAAAACTGATTCTTTTGATAAACGAATATATCCATTATTTTAGTACCCGGAGAAATTAAGTTATTGTAAAACATTGGATCGGATGGAAATGCCAGAAGATTATTTTAGTACCCGGAGAAATTAAGTTATTGTAAAACATATATCTAAGAAACTGTATGATAGGTATAATTTTAGTACCCGGAGAAATTAAGTTATTGTAAAACACATTTCACGCATACCAGTCAGCCACATGTATTTTAGTACCCGGAGAAATTAAGTTATTGTAAAACAAAAAATGAGTGTATTAAGGAGTATGGCCAATTTTAGTACCCGGAGAAATTAAGTTATTGTAAAACCTGATGGTTATTTTTTAAGCCATGAAGAGTATTTTAGTACCCGGAGAAATTAAGTTATTGTAAAACAAGAAGTTCCGTACTTTGCATTGAATCCTGATTTTAGTACCCGGAGAAATTAAGTTATTGTAAAACACAGCTGCCGGATATGATTATTCTGCTATTATTTTAGTACCCGGAGAAATTAAGTTATTGTAAAACTGCCATCTCGAACACCTCCGCGCTAACCAGATTTTAGTACCCGGAGAAATTAAGTTATTGTAAAACAAAAAATTTGGCTGACATCATCCAGGTCGTATTTTAGTACCCGGAGAAATTAAGTTATTGTAAAACATTATTCAATGGCCAGAGGAAGAGGATCCAATTTTAGTACCCGGAGAAATTAAGTTATTGTAAAACTTGTTTGGTACCGCACTACCATACAGGGTAATTTTAGTACCCGGAGAAATTAAGTTATTGTAAAACATGTCGCTTGTTAGAGCTGGGAGAGACGCAATTTTAGTACCCGGAGAAATTAAGTTATTGTAAAACCAATCTTTTCTGTGCAAATCCACTGATTGTATTTTAGTACCCGGAGAAATTAAGTTATTGTAAAACTTCATGATAAAACTATTTTCTTGGCTATGTATTTTAGTACCCGGAGAAATTAAGTTATTGTAAAACTGATTTAAACGAAAATGTGTAAGTTCCTGCATTTTAGTACCCGGAGAAATTAAGTTATTGTAAAACGAAAGCCAGGGAGAAATTTAACCGGGATTTATTTTAGTACCCGGAGAAATTAAGTTATTGTAAAACTTTGCCTTAACAACTTTATATTTTGCATTTATTTTAGTACCCGGAGAAATTAAGTTATTGTAAAACATTTAATCACTCCATTCATGTCCGCATTTTATTTTAGTACCCGGAGAAATTAAGTTATTGTAAAACTCATTAAGGTTGCATTTGGCAGACAGGTGGATTTTAGTACCCGGAGAAATTAAGTTATTGTAAAACATCGGTCACGCAGCTTTTAAACCGAAAATTATTTTAGTACCCGGAGAAATTAAGTTATTGTAAAACTACTGGGAAGACAATGGATAGACCAGTCTGATTTTAGTACCCGGAGAAATTAAGTTATTGTAAAACGGTGTTCCATACGGGTTCGTTCGTCCAATGATTTTAGTACCCGGAGAAATTAAGTTATTGTAAAACCCGAAGGCATCTTGATATTCCGGTTCTGCCATTTTAGTACCCGGAGAAATTAAGTTATTGTAAAACAGCGGGACTTTCCGGCGGATCCATTGACACATTTTAGTACCCGGAGAAATTAAGTTATTGTAAAACGAAACAACTTTGCATTTGTTTTGTCCATATATTTTAGTACCCGGAGAAATTAAGTTATTGTAAAACCAGCACTTTATACCATTACTACAAGGAAGAATTTTAGTACCCGGAGAAATTAAGTTATTGTAAAACCGATTGCAGAAATAATTCTAAATCCTACCTATTTTAGTACCCGGAGAAATTAAGTTATTGTAAAACAAACAACTTTGCATTTGTTTTGTCCATATTATTTTAGTACCCGGAGAAATTAAGTTATTGTAAAACCCATCTGTATCGTTACCAATCTTAGTAACATATTTTAGTACCCGGAGAAATTAAGTTATTGTAAAACACTCAAACACAAGTGTTAGTGATGTTTCGGATTTTAGTACCCGGAGAAATTAAGTTATTGTAAAACAAAGAAATCGAGTACACGGATGAGAATGGTATTTTAGTACCCGGAGAAATTAAGTTATTGTAAAACAATCCTGACCATTATTTCCAAAGCGGATATATTTTAGTACCCGGAGAAATTAAGTTATTGTAAAACCATTCTATCCAAACGGAACGGGTGAAGATAATTTTAGTACCCGGAGAAATTAAGTTATTGTAAAACTTTCGCCTGTTGTCACTCTTTCCACGCATAATTTTAGTACCCGGAGAAATTAAGTTATTGTAAAACAGTATTACCGAATATGTCTTGTAAACGTATATTTTAGTACCCGGAGAAATTAAGTTATTGTAAAACAGTACGGACAGAAACAACGCACGGATGTTAATTTTAGTACCCGGAGAAATTAAGTTATTGTAAAACGAGTCTATTCGTGATAAAATTGATGAATTTATTTTAGTACCCGGAGAAATTAAGTTATTGTAAAACATACAGTAAGCGATTTGATTGGCGGCTATTATTTTAGTACCCGGAGAAATTAAGTTATTGTAAAACCTTGCATAAGGCACGTCGATTGCCAGGTCAATTTTAGTACCCGGAGAAATTAAGTTATTGTAAAACACTTGGCTTAATCGTATCTTTAGCGATTATATTTTAGTACCCGGAGAAATTAAGTTATTGTAAAACTCTGTCCGTCCCCTCGCTCATTCTTATGCAATTTTAGTACCCGGAGAAATTAAGTTATTGTAAAACCTGATGGACCTATGGAAGTGTGACGAAGTAATTTTAGTACCCGGAGAAATTAAGTTATTGTAAAACAGTATAAGGTCGGTTAGTACAGCACTCGAATTTTAGTACCCGGAGAAATTAAGTTATTGTAAAACTTGTCTACACCCCCTTAAAACAAATACATAATTTTAGTACCCGGAGAAATTAAGTTATTGTAAAACGGGGTTGTTTATTATCGTGTCAACACGACAATTTTAGTACCCGGAGAAATTAAGTTATTGTAAAACGAGGAATTATTCAATGCTACCATAACTGCAATTTTAGTACCCGGAGAAATTAAGTTATTGTAAAACGTGCCGTTTTTATGAAAAACATAACCTTTAATTTTAGTACCCGGAGAAATTAAGTTATTGTAAAACATTTTCCGGAAGCTTTCCCTTGCGGACCAGATTTTAGTACCCGGAGAAATTAAGTTATTGTAAAACTTCTCTTTTGTTTGAGTTTCCTTGGCAACGATTTTAGTACCCGGAGAAATTAAGTTATTGTAAAACGTGCGCCCGCACCGATATTGCCATTGATGGATTTTAGTACCCGGAGAAATTAAGTTATTGTAAAACCAGGAATATCTGCATCTGCACCTAAGTCAAATTTTAGTACCCGGAGAAATTAAGTTATTGTAAAACCAATAATAATTGCAGGCAATATAAGCAATGATTTTAGTACCCGGAGAAATTAAGTTATTGTAAAACTGTAAACAAAATCAATAACCTTTCCGCCTTATTTTAGTACCCGGAGAAATTAAGTTATTGTAAAACGAAATTCATTACCGAGTGTGCCAGGAAACAATTTTAGTACCCGGAGAAATTAAGTTATTGTAAAACATAATGTTGATGTTTTATATTCCGTAGATCATTTTAGTACCCGGAGAAATTAAGTTATTGTAAAACTGACCTCAAATTTGTAATACTTTTGCAGGAATTTTAGTACCCGGAGAAATTAAGTTATTGTAAAACAGTTAAGCATGGATAAGGTGCCGGTTATCAATTTTAGTACCCGGAGAAATTAAGTTATTGTAAAACGAATTGAATTATCCGATAATTGGGGTGTTTATTTTAGTACCCGGAGAAATTAAGTTATTGTAAAACCAAAATCGTTGAATATTCCCGGAGTTTAGAATTTTAGTACCCGGAGAAATTAAGTTATTGTAAAACGCAAGTAGTTGAGAGCTGAAGCCATTACAAATTTTAGTACCATGAGAAATTAAGTTATTGTAAAACTTCAAGCCCGTCAAAAGTATTCGCAGAATAATTTTAGTACCCGGAGAAATTAAGTTATTGTAAAACGGGAATTGCCATTTGGCACATGTTACCATGATTTTAGTACCCGGAGAAATTAAGTTATTGTAAAACTCTTATTTTTCTGTCTTTGTATTTTTACGGTTTTTGATGTCAATTATGATATAATATAAAAGTCTGTAATAATCAGAAAAGGCGTTAAAGCCAAAGCAGATATCATTATTTAGGGCATTTTCAACCCGGGGGAGAAATATGTTTCGCGACAGAAAGGTAATCGCACTCTGTACTTCCAGAGTCTTCGATTCGCAGATTCATCAGTTAATCCAGATTATCAATGAAAAATTAAGGCAGCAGAACTGCTCCATGCTGATTTTTGCGCTGAATTCCGACGTTTACTGGGGGGAGGAATCCATTTCGGCGGAGGCGGCGGTTTTCGAACTTCTGCCGTATCATATCCTGGACGGAATCCTGATTATGGATGAGGCAATCAAAAGCCGCACTATTTCAAAGCGTATCATAAAGAAAGCCGGAGAATATCAAATTCCGGTAATCACCGTGGACGGGAAGTATGACGGCATTCCGGCAATTCGTTTTGATTATGAAAAAGGGTTTGAGAAAATTGCCCGCCATATGTTTGAAGAACATCACGTGAAGAAGCCGATTATGATGGCGGGAATTCCGGATAATCCGTTTTCGAAAACCAGGGAGAATGTATTTAAAAAACTCTGTGAGGAGTTCGGAATTCCGTTTGAAGACGATTTAATCAGTTACGGTCAGTTCTGGTCGGAACCGTGTATTGCGGCCATGAAGGAGGTCTTAAAAAGTGGCCGGGAATTTGACTGCGTCATCTGCGCAAACGACATTATGGCAATCAATGTCTGCGACATGCTTTCGAAAGAGGGAATCCGGGTACCGGAGGACGTACTGGTTTCCGGTTTTGACGGAATCGAAGAAGCATACTATACCTCTCCTTTAATTTCAACCGCAAGCTGTGATACAAGTCTGCTTGCGAATGCATGCGTGGAGAATCTGGAGCGGATTTTAAACGGCGAAAGCGCGGAGGATGTGTTTATCGTCCCGAATCTTCAGCCGAACGAATCCTGCGGCTGTCCTTCCTGCATACGTGATTCCAAGGTAATCTTAAGCATGTTCAATAATAATTTCTACAGGCATCAGGATGATTACAGGGCACTTTACAACATCGCATCCGATATGCATGTCTGCCGTTCCAACATAGAAATGCTGGGAAAACTGAATCTGTATAAAGCACAGAATCTTCTCTGTGTGGTTTCCGGGGACTGCTTTGAATTCAGCAGAAATTATTTCCTGAAGGAATTGCGCAGAGACTGGATAAACGATCTTTTCCTTGTGTACGATTCCGAGAATCCGCCCTCAGAGGATGGGGAGACGGAGTTTAAAGATTTTCCCGGACAGTGTGAAGACCGGCTCTTTGAAATCATGAAAAACGGATATCCGTTGATTTTTAACGCACTTGATTATATGAACAAACCGCTCGGTTTCGTGATTTATCACAGCAACAGCTATAATGTGATCAATTATTCGAGAACGACCGGTATCACGAATGCCATCAGTCTCGGCATCGGAGGGTATGTCAATTACGCAAACCAGCGCTCGCTTCTCGAACGAATGGACGAAATGTACAAGCGCGACGCACTGACCGGCCTTTATAACCGTGTTGCATTCCAGCATATTTTCCGGGAGTTAAGATTCCGTCCGGAAAACAAGGGCAGGGAAGTTACGGTCATTATGTCGGACCTTGACGGATTAAAATACATCAACGACCACTTCGGACATGCGGACGGGGACAATGCAATCTGTACGGTTGCAACGGCCTTAAAAAAAGCCTGTCCGGACAATGCCGTCTGTGCACGTTTCGGCGGAGACGAAGTATTTTCCGTATTAATCGGAGAGTGTGATCCGGAACGAATTGTGAAAGAAATTGACCTCGAGCTTGACGAATACAACGAAATCTCGGGGCTGACCTATTTTGTTACCACCAGCAGCGGCGCATATACGACAAAGCTGGACGAAAACTTTGATATACTTGCGGCGTTGAAGGTTGCAGACGAAAAAATGTATGAAGTAAAAAAGGCAAAAAAACTTGCAAGAGAGAATCTGTAATGTTGCCCGTTTTTCTGTATTTTATATCGACAAATAAAGGGGAGTCTTGCTATAATACCAATAGATATCGCTTAAAAACAGGGACTGTCCACAATATATAGAGTATCCGCGTATCAGAAAGCGGTGTACGGCAGTTGTTTCAATTACGGAGAATATGAAACAGAGGATGTAAATTATGAAAAGATCAAATTTTACATTGCTGAAAATGCTATTAATGTTTGGCTTAATTCCGCTCATAGCAACGGTTGTCTGCTTCTTTTTCCTGACGGAGATAAATGTTTCCAAACTGGTCCATAAAAACGTAAGAACCGAAATTTCTCTCTGCAACAAAGAGTTTAACAATTATATTACCGGAGCATACGGCGATACGCTGGGGACGGAGGACTGGAGCCGGTGGAAGAGCAACGATCTGGTAGACGGTTTTGTGGACGACGGAATTTACATGACCGTATTTTTCGGAGATACGGCATTAATCAGCTCCGTGAAAAATCAGGGCGGTTCCAGGATAGAAGGCGAGAAGGCATCTGCCGAAGTCATTTCCGCTGTTCTCCGGGGAGGAAAGCATTATTATAACTTAAAAGAAGAAATCGGAGGAAAAACGTACTATGTGGATTACCGGCCGATCCGCAACGGCTCCGGTAAGACGGTCGGCATGACCTTTGTCGGAAAAGACGCGGACGTTGTGTCGAAGGATATTTCCAGGATTATCATCCGGGTTATGCTTTGCGGCGTCGGATTAATCATCGTTTTCTCCGTAGTGATCATAATTGTGGCAAGAACCGTGAAAAGACCTTTTTCGGAGATGGCGGACGCACTCGAGGTTTGTGCGGGCGGTCGTGTCAGCGAACCGTTTTCGCTTCACAGTATCGTGAGGGAAAACCAGACAATGATTTATTCCCTCGGACAGTTCCGGGAGAGCTTAAACGGCACGGTGGCGGAAGTAAAATCCGCAACGCAGATTATCGGCGACAACGTACACTCCGTCAATACTCTTTCCGAAGACACGCAGATTGCGGCAACCCATATTTCTTCGGCGGTTGAAGAACTTGCCCAGGGTGCGCAGAGCATGGCGGAAAGCGTGCAGGATGTAAACTTAAAGGTTTCCGATATGGGCGAATATGTAGCCGACATCGAAGGCAATGTTCAGAGACTTTCCGATTCTGCGGATGAAATGAATCACATCAATAACAATGCATCGAGCAGCATGGAACAGGTACTGACTTCCTTTAAAGACACCATCGATGCGGTTAACAGTATCACGGACCAGATTCTCAGGACCAACGATTCCATCGAGAAGGTAAATGAAGCGGTTGAACTGATTATCAGCATTGCAAGCCAGACCAAACTGCTTTCCTTAAATGCTTCCATTGAAGCGGCAAGAGCCGGCGAATCCGGAAAAGGATTTGCGGTCGTTGCAAAGAGTATCGGAGAACTTTCCTTAAAATCCAATGAGGGTGCAACCAGTATCCAGCAGATTGCGAAAGAGGTTCTGGCAAACTCCGAAGAGAGCGTGAAACTTGCAAGAAATATCCGCAAAGTCATCGAGGAAAGCCAGTCGGATATCGAAAAGACCAGCAAGGAATTTGAATCCCTGAATGCGGCAATCGAGGCAAATGTCCGTGCAATTCAGGAGGTTCGGGAGAATACGAGAAAACTGGCAGACATTAAGGAAGCCATCGTTTCGAACGTAAGCGACCTTTCCGCGATTTCCGAAGAAAACGCGGCATCTTCCGAAGAGGTCAGCGCATCGATTGAGTCCGTATCCGAAAATGTCAGCGAGATTTCCAGGGAAATGTCACAGGTGGAAGAATTATCCGACCACCTTGCGGAGACGGTTTCGTTCTTTAGCTGATGTGTCCGGATTAATGTAGGCACATAAAGATAAACAGAGTAAATAATGTAATATAAAGATGTATAAAGCATAATTTACGGGAGGATTGATACACATGGAAGAAATTCAGTATCGCTATGACACACAGCTTTTAATTGAAAGAACGGTAAAGGATCTGGACGAGGATGAAATCAATGATTACATCACCGAGAATTTTATCGGCGACTGCCTTCTTGCAGTCGGTGATGAGGATTTAATCAAGATTCATTACCATACCAACGAGCCCTGGAAGGTTTTGGAATACTGCTCCACGTTAGGTGAGATTTACGATATCGTAGTAGAGGATATGGTTCGTCAGGCAAAAGGTCTGAAGGGATAAAATCTCCGCCGGAGGAAATCCTGATTAACTGGAATCATTATGCAGAAGAAAGAAATTACCGGCATCCTGGTGGGGGCAGCCCCGCTGGGAGCCGAGAAAACTTTATTAACGGAATGTCTGGATTCTTCAGACTGTATTTCGGTGGCGGCAGACGGCGGCCTTTCTTTTTTTGTCGAAAAAAATATTGCGCCGGATTACTGGCTCGGGGATAAGGATTCCCTCGAGGACGGGGTTTTCCGGAAAGCAAAAGAAGCCTTTCCGGATTTAAATCCGGTTCCCTGTTCTCCGGAAAAGGATGATACGGATATGCGGCTCGGAGTATTGAAATTAAGGGAACTCGGAGCGAAAACGATTTATGTATTCGGCGGTCTCGGCGGAGAAAGGCTTGACCATACGATTGCCAATATCCAGATGCTTCATGAATTCTGCGTGGAAGGAATCCGGATTATTCTGATTTCCGAAAAGGAGTCCGTTTTTGTTTTAAAAGCGGGGCAGAGTGTCCGTTACGGCAAAGAATGCGAAGGAATTCTCTCGGTGTTTTCCTTAACGGACCAAAGTAAAATTTCCATCCGTGATTTTTATTATGAATTTGACGGGGTAATTGACAATAAAAGGGTCTTTACCGTCAGCAATCAATTTCATAAAAAAGGCGGCACCGTCGAAGTTTTCGAAGGCGCCGCACTGATTGTGCGTTCCGGGATTTACGATTCCGGTGAGCTTATTTTTTCAGAAGATTAATATATTCTCCGAGCACCGGTTCGAATTTCACACCATACCAGTGAGTTTCGTCTCCCTGCGTGTATTTGATGCAGGATACGGTGTAATCTGCGGCGATTTTTGCCGATTCAAACGCGGTTTTACCGTTCATATATGCGCCCACGAAGGCAGATGCATAGACATCTCCGGTTCCGTGGCAGCCCTTTTCAATTTTTTCATGCTTATAATAATCAAGCTTTCCGTTTTTGTATACAACTACGCCCGTAGTTTCTTTTTCGTAAGATACGCCGGTTAATACAACGGTCTGCTCGTCATCGGCGGCAAGCTTCTTTACGAGAGTAAGGATATATGCTTCATCATAAGTTTCCTTATATTCCGTTCCGGTTAAGAAGCAGGCTTCCGTAATGTTCGGAAGAATGATGTCCGCCTTGTCGGTAAGTCTCTTCATATTTTTTACGAATTCATCGTCGAAAATGGAATAAAGCACGCCGTTGTCAGCCATTGCGGGATCCACAATCAGGGGAGCCCCTTCGTTTAACCGTGTGTCTGCGATACGGATTACTTTGTCAATCTGGGCAATGCTTCCGAGATATCCGGTATAAAGCGTATCAAAGAAGATATTTTCTTTTGCCCAATGGTCTGCAATCCCGTCTATGTCATCCGTTAAATCACGGAAGGTAAATCCGGTAAAGCCGGCGGTGTGTGTGGAAAGAATGGCGGAGGGCAGAATTACGGTTTCCATTCCGCTTGCGGATAAAATCGGAAGGGCAACGGTAAGGGAGCACTGTCCGACACAGGAGATGTCCTGGATGGTTAAAACTTTTTTATACATGGTCAAATCCTTTCTTTGCATGAAGTAATGCAGTTTGAAGTATATTTAGTTGAATAATTACGGAAAAAAGAATATCATTATTTTGATATTATAAAAACTACCAGATTTGAATATATTTATATAACCAGATGGAGAATATATGAGTTCAAAATATATCAGAATATATGAAGAAATCAAACGGGATATTGTAAGAGGCGTCTATAAAACCGGCGAAAAAGTACCGAGCAAAAGGCTTTTGGCGGAGGAAAACGGCGTCAGTGTAATCACGGTGGAACATGCCTATGACCTGCTTCTGGAAGAAGGATATCTGGAGGCGAGAGAGCGCAGCGGATATTTTGTACTCTTTTCCGAAGGGGAATATTTTCTGGGAGATTTACAAAAAAACGGATTACCGGCAGGAGAGGGTTCCGGCGGTGATTTTATTCCGCGAAACCGGGAGAATCAGAAATCCGGCCCGGAAAGAGGAAAGGAAATGCCGGAGCTGGATACGGAGTGTTTTTCGCCGTACGTCTATGCGAAAATTGTCAGAAAAGTGCTGTCCGGATATGAGGAAAAAATCATGGAGAAATCTCCGGGATTCGGGACGGAAAGGCTGAGACGGGCTATCGCGGACTATCTTTTCAGAAGCAGGCATATCGATGTTTCCACGGACCGGATTATCATCGGTGCGGGGGCGGAGTATTTGTACGGAATGATCGTCAAGGCGCTCGGCCGGGAGATGGTATACGGAGTGGAGGATCCGGGCTATCACCGGATCGAGGAAGTTTATAAAGGGGACGGTGCCACCGTGGAAATGCTGCCGCTCGGCGAAGACGGAATTAAGAGCGAAGCACTTAAAAATGCGAAGGCGACGGTTCTTCATATAACGCCGTACCGAAGCTTC
>Ga0247608_10002389_pt1 | contig 23592 bp, 20 predicted proteins | sample 176DNAGHGlowgp2_FD_193490 | JGI IMG/M metagenome (GOLD analysis project Ga0247608, IMG submission 193490) | Sheep rumen microbial communities from Palmerston North, Manawatu-Wanganui, New Zealand - 1766 DNA GHGlow gp2 | ecosystem: Host-associated > Mammals > Digestive system > Stomach > Rumen ... | reverse complement strand
TCTAACATATGGACCGTCTACTGCGTGTAATATCTCTACTATATCCCTTGTTACACCAGTATTAGTTGAATCATACTTATTAAATCCTATAACCTCGAGTATTCCGCCATTAGGAAATCCTGCAATACTAGAAGCCTGGCCCGGATTATAAAGCCATACACCAACATGTTCATTAGTTAAGCCATCTAAACTTGTTATAACACCGCGGAATGCTCCATTTGATTGTGTTCCGACATAGGTTGCAAGATTAGCGGCACTACATCTGTATGATCTGAAATCCTGCTGTCGCTGCATCTCAAACATATCAGCATCTTGTATTGCAGCTGATAAAGCATCCAAATCAGATATTGCTTTGGCCATTATTTTGCACCTCCTTATCCATATCTACAAATCTTATTGTACATTTTCTCGAATCTCCATGTATTGCTACACCACCACTCTTACCAGTCGATATGCATCTATCATCTCTAGAGTCATTTTGACCTATTTCTTCACGTGTATCATATACATAAGACCCCAATGCTGTTTTCCTGAATTCACCTGTTTTAGTTATACGATATTCCCCATGTTTAGCAACTCTAACACCTTCAATTGTCTCATATCCGGTGGATTCTACTCGTACACGAGTCTCGTCTATATCAGTTCTGTCTTCATCATCCTTACCATCAAAGTCCTCGACCTCGAATGTAGGGATTGTCTTATGTTCCGCAGTAGTCCATGTAAGAATTACCTCAGTAACTCGAGATGTCATCTTAATATCATATGAATTCTTAACACTAACTACATCTCCAAGATAATAATCTTTATCCAATCCAAATGTTAAATTTGGAACTACCTCCGATGAAGCCTCAACGGTCGCTGTGTAATTCTCTAATGTCTTCTCTGCAGATGAACGCATTAGATCATCCAGCACGTTTAAGTTTGTTTCATTTGTTTGTGAATCCTTAGCCGATGATACTAAATTTGATCCACTAAGGTACATTTCTCTACGATTTAATCCGGAGAATCCACGTTCATTGTATTCTTTATTGACGCCCTCTTTCTTTGTCTTAAAGAATCGACCATATTTAAGCGTCTCAGTTAGCTTTGTATCTTTATCAGTCTTTGTATATTCTGCATCAATGTATGCAATATTTCTATATTTCTCAGTATTGGCATCAAATGAGGACTTAAGCAGATTATCATAGTCATCAGAAAATACAACATACGGATATCTATCCGATAATGCTCCTGACTGATTATATGATCTATCAACGCCCTTGAACATTGAGAATACTAATGATTTAGAAATATAATCAATCTTAACGTCCCAGCCAACCTTATAAACCTTACAAATAGACTCAATAACCTCGTCCAAATATCCAGTAGATTCAGTATTAATGAGATCTGTTATAGTTTCACCTTTCTCACCAATATAATTCTTACCAATCATTAGTCTTGGTATCGCTCTATCAGAGTCTATAGGTGCTACTGCGTTGTCATATACCATTTTCTGTATTGCCGTCTCTAAATTACCGGAAATATTGGTAGATCCAAGCAATACTCTTCGATTGAGAATATACTTTAAACTTTTACCTGTTATGATGATATGGTCCATTGCATCAAACTGTAAATCTAATTTACTACGTTCGATGATCATGGCCGACATAGCACGAAGATCATCATTTCGTTCAGGAGCTTTAACTATATAGTAATGCTCCTGTGCAGCTTTCTTATAAAACTGCATACTCTCCTTTGTTGCTGGTAAATATAATTCGAAATCGCCACTGGTGTAGTAACGTTCTGCCCATATCATGGATGTGAACAGTTCAATACCATCAACAATATCGAGATTTGTATCCAGCACATAGTATTTCATAAATTAAATCCCCTGATACAATTCTCTATAATTGATAGTTAAATCAACATTCTTGGCTCCTTCTTCGGCTCCAAATCCAACCTGATTTAATCCAGGAATGAGCTTTATAAACTCTGAGTCAATAGCTAAATATTGAATTAACTTCAATTCTCTTCCATCTCCGCTGTAAATACTCTTATGACCTTCTCTGGTGTCAAATATAACTATCTCACCAGGAGCTATAGTATGTTCCATATCCATTCTTTCATGTGTTGTACGATTATACAGATATGGATTTACTACTGAGCCATTTACAGCCTTCATTGTGAATATAGCTCCTGTGTCAATTGTGGAATTGCATATAATATCTTTTTCTCTATAGTTCATTATTTCACCTATAGGGAATCTGAATCCATGTAATCTACCATCGTCTTCTGTCGGAACTATCATTTCGTGATCAATAAATGGGAAATGGAATACTCCTCTAATCTGAGAATATGATTCTGTCTTTTCTTCTACACTTTTAAAGTGCGGATCATCACAAACTATCTCAAGATCACAACCTTCTTCCTTACTCCATATTGGGGGCGAATTCTTAGTAATACATCCTTCAATATATAAGTTGCGAAACTTGTGTTGGTAGCTTTCCTGATGAAAAGTAAGCTTAACTCTCTTTTTAAGAGGAAAATAAATATAAGATTTTCTACGTATATCAGCTACTGATTCCTGCCATCTAGTAGGTATGAATCTTAATCGCATAGTGATATGACGTATTGGCATATGAGTGGCATCTATAGTTCCGCCATCAATGGTTACCCATTCAGATGAATTGAGTGTGGCTTGTTCTGGCCCTAATCCACTCATATCGAGCACTGCGAAACCCTGAGAAGTCTCAGGGCTCGCGAGTGTCAATAAGAGATCATCGCCAGTTTCAAGATTAGTTACTGTAACTGCTTTGATCATTTTGAATTTTTCTCCTTTGTAGTTTTACCCCTTAAGCGCATCAAAGACAGTCTTAAGCTGGTTATTAGTCTGTCTATAGATATCAGTTCTATTTAAGGCTTCAGGAGAATAATTGTTTTGCGTGTAGTTGTACGTTACATTGTTGGAATCAATATTGGTTATGCTAGAACCAGTATCGACTCCACCCTTGGTCTTATCACCAATACCAGAACCTGCTCCGGAAGATTTGGAGATATCATTAGATAATCCAGATGTCGTAGATGGGCTACTTACTGTATCTTCTTCTTGGGTTGCGAGCCAATCGGTGTAATAATGGGACTTTTGCCAATCATACTCACCTTCTTCAAGTTTTTGATTTACATACCAAGCCCCTTTTTCATGAAGATCTCTATAATAAAACCTTCCAGATTCAATCTTAGCATTTGCAGCTGCTTGCATACCTATTAAACCAGCATACATAGAACCAGCACTAGTTTCTATATTGTTTAATATAGATGACGGAACCGCCGCTTCCATCGCAGCAATAGCTTGACCTAATCCTTGGCCCATCTGCTTCATAGCATCATTAAATGCATTTACTACTGATTGCCCGATTGTATCTCCGAGAGCGTCTAAAAATCCAGCATTGAATTCGTCAGCGCTTAATTCACCACCATTATAAGAAAGACCAGATAAAGAACTGAATATATTAGATAACTTATCATAGGCTTCATCACCTATTAAATCGTGAATGGAGTCTAATATAGAAGAAATATCAATTCCTAGCATATCCCCAAGACTAGATATAAATCCAGCTAGATAATCTATGGATTTATCACCAACATCTCCAAGTATATCTAATACACTTCCTCCGAGATTGAGAAGCCAATCCGGCAATTCTACATCACTTCTATTTAATATGCTATTTCCTTTAAGTGCATTGGATGCTCTCTTAGCTATTTCTTTTGAACCATTTGTAGAATCACCAAACATTGAAGATGCTATTTTGTCTCCGATTAATGCCACATTAGACATTGTTTCATCAACATTAGCTAACTGAGAATTTACACGATTAAGTGGTATACCTCTTATAGGCATAGTACCATTTTGACCTGAGAAAAAGTTTTGTAAACTATCTCCTATAGAATTAAGTTTATCTGGGAGATCACCAAATATTCCTCCAGATTTCTGATTATTCTCAATCTCAGATAATTTAGATTGTAATTTCTCCCATCTACGATTTTCATTTTCTTCGGATATTTTATTCCAATCTGCTTGTTCTCTATAATAATTCGCCTGAGATTCACCAGAATCAATTATAGCGTCGCTCAATGAGTCAATTAATCTGGAATATTCCTGTTGCTGCGCGTAAGTTAATGTTGTGTCTTCTTCAAGTTGTCTTCGATATGCATCACGCATCCATTTAAGTTCTTCCTGGGAATATACACTCCAATCACCTAGGTACTCGCCGCCTCGTTCATTCCATTCATGAATCATTTTCATAGCTTCATCGGTATCATACCAATATGGCTTCTCTTGCGATAATTCACCATTTTTAACTAACTGGTCATATAAAGCATTCATGAGATCAAGCATAGTATCACGTTGATCTCCTTCTTGAACTATACCATCCGTATATTCTTTAGTGAATGCATCAAGTGCAAATTTCAGATCATCATTACTTAATTTAGATAGATCGCCATGAACTGATTGTAATAATTCTATAGAATAACTACTATCGTCGGAAATGGCTTCCATTTTACGAATATCTTCAGATGTTCCACCACCAGTTCTAGAAAATGCCACCATTGGATTTCCAGTAGCAAGAAACAATGCTGCTCTTTGCAAATCACCTATGAACCCATCATCAAATAAATCTAAATCGGCTATTATCTGGCCAAGTGATGTTCCGAGACTATCAGCAGCGACTACTGAAGCTATAGTTAATACTATAGGAACTGCTAAAGGACCACCAGATATAGCACCAACACCAAGCCCAGCTAAAATTCCCATTCCAGCAAGACTAACCTTAAGTTTATCAAATGCATCGCCAATTCCAAATACAATTCTTAATACATTTTGAAGTAATGTATCTCCTTCGCCAATAATCCCATCAACAAATGTTGAAAATGAACCAAGAGGACCATCACTTCCACTCAAGAATGCGAATGCTATTGTTAAAGCCGCAACGAATCCAATAGGACCTATGGCTAATGAAGCAAACGCAGCATCGAATATTAAGCTGGCAACAAATAAGGCAGCAGCAACTGATAACAGTAATGTCGGGAGTCCATGTAACACATCCTTGAATGATGTTATTGAATTTGTCAACTTATCAATACTTTCGATATTTACGGTCGACAGATTTTCAAATAACCGTTTTAATGATTCACCAAGACTAGGGAGTATATTAGATTTTGATACTCCACTTATGGATGAAACAGCATCGAGTAATGCTGCTAATGCTCCTGACATTTTTGTTATCTTATCAGCCATAGAATTATCTACGGACCTGAATGCCTTTGCTATTGTTGGTAACGAATCGGCAACAACCTGAAGTTTTGAGAATATATCTTCTAAATTTGTTCCGCCTCTGTGGGTTTTAAGTTTATCAAGGTGATTTAAAGCGCCACTAATATCGGTTATAAACTTTACAAAATTGTTTATATTGTCAAGGACTTCCTTTGTCAACATCGGGAGTATGTCAAATATAACAGTCTCGACAAGATTTAAAAGGGCTCTAGTGTCTATATTTTGAGCCATATCAGCGGCCATAGCTAATTGATAAATAGCAGATGCCATGCCTTCAAAGAAACTAGTTAATAATTGCATGACAAGCGTTGCTAAAGATATCGCTATTCCTGATGCAAAATTAGTATAACATAACGTTATTATAGCAAATACACCAACAAATATTCCATAAATTGCTGCTAATTTTGCATACCCATTTCGCCAACTAACTTTATCTAATATTTCTAGAGCGTCTGACATCTTAATTATGGCTCTAGAGAATACTTGGAAGAATACTATGAGGGCTCCAAATGCTATTGTGGCTGCTATTATGGACGCTACATGTTTACCAAATGCTCCAACGAATGATGCCATTGCTGTAAATATACTTACGAATATCGCAAGTATTGCTGTTAATTTAAGCATCGGCTTGAGCTTTACATTTTCAACCTTAGCAGCGGTTACCGCTAATGAATCAATTAAAACTGTTAATATAACTAATGTTCCGGTCATTGCTGTAAATATAGCAATTGTTTTAATCACATTCTTAGCAGTTAATGCCTGCATATTCTTTGCTGCAATAGCAAATGCTACAGCTATAGCAAGTAATGCCCCTATTACAAAAGTTATAAGACCTGCTACATTTACTAAATTGGTATTTTCAATCTGCTTACCGACACTACCTATTGCTGCAGCTATTCCAACAATAGATGTCAAAATTCCTATGGCAGCAGTAAATGATATCAATACATTCTTTAATTCTCTTGCATCTGGGAATTTGTCACGTAATTGGATCATTACGGCCGTAATCGTAGCTACTAATATTGTCACAACAGCAAATATTCCAGTTGCTATTCCAATAGATGTTCCACTTATGTTGGATTTATTAATAACTAACAATAATGCGGATATTGCAGTCATTAATCCAACCATTGACATTGATAAACCAATAACTTGAATTATTATCTTGCTGATTTTATTAATATTTGATTCTGTGAATTTTCCTGCATTCTTAACCATCTTATACATTGCTATGGAAACTACAGATATAATTGTAGCTACCATTCCAAATACAGCTGCAAGTTTTAAGAAAGAATTAAGATTGCCATATTTATCAAATATAACAACTAGTCCAGCAAGTATTGCCATATTACCAGTCATAGCAGTTAATACAGCCGAAATTGTTGTAAGAACTCCTTGTACTTTTTCAAGTTTAGATTTAGTTAAATCTTTACTTGCTGCTATTATTATAGCGAAGGCTCCTGCAACACTTATCAATAATGCGGCTATACCAAACATAAAAGATAAGAATCTTCCAGATGTATTCATTCCAGAAATCTTAGTAACTATTGCTATAGTTGCTATTAATATCGTTAATGATGATACTAATGGAATGATTCCTTTCTTTATAAGTTTATCTATTGACTTTACTCTCTTTTCAAACTCGGCAGATCTAATCTTCATACCATCAAGATTATTGATAGTTGCATTGATTCCAATAAGCATTGTTAGCATTATAGTGAATAAAGCTCCTAATGCTACTGCTACATTTTCTCCGCCAGTAAGTTTAGAAATTATTGCTAATTCTGCTACTGATATAGCTATGGATTTTATAAATGATGTAATTTCATTAAGAAGAGTTGTTACAGAATTAAGTACATTTGGCTTAAATGCATTATTGTACTTATTAACTAATGCTAATAATGCATATATTGACCCAAATGCTAATCCGAGTGTTAAAATTACAGATACCCATGCTGCTTGTATGTCATCACTATCAGCTATATTTCTAATTATAATAAATCCTACAAATACTGTAAATAAACCCTTTATATAAGAAGAAAATGCTTCTATTGCTTCTGTTATAGAAGCTATATATAATGAAGCTTTTTCTAATTTATTTGGATCTGCTTTTCTTCCAAGTGTAACCCCTTGTAATACACCAATTGCTATAATTAATCCACCAAGAATTGCAGCGCCGATTCCAAATATCTTTAATACATCGTTTACAGCTTTATCTATAGCATCATGCCCAAATAATTTCTCAAGAACTGCGAATGCAATAACAGATGTAAAAAGCATTTTGAAATATGGCATTATACTTGATAGGAAATTAGCCATAGCTTCAAGTGGATCATTTGTTACTTTGGATTTATGTTTATGTAAGAATTTACCAGTTTCTTGTGTTACTGTCGAAAATTCATAAAATCCTTTAGATAGATTCCACATTATTAATGTGAAGCCTATTAAAATTCCTAAAGTTGATAATAATATTATTCCAACTTTAGCAACAGCACTTCCAAATTTCTTCCAGCCACCTTCTCCACCAAATAATAATTCAAAAGCTATTATACTTCCAAATATTACCATTAGGATTTGGGATACTGTTAAGAATAACTGTTTTATAGGACTTATTATTAACTGCATATGCCCGACATTAGACAGCATTCTTAAAGAATTTAATATTGCTGATATAGATTGGAATATACTTACAACACCCTGTATTACGGTAAACGCTATGACAAGTGTTCCAATTTTAACAGCTAATCTAATTAATGCATCAACGCCAGCATTTAATTTGTCCGTATCAACAGAATTTATTACAACCATTAAAACTGTACATACAGCACCAAAAGCCAAAATCATTGTGGTAAGTGCTGCGAATTTAGCTGCTGCTGCTCTATCGGCATAGCCTTTTGCCAAATATCCAACGCTTGCTAAAGCCGTTATTGCCGCATCTACAGCTCTTAAAGTTTCATAAACTGTAAATAATATTATAGCGCTAATAGCCGCTAAAGCAACCTTTACCCAATTAAGACCATCTAAGAAATCCGATAATCTATCAAACACCCATTTTATAACATTTACTAATACTTTATACATATTAGTAATGAATAATACGACCCCAGATAAAGCTAAATTTAATACTTTAACCCCAGCATCTAAAACTTTCTTAACATTTATAAAGAATCTTTCAAATACTGTTGGCGTATTTTCATTAGCTTCTATTTCTTCTGGAGTCATTAATACTCCGACAGATCCATCGTTATCTCTATGAATATCATTAACTTTCGACTTTACATCTGTTAACGAATCGCTAACGGTTTTTAGTGAATTTTCTGCCTGTTTTCCAGCTTCTTTAGCTACACTGTTTAGATTTGACACATCAGCCGAAGTTTTCTTAACAGTTTTTCCGATCGTAGAAACTTTCTTATTTGTAGAATCCAGGGTTTTATTAACATTATTAATATTTGAATTTGTTGATCTAATAACTTCTGGATCTGGTAACCCTGATGAATCAACAGTAAGTGTTGTTTTCTTCTTTTTTCCAAAAACACTCCTTACTATATCAGATAATTTATCAGCACCACCTAAAATATCACTAAATACATCAAATATTCCATACAAAGCATATGATGCACCACCACCTAATGTATCGACTATAACAAATATAATTTTTGCTAATTGAGCAAGAACTGATGTTATAGATGTTATTATAGCAAATATAATATTTAAACTTAATATTATTGCATCAAATGCTATATTTGCTAATAGTGATACTATTGTTGATAAAAATCTTATTAATCCAGAAGATATAATTCTAGAAACAACATCGATAATTCGTATTAGTTTATCTTCTATCTTAAATATAATTTCATAGAAGTCTCCGCTCACACCGAATATTCTTCCTAGAATCTGAACTGCCAAATTTAAGAATGGATATGCGATCCTAAATAAAGCTCTAACAACAGTATTTATAAGTTTTATAGTTTGGAATAAAACCATAAATGACTTTACAACTGTTGTTGCCTTATCACCGCTTAGTGTTAACTTATCAAAGAAATAAGCCAAGCCTCTAACGCCATTATTTAAATCTGGTAATTTTATACCTATTAGCCTTAATGCGGCTCTTATAGCTGCAATCCATGTATACATTGACATTGCAGCTTTATCCATCATATCTGTAAAATCTTTACTCTCTAATACCTTCGTTATAGTTTCAGTAATAGTAGTTAAGAAATTAGAATATAATGCAACTATTGGTTTTAGTTTAACACTTATTTTATCTATTATAGGTATAATGGAATTTAAAATATCTTTAAACATTTCGAACGTTGGTGTTGCAAATGCCTCACCAAGTCTCGATAATGCTGCTTTAGTATTTGACAATGCGCCAGCAAATGTCTTATTTGCATCCTTTGCATGCTCTCCAAAAGCTTCATCCATTGCATTAGCAAAATCTTGGAAACTAATTTTACCATTAGTAACCATATCTCGGATTTCAGCTTCTGTTTTATTCATTGCTTTTCCTAATGTAGCAGCAACGTTTAAACCTCTAGCTTCTAATTGTCTAAGTTGCATAGTCATTAATTTGCCTTGACCAGCTACAGTAGTAAATACAGCTCCTATGTCCTCGTATGTGCTATTTGTCATGGCAGCTACACCAGAAATGGCTCTCAATGAGGTTCGCATATTATCGCCAAGTTCTACATTTGAAGCGACGAGCTGAGATGCGACTTTTGCTGCTGCATCAAGACCATAAGCTGTTCCTTTAACGCCATAGTTAATATCATCAGCTATATCTTTCCATGCAACTCCAAGACCTTCCAACATAAATTTAGCATTTTCTATGTTTTGAGATCTTGCAATACCTCCACTTATTGCCATACTAAGAGGTTTATTAAATGCTCTTACCATCTTAGTTCCAGCACTAATTGCAGCATTTGTTAATGAGAATAATGCCGTTGCACCAATTACTTGTAATGCTGAAAATTGTAATGTTGTTTCCTCTACAGCATTTGTTACACCGTCCATACTGGATTCTAACTTTTTAGCAGATTTTGCTGTTTTATCCAGTCCATCGGTTGATGCTGAATCGAGTTTTAATGCTTCGTCTAAAGCTTGAAGGGATTTTATTGTCTCAGATACATTCTGTTCAAATTTCTTATTATCAAATTCCATTTGAACGACGCGCTTATCTACTTCATTCATGCATTCTGTACCTCCCTCCAAATAGAATCGGCCATCTCATCAAATATAGGTTTTATAGCAGGATTTATAAAATCAAATCCTTCTACATAGCCACCATTTCGTGTGGCATGACCATATTGGACAAGTAATACTACAGGGACTCCATCCGGTGTAGTATTACTATTAGTCCATGTTATGGTTGTTTTATCCTTGGAAATATCAATTTCATAATCCCAAGAATCTGAACTTTCTCCAGTGTCTTTTGGCGTTGCTTCCGCTAACACTACGACACCTTTTTTAGCATAATGTTTGATCTTATTATAAAAATAACGGGAAGATATAAACCTTAAAAATCTCAGAGTTTTTGTGAAATCTCCTTTACTTTTTATGGTTATCTTTCCGTATTTAGGTTTCATACCTTGGAAATATAATTGGCTGACACATACCTAGGGAACTTATCTGCGATCTTGGCCCATCCTTTAGTAATGGTTTCAACCTCAATAATATCTCCATTATAATATTTGCCAACCGAGGCATAATTTACGCTAGGACCAGTTCGAACATTAAGAAATGATTTTACATTGATTACTTTATATGTTGTAGTCTTTTTCTTATCAGACTTAAGCAATTCATTTACTTTCTTCTGGATCTCATCATAATTATACCCAGCATCCTTGAGCTTCTTCTTTCTTTCGTCTCCATTGCCCCACTTGCCGGCGATTACTTCCTTAGCAATGTCATCTGTAGACTTTTTAGATTCATTTTGACTTTTTTCAGTCTTTGCTCCCTGAGAAAGATTAATAGCCATATGATGATTGTCATTTACCAAGATGTCTCCGGGTAAAAGGTAATTATCACTATTAAGATACTTAGATGCTGTAAGGATTTCGAACCCCGCCTTTCTAAGCATTGTTCTAGAATTGAACGTTGTCATCTTCTCAGATACTAAATTCTTAAGTTCATTGATGCCATCCTTACAACCAATGCCCTTAACGATCGCAGCTACTCCCGAAGAGCAATCTGCATTACACTTTGTTGTAATCTTATCTACCTTATACTTAGCCTTGACAAGCTCATTCCAAAAAGAGAGTCTTGTATCTTGGGCATAACCAATGCAATCATTCTTAGCAGCCTTTTCTGCATCATCTGCAATCTGCTTACGAATTTTTTCATCTGGGTATCTAGCTACAAAATTCCAAGGTCTCTTATACCATTCGATGATTTTCCACTCGCCACCTGTCTGATCTCCAGGCTTTCCGCCAGTGTACTTATTATTTTCATCATGTCCACAATTAGAAATCATGTGACCTCCTATCCTTTAGAACCCCAGGCAGCACGCCTTGCGGCGTTTAATGACCTGTTTTGGTTCATTATGTCTCGTTGATTCATCTTCTTTGGAGGGGTGTTCTTTATATTACAAACCTGTATCAGTGTCAAAAGTCTGTTAACATTCCAAGTTTCACACTCAAAAGGAATTTGTAGAGACACCATCCAGTAGTAAATTATTTCAGCTGTAATAGTGTCTCTACTCATTCCAGTCTGTTTATTAGCATTCTTTTGAGCTTCTGAAAAAGTTGTTGCTGTATACGGATCGTTAACATAATCAGCAATTTTTTGCATAGTATCATGGTCTGCAATTATTCTAAAGAAATCTTTTACCTTGATTTCTTTAGGTTCAACTATCATGCATCTATAATAATCTATGAGTTCATCCTTGGTAAGATCTTTGTTATGCAAAAAATGCTTATGGTGTTTTGCTTCCCAATCTGCTATTGACTTTAAGGAATGCTCCATAATAACTTCCATCTCTTCCCCGGATAAAAATTCCTCTTTAACTTCATCCCATACATCAACAACAGTAGGAACTTTTATTTTCAACATTAGTCCTGCTTCTTAGCAGAAATGGACGTTGTTTCAGCCTTCTGCTTCTCAGCCTGTTCTACAAGATTCTTGGGAAGAATTTCGTTAATAAACTTACTAGCTTCCTTTTCATCTGTTGCAAACAGCATAAACAGCTCTGAATATGCATTTGTCTGCTGGAACTCTTCTCTGATCTGATCATTCTTGATAAATCTACGACCATCATCAGATATAATACCATAAGACTTAATAAGCAATTCCTTAAAGAGTCTCACCATTTCCCGATTATCCTTAGCCTCAATAATATCATTGATGTATTTCTGCATACCACCGGGCATATTCAGCTCCATATCTGTAAGCTCTGCAGCTGTAAAGTTAAATCTGAATACCTCAGTAACCTGAACGCCATCAAATGTCTCATACGTGAGTGACTTCTTATACATAAATTGGTTCTCCTTTGTAAATATAATTAGTAAGAATATGAATTAAAGGACCTTTCTCATTCCGAGTGAGCTTTCATAGGCTAAAAACTATGGGTCGTTTAATTCATTTTGAATTTTTAAGGGTTAAAATCAACCCTCACCCTGCTGTTCGGAAGAAACAGTAATAGATGCTGTTGGTGTATACTCAACAGTATCAACTGTGAACGTAGCTGTGATTGTAACATCACCTGTCTTATCGGCAGCAGCTGTAACAATAGCTGTAGCTGCCTCAGAACCAACACTAGCCTCAACAGTAGCGATTGTGCTGTCACTAGATGTCCATGTTACTTCACCAGTGTAAGCAACGCCATCAAACTTAACAGCCAATGTCTCTGTGCCCTCAGGAGCGATTGTTGCAGAAGCAGGATTAATAGTAGCTGTATGAGATACAGGCGGCTCAGGCTGCTCCTGGAACATAGAAACTACTTCGCTCATAGAAGGGAATCTAGGTGTTGTGCCCTCATTAGAACCATCAGCATCTGTACCATACAGAATACCCTCAAGCTCTGTTAACTTAGATGTAAGACCAGCAGCAGCGATCTTAGCAGAATCGATAGTAATCTGAGCAGATGGCTTCATGTTGGCAATACCAGTCTCTACAGGAGTTGTGGTGATTGTCCAGCTGAAAGAAATAGCCTCAGGGCTATCATTGATTGTGTTATAGCTTCTATCAGAAGGGGAAGCCTTACAATTGTAAATAAGATGGAGCTTATAGCCAAGATCAGCATTTACATCATTACCAACCTTTGTTCTATAGCAGAAACCAAAGGCCTTTCTTGTCTGCTGACCAATAATAACACCTGTAGCAGGGGAAGCACTACCATCGCACTCAGCCCACTCATCAGGATATGTATAAGCCTCAATTGTCAGACCAAAGTCCTCAGCAGACATAAGAGACAGATACTTGATGTTATCAGCATAAATATCGTTAGCCTCGGCACCAGAAGGATTCTCTGATACAGAAGACAGACCATTCCATGCTACACCTGTCTCATACTCACCTGTTGTGGACAGCGGATAAAGCACACCATGGTCAACACCGGTTTCATAAAAACGTTCGCCAGTCTTATCCCAAACAAGTTTCGACATATTCATGTCCTCCTCAATAATATAGTATAAAAGAATCGTGATGTAAATCATCGGCAACATAGTGCCTATTAAATCGTATCATAGGAAGCCCCATCACTAAAGGCTTATAATACTTACTATCTGGATCATAATCTATAAGTTTTACATCATAGCAAACTGTATGTCTATAAGGCATGTTATTTGCATACTGTGTATAGCCACTAGATCTACTAATCCTTATACATGGATAGCACATTTTTAATGACGCTGGAGGGTCGATATACAAATTTGGTATATCAGTTATTTTCAATATTTTTACACGAAGAGCATCCATCGGATTCTGGTCCATTGTAAACACCCCCTAGCGTTAATTTTATTCTAGGATATGCTATTTTTACAGAGTTCACTTTCCATTTAACTCCCATATATGTAACATATCTTATGTTAGAAAAATTCTTAATGGCAAAGGGATCAGCAAGAATACTTATCTCATCACTAATCGTGAAGTCATCTGAGACTTTATCCTGGTTGTCTTGATGCCTAAAATTGTTTCTAACATCACCATAATATGATTTTTCAGTAATATTAGCTGGTGCCCAAACACCAGGTCTTATCTCTTCTTGACAAGCATATCCTACTTTCCCATAAAACTTTGCCATTTTGAATTTTTTCCTTATTAGTTATTAGCCTTCGCCATCATCGGGCTGATTAAGTGTCAAGCTGCTAAGATCATAGAGCTGCTCTCTTGTTGCTGTACCATCTGTACTAACAACCTTGAGCTTCTGATCAAGACTTGTAACTCTAAATACACCATTCTTATCGGGATCATTGATAATCTCAACAAGATCCATACCGATCGCGGAAGGAACGAGACCAACCTTTACAGATGTGGCATTAGGGTCAATATCAGAGAACTTAACTGCTAAATAGTTACCACTCTGAAGCTCAGGATCTCCACTGAATCCAGTGTAACCTGTTACATACTTCAGAACACCATCAAACTTTCCCTCATCATCTATTGTAATACCTGTCTGGAGATCTCTAACTCTCTTGCCTAAGATTGTCTGGGTGCCAGATTCGGCCTTAACTGTCACCCGTGAGAGGGGTTTGCAGTAGCTACCAGAGCGATAGCAGAATAAGGCTTAACAAGTGCGCCAGACATTCTCGTCTCCTTCAGCCACTTGTACTGGTTGTAGTCGATATCGAAGTCATCAAAGAGTCCATCAGACCTATTGTCCTTACCAACATTGTAGTCAACTGGATTAACGATAATAGCAACGATAGCCTCGCCATCCCTCTCAGCATTCTCCATTACAGGAACTGTGATAATCTTGCTTACGCGCATCTTTGTAGCAAGCTCCTGCTCTGTCTTATAAAGAGGATGACCAATTGTATCCTCGAGGAGCAGCATTTCTGTGAGCCAATCCTCTGTTGTGAACATGATGGGGCTGCCAGAACCCTTATAATCCTTACGAGCTCTAATGGCCTTCTGAATAATATCCTTGGCCTGCTCTACAGGTGTACCAGAAACAATTGTCTTCTTAATTGTAAAGAGCTCGTCGTCACCCCAGATAGGACGAATATGAGACTCCTGGATCTTATAACGATCGACGGGCTCTCTACCATCGCCAATCAGGATAGCGCGAGCAATCTCTTCCTTAAGCATGAAATCCATTTCACCCTTGATCCAAGCAACAACGTCGAAGTCTGTGATGTCAACCATGTCATCACGATCGAGCTGCTGGAGCTTATAGACCGTCTGAGGATCTGTTACTCTCTTAAGCAGTGTAAATACCTCAGAAACCTTCTTATCGCCCTTGATGTATCCTCTTGCACGAGCGGCATCCTCAGTAATATTAGCATACTGAGACTTAACTCTCGAGAAAGGTGTGTGATGGATAGAGCCCATGAGAACTGCTACCCAGTCCATATCTCTACGAATCCACTCAGGCGGATTATTAAGAGACTTATAATCAGGGAATAAGAAACTAGGATCATTAATACCATAGTTCTGAACATCCTCAGATCTTGTAATACCAGCAGAGGCATCGTCATGCTGTAAACCCTTATCTTCGCAATACTTCTTATAAACCTGCTTTAATGAACTAGCATGATTGTCTTTAGCTGTCTTTACAATATTCAGCAAATCAGAATGCGTAAGGCAGTTATCTTCAGCATAAGCAGTTTCAGCGTCAAATACATTTCTTTTCATGTTTTCTTCTCCTCCATAGAATTCATCGGAAGACATTGCAGAATGCTCCATTATCTCAGATTCGTCATCCTCATCATAGTCTTCATCTTCTTCATACTCGTCATCATACTCGTCTTCTTCATGATCGTCATCATACTCGTCTTCTTCATGATCGTCTTCTTTATTACCAAGAAGTTCTCTTTCGCGAAGTTCAAGTAACTGATTAACTGCAGCGAGCTGATCCTCATTCATTGTGTCGAGTACATCACCAATTGTGAGTTCGGGCTCTTCATTCATTTCATTTTCATCTGAATGATACATACTCATTTCACTGTCTCCTGTAACAATTATAGCATCATAGTACCCATTATAATCGTAGTCATCTATTTCTGCCGCGGAATGGGACAATGATACTTCTTCGATTCTTGCGCCATCGTTCGCTCCAGCAAGTACTACACTTACTTCACGTATCACACCGTTGAGAACGTTGGCTGCCTGTTCCTTGAGCTTATTTGCAAATATAGAATATGAATTTACATCTCCATGCTTTACAAGCTCTTTTGTTTTGCGGCCGTTTTCTGTATCATTACAATAAGAATAGCCGTAAACGCCTTCCGGTCTATTTTCAAGGATGGTATATCCTACGACAGCATCAGGAGTAGAATGATTGTGCATCCAAACCATCGGAACCTTCTGGCCATCTTGATGCGCGAATGCATCTCTTCTTATGGTCCTGCCATCAGAACATAAAACGTCATTCTTTGTAACCCAGCCACAAAAATCATAATTTTTTGGTGCCATTTTGAATTTTCTCCTTTCTAGCTCGTCGTATTGGACTATCCAAAATAGAGCTATGATTAAAATATTGTTCATCTTCTGAACCATAATCATCACCATAGTCATTTGTCGTCGGAGGCGGCAATGCTTCGGGAGATTCATTAATATTTTTGTTACGAAGTTCATCCGCACGTTCATCATTAACCGGCTTAAAGCCAATAAGAGAACGAACCTCGTTCGAAGACAATACTTCGTTTCTCGTAAATTTATCTGCTATATCTGCGATCTTATCCACAGGTACAAGCTTAAACGGATTTCTAAAGAATATTATTCTCTGGCCCTGAGTGTATGCTGTTTCACTAATAAATTTTCTATTAAACTCATCAACGAATGCTGATAATGCGGGTTCAATAGTTCTACTATAGTAATTCAACATAGCTGTTTCATCAGCTGTGCCATCAAATACTGATTCTGTTACACCTAACTGATTGAAGAATAATTTCTGCAAATATTGTATCTGAGCTAATAGATTATTCTCGAGAGATCTGTTAAGCTGAGTAACTTTCTCTGTTGCATCTATATATGCGATTCCATATTTGCTTTCATATAACTGTTCTTCAATCTGTTGCTTTCTACGAGCTGCTTCTCGCTTCCGTGATTCGGTTTTTATTGTGTAAGGGAGCTGAAATATAAGGTCGAGTTTACCAGATCCACTAATTTCATCAATTGCATCCAATAAACTTAACTTTCTCATTAATCTCTGTAATGTTGAGTTTGGCTCATTCATTATAGAATATAATGGATTTTCAACTATAGCAACATCTTTTTTATTAAGATTTATCTCTTTATGCCTTCCGTCTCTCTCATCGTAAAGATCAACTCTAACATGCTGAGGATACCATGCAACAATCTTACCAACTCGCATAGTATAAATCTTATATGTTCCTGTATTTTCATCTATCTTATCGCTAGTTTCAATAGGAACAACTGCTACTACTCCCTCGTCAAACATAGATTGTATAATATCTTGTTTGAATACTCTGCCTGCCTGGTCTATATTAGCTTCTAATGTAAATATCCTATTAAGTGAATCGTCAATAGTTTCTACATATTTTCCGTTAGTATCGACTCTGGCGTGTAATATATCTATGGCAGCACAATCTACCGCAATATGACTTACCACAGAAGAAACGATCGACTGCTTTGTGCCTCCATAGAATGATCTTCCTCGGTCAGGACGTCTAGAATATGATGGACCGTAATCTATATATTCTGGAAATTCTTTACCAGTAAATACATTCCATGATTTTCGGAGGCGTTCCCTTAATGATGCCATTAATCGGTCCTCCTTAGTGTTCAAAGTCATCACTATGTAATTTATAAGCGACGTACGCATCTAATAAAGCTGCTACATTATCTATCTTTTCGTCACGACGTTTCTTGAATAGTTTTCTATTGCCATTGTTGTCTTCAAGAGCTATTGCGTTACCCATCGTAAAAGACATTAGTTCTTGATCAAATATAAGCATTCTTTCTTCAGATAACTTTTTTATTTCGCCTAATGGTACTGTTTCTGTTTTTACTCCTTGTGGAACTTTTTCTATTCCATAAGGACCATTTTCTCTTTCCCATCTCTCAACAAATTCTCTTGCATTATATGGGTCAAAGCCAAATGTTATTACTTCATACTGTTTTTCTTGAATATAACCATCGAGATCATCATAGATATCATCAAGTCTTAATATGGTTCCTTCTTGAACCACTAAACTTCCTTCATCTATAAACATATCGTATTTCAACTTCATAGCTGGAGATAATCTTGAATAAGTAAGAGATGTAATATAACTTCTTGTCTTAACACCAAATGCTTCATTTCGTAAAGGAAATAGGAAAGTAAATGCGCAAAAGTCATCACCTTGTGACATATCTGCACCCATAGAACATGGCATACCCCAGAAATCAGATTTCCTATGTTTTACAGTTTCTTCATATGTAAAGAAATATGTATAACCTTCTGTTGGTATTCCAAATCTTTTAGCTAATATGTCATTTTTAGATGCTGGAGCTTTCTCTGCTCTTTCAACATCCAACTGATAAGTTTCATATGTGACAGTCTTTCCAATATTTGGATTGGCTTTAATCCACATTTCAGGATTTGCTACTTCTTTTGGATCATCGAGTTTATAATAGAATATAGATACATGTGGGTTGATATATTCACCTTTTAGAATGCTCATCAACTCCATTTTCATAGTATCGCCTATACCATTTCTAACTATTCCTTCAGAACTTGTTGCAATTATTAAATAATCATCAAGTTTAGAAGATCCCTGTTCTATAGCACCAACAACATCTTCTCTTGTATCACAAGAAAGCCATTCGTCGACTGTTGCTACTTTTGTTCTTAATCCTTGTAACTTATCAATCTGCATCGGCCTTATTTCCAACAATGAACCTGTCATAAAGTTCTCTATTCCTTTTTTAGTTGATGCCAACTTCTGCCTATTAGATTTAGGACCTGTAGTATTCTGTAATGTTCCTTCCGTTAGAAACTTGAATAATGGTCCTTTTGCTCTTATTATGGCTGTTCGTAGAGGTGCAAGAACTTCATCTGCTTGTCTCATTGTTGGAGCTGTTGTTATCTGATGTGTAGTATCCTTATCAACAGTAAGAAAATATCCTTGAATGCATGCATCATACATAGATTTAGCAGCGCCTCTTGCTACTATCAGATACTGTTTATTAACTAGTCGCTTTTTTATTACCTTTTTTACAAATTTTCCCTTGCCGTTTTTATTTGGTTCGAATACTTGTCTTTCCATGAAATAGTACCAACCGAACACTTGCTCTCCCCATAATTTAAAACTATCGAGGAGATACATATCGGATCCATCTGTGAGCGTTAGTTCAGCTTCACAATATCGAATCCATCCTTCAACGGCTTTATCATCATAAAAGATTCCGGGATTTGCAATTAAACTATCGATCCTATCCATCTCCATAGCAATTTCTTGATTAATAGCTATTTCGCCCCGAACCACAGCATTTCTGAATTCCCCATAATAAATAGGGACTGCGGTATTAGATAGTGACATATTTTGGTTCTCCTAAGTTATTTTGAGGTTAGCGATTAAAATAATTTCCTAATCTTTTTCTTCTCATTTCCTCACGTCTTCGAGCTTCACGATCATGCCTTATTCTATTCATAAATTCTCTACGGCGCTTTCTCTGTGCAGAATTATCAGTTTCAGTTACAGTAATTGTTCCTCCATTGGGACCTGGATATGTGTTACTATTATTTCTTTTTGTTGCCATAGCACCTACGTTATAATTGTAATTTCCTGTTCCAGATCCATTAGGCTTCTTTCTCGAATTCTTTGGCCCATAATATGAGGCTCCTTGACCTCTTGTTGGCATTTCATTAGAATTACTTCCATATCTATGCCTTCTCCATTTCATTCCACGAACGCCGTAATGAGCTAACGAATGCTGATCATCGTCTATATACCCATAATGCTCAATATAATATCTAGCCATAATAATCACCTATCAATTTTAATCTTTCTTATATCATCGTGAACTAAATACTTTTCCGAATTTAATCGTAAATTATACATATCTGAATGATTAAATTTACGATCTAACTCATCCAATTTATTTCGTTCATTACGTAAATATTCATTTAAATCGGAATCTGTAAATAAAGTAATCTCGTTAGTTTCGGGTTTAGACTCACTAACAGATGGTAATATATTCTCGATATTTATAACTGGGGATGATCCATTTCCATCACTCTTCTTTTTTTTATCTTTTTTCACAGAATTATAAAACAGATTAAAATATTTTTCAGACATATTATCATATATCCATTTCTTATTTCTCTGTTCATTAGACATTCCTTTTCCGGTCATTTTTACAGATTGATCTCGTAATTTATTCCAATTTTCAAATAAACCGCCAAGAGTTCTTATATAATCAGATATTGTCTGACCAACCTGCATTGGTCTTTTTGCTCTATTAAGTTTTAGTGTAAAAATATCTTCTGTATTTTTTAAATACTGAATTGCTTCTTTTAATTCATCTGGGGTGAATTTATGCATATTTCTTTCCAGATCGCTTGGCGTACTTGCTAATTTTTTCTTTTTTCTAGATAGCTTTACTTTCTTTATTTTCTGTTTAACATCTGATTCTGTTATTCTGGACTTAACTTTATCTATAGTGTCCATTTTATCAAGGGCTGTTTCTATCTCTTCTTTGCTAAATTCATCCTGATACTTAACTATCTTTTTAGGATCTTTAAGTATCTTCTTTCTTCTATGTTCAGCTTTTATAGCTTTCTTTGCTTCTCTTTTTTCGGCTTTTGCCACAACCTTATCATGCTTTGCTTCTGATAATGGATATGGGGGTCCATTTTGTTTTCCCCACTTCATTCCTAATATTCCATGATGAGCGAGGTAATTTAAATTGTCATATTCGTCGTACATGTATTACCTCCAGTAAAAGAAATGAAGAGGGCTCCATATTTCAGAAGCCCTCCCCGATTGATCAAAAAATTTGGAGATGGCTCGTATAACACAATCATCTGTAAATTTCCCTTTAGGATTCGGATTATAGAACTTGAAGGCCATTTATTCCTTTGCCTCCATTTTTAATTCTTCAGCAACCATGTATAATCTCCATTCATACTCATTTGCAACTTGCTTAAGTGCTTCTAACACAAATGAAGATGAATCTGATGAATCGAATATGATCTTAACTTTAAGAGTAATATATTCTTCTATAAAATTAAGTCTTGGATCTGTGGTAAACTGATCCCATGTTGCCGATTTATCTTTTATCTGGAACCCTTCTTCGGGCCCTACTCCAAGCTGACAAAGTTTTGCAAACTCGGAATTAATTATTGGTATTAATTGATTATCGAAATATGTATAATCTTCTCTAATACCACTAATATTTTCTTTTATAGAGGTTAATATACTTTTAGACATTTTTACCTCCATGGACAAGTATCATTAGGTCTTCTAGTTGGAACATCTATTGACAACATCGATTCATCTCCATAATGTATGGCTTGATGTGATTCATAACTACAGCAGATAACATTTTCTGGGTCGAAAATATTTGAGCTTCGTTGTTTGATGTCTTCGATTGTTAGCGGGTTTATATGGTGTATATAAACCTTTGTTGCTATTTGTCTATCTTGACATCCTAGATCACAGCCATTATCCCGAAGTATTATTTCTCTCCTAAATCTTTTCCATTCTGGAGATCTGTATAATACTTGGTTTAGCCATCTCGAGCCGCCGAATGTTGTTTCTCCAACTTGTCCGCCTATTTTTAAATATTCATATCTATCTCTATAAGATTCCAATTTCATTAATTCGGAGTACGACTTATCCATCTTCTTCATCCTCCGATTGAGTCGGGCTATAGCTTTTCATAGCTTCAATAGCTTTAGAATATAGTTCTTCTATATTCTTAGACTCATTAATTGCCTTTGTTTTGGCCTCCAGCAATTCTTTTCTTTTATTGAGAAAGTCCCGATCTTCTCTTTCTTTCGTCGATCCTAATCTCAGAAAATGAACAAGCTCTGGAGCAGTGACCGTTCCATCGCACATTCGTTGATAAACAACTTCATATGCTTTCATGATCATCTTATTCTCTAAAGCTTCTTCTGTTAAAGCTGGAGGCAACGGGTATTTTTTGTTATCTCCATTATCATTTGGAGTTTGCTTCTTTCGAGGCATTATACCACCTCCATACTCCTTTCAAATATAATTCACACTCCTTTATAGGAATGATGAAACATAATAACTTGTCTGAAAGGAGAACCACAATTTATTAATATTACCGTCGGGAACCGATAACTGTCCCATCATTCCTTCAAAGGAGTGTAAATATAATTAATTAGGTTCTCTTTCTTCTTGCTCTATTTAATTCGTCCCACGATACAGTATTTCCATAATTAACCCAATCCTCGAAATCTTGCTGTGAGAAATCTAAAACCCTATCATCATAGATTCTATTATTTTGTAATCTACGTCGATCTTCAATTAATGCATTGTAACCAGGCGTTCCTGTTCCATACCTTCTTCTATATGATCCATCGTGATCTTCTCTAAGGTTTTTCTTATGAACATAATTAAACACATTATCATCATCACGAATCATTCTACGTTTTCCTTCAGATGGATGTGCATAATATTCGTCTCTAAACTTTTTATCATTCTTAAGTTTGGATTCTAACTCATCACGAGCCTCATTCCACTTTCTCTCATTTTCTTCTTTAAATTTCTTCGATTTCTCTTCACTCTTCTGTTCCCATTTATGCTTTTTATCTTTTTTATTCTTTTCTTTTAATTCTTTCTTTGCCTGTCTTAAAGATTTAACACCTTTTAATTCTTTTCCTTCACTTTTTAATCTTTGAACTTCTATCGCTGCTCCAACAGCTCCAAATCTACCAGCTTTTTTTATTCTTTGGTAATTTTCAAAATTTTCTTTTGTGCCATATCTCGATTTACCAAGGGCTGTTAGTGATCCATCAGGATTCTGGTATCTTCTAACACCCCACTTCATTCCTAATATACCATAATGCTCTAAATAATTAGAATAAAATTTATCGTCAGATACCATTCCATAGTGTTTTAAATAATATTGTCCCACAATTTACTCCTTTCCCAAGAGTATTAGGGTACTTTATACCCATAAAAACTACCCCCGGAGAATTTTTGAAG
>Ga0247608_10002388_pt1 | contig 23613 bp, 26 predicted proteins | sample 176DNAGHGlowgp2_FD_193490 | JGI IMG/M metagenome (GOLD analysis project Ga0247608, IMG submission 193490) | Sheep rumen microbial communities from Palmerston North, Manawatu-Wanganui, New Zealand - 1766 DNA GHGlow gp2 | ecosystem: Host-associated > Mammals > Digestive system > Stomach > Rumen ... | reverse complement strand
ATATTATTTATGAAATAGATATAGATAATACAAGAGAAATATTAAATTGGCTAAGAGAAAGAGGATTATTACGTAAGTTTGATAGAAAAGCTTTAATAGATATTAGTATCTATGGTGATATTAATATGATAGAGAAAGCTTATAATAGTTTAAAACTTAATAATAGTTATCTAGGAGATAAAGTATATACTGGAAAGTATTCTGTATATTGGATTAATTACTCAGAAGAAACTAAGAAATATCAAAAAATTAGAAAAGGATATACAACACATCGTAAAAGTGATGGTACTTCTGAAACAAGATATATTCCAAATGTATATGGCCAAGAAATAGTTAAAAATATTAAATTATTAGAGCAATTATTAGATGAAGAAATAATTGATAGTAGAATAAAAAAAGATGATGAAGTTATAACATTTAAACCTAGTTGGAGACTAGATAAGAATGTTAAATTAGCTAAAGCTTTTGGATTAGGTACAAAAGGAGAAGTATTCTTACCACCTACATATTTATATGCTAAAGATACAGAACGTGCAGCTAATGCCGCAATAGAATTAGGTTTATTACATTCTCCAATGGATGAAGAATTTAAGAGTATGGACTCTAGATTACCTAGAAATGAAGAATTCCAAAGAAATAGTTATAGAAAAGGAAAAAATAATCAAACAATAAGAGATTATTATTCAAGATATATAGGTTCTTTAGTTTTACTATCAGATGATATGATTAGATACTTATCATATATAGTAGCTACAGAAGGATATGAAGCATTATATAAATATTTATTATCAGATAAGAATGCTGGTGTAGGAGATTGGGATACAATCAGAAGCATGAGAGAACAGACAAAAGAATCTCAAATGTTAGATAAATTATATAATATGGATGATTATCCTGAATACATAGAAGACTATTATGAAATAGATGAAAGTGTTGCAGAATATGAACTAGAATTAAAGAATAATAGTGAAGATTATATAAATCCTGAAATACTTAATAATGAATTAATAATGGATTTAGAAGAAAACTATCGTGTAGATGATGAATTAACATTAGGTTCAGATAACATAGTAAAACCAAATAATTATGTATATAAGATTGGTGATAGAATAATTTCAAGAAAGAAAGTATTACATATAGCTAGTATATTAAAAGGATTAAACGGATATTTAAACAAAGATATGCTATTATATGCAATTACTAAAGACTCATACTTTAATGAAAAAGATTTCTTTACTATAGTAGAAACAATTAAAGGAAAGGAGAATTCACTATGATGGATATAGATATAGATTATTTAAAAGATTATGGATTTACAGATGAAAATATAGATAATCTTTTAGATAAAATGGGAAAAGAAGAAATAGATTTATATAATATTAATTGTAAAGAATTAAATTGTAGAAATATCTTATACTTCTTAGCTACAAGAGGAATTAAAAATCTATATAGTATAGTTTATACTTCTCCTAGAATATTTGATTATGATAAAGAAGAAATAGTAGATAGATTTAATAAATATGGAAATATTGAAGAATTAGTAAATTTGCTTAATGAAGATCCTAATAATCTATCATTAATAGACTTAATATAAAGGAATGGAAACATTCCTTTTTCTTGACTATTTATGTGATTTATGATATAATTTAGGCAGTTTTTTGGGGGTGGCACAATGGCTATAAGTAATGATAATTTAAAGGATTTAACTAAGCAATATAAAGCCGCAATGGGGATAAAATCAAAAATTGATTTAAATGATTCATCTATCCAAAATGAAATTATTTCATGGATAGTTGAAAGATCAAAAATAGGAAAATATTATATTAATTATCTTGATTACAATGATATTAGATTTGCAGATAAAGATTGTGCTGAAGTAGGAAAAGGTGAATTGGATACAGTAGTAAGACCATTCGAAACATCAATAATTACGCCATATAAAGAAAAAATAGATGGTATAGATGATGAAAGGGTATATTCTGCTAAAATGCTAGTTCATAAAGGAAGCCCATATCTATATAGAGGACAAAAAGTAATAAAACTTGAACCATTTATATTTTCTAGTTTTATGACACAAAACTCTGATAATATTGATGGTTGGGTAGACTTACATAACTCAGGTGAATACCGTATTATTATAGGAGCTTATGGATTAACAACTGATAAAGATGCCGAAGTAAAAATAAAAAAATTAGAAGAATACAGAGATAAAATGAAAGCTTATGATGCGGAATTTTGTTGCACTACATCAGAAGGTGCATATTATGCAGTAATTGCCTCACATCCAAAGGTGAAAGTAAAAACAAAAAATTTAACAGGGTTTTAGAGTAGTAATACTCTTTTTTTTATGATAGAATATTCATACGGAGGTAAATTATGAAAAAAGTATTAGGAATTATTAGTATGGCATTAGTATTAGTATTACTAACTGGATGTGGTCAAAATAAAACACAACCAACTGTAGTTGATAAGCCAGCTAAAGGTAACTGTAAAGTATTTGATTGTATCAAGAAATTAGATACAAAAAACACTTTAGAAGATGTAAACAAAGTAATGGGATTCGAAGGAGAAAAAGAAAGAGAAGGTTCAGGATATACTACTTATAAATGGGTTATCAATGAAGATAAAAATGAAGCAGTAGAAGCAACATTCTATTCAACAAGCACAACAGTAAGTATCACATTCAGTGATGATGATATAAAGAATCCTAAAGTAGATTTTTCTAAATTTGATGAAATTAAAAAAGCTATGAATAATAGAGAAACAGTTACTTATGACGATGTAAAAGCTAAATTTAATGCTGAAGGTACTTTGATTGAAAAATCATCATTTAGTACCAAATACAGATGGGTTAATGAAAAAGGTGGATATATGAATGCATCTTTTGGTTCAGAAACTGGTAAATGTACAATGATTATGGGAAGAAATTAATTTCTTCTCTTTTTATTTTTATATTTAAATGGTATACTAATAATAGTAGGAGAAGTATATGAAGAAAGTAGTAAGAATTATATTATATTTATCAGTATTATTATTAATCACAGGATGTACTTCTAAAAAAGAAGTAAAAGAAGAAAAACCAAAAGGAAAATGTAAAATAGAGGAATGTATTAAACTAATAGGATTAAATGACAATCTAGAAAAAGTAAATGAAATAATAGGATTTGAAGGAACTAAAAAAGATAATACTTATATATGGAAATTAACAAGTAAACAAAAAGTAGAAGTAATTTTTGATGATACTAATAGTATTAAAATAAAAATACTAGATGAAGAAATTAAAAACAATAAAACAAGTTTTACTAAGTATTCTAAATTAGAAAAGGATTTAAAAGATGGAAAAGAAATAAAAATAGATGACTTAAATAAAGCTTTTAAATCCAAAGGAGTATTAATAGAAAAAACATCTACTAAAGAAATATATAAATGGGTAGATAAAGAAGATTCTTACTTAGAAGCTACTATTAATAGTACTAATGGTAAATGTTATAGAATAAATGGATTAATTTAATTAAATAAGATATTGCGAAATATCTTATTTTTATTTATAATAACTAACTATGGGAGGTTTTGGTATGAGCAAAACACAAATAGCAACAATAATGAAAAAATACTTTTTAGCAAAAGATATTTATTTCTTTACATTTTATAGTATTTTAGAAGGAACATATGATGAAGAAAATAAAATATTTACAGATTTAACAGGTCATAAATATCCTTATATGATGTCAGATAAGGCATTAAAACCAGATGAAGAAGCTTTTGCTGCATTTCATACTTTAGATTTAGAAGATGCTAAAAGAATATCTAAATCAAAGGAAACTGACCCAGAATTAATAATGGAAGATTATGCTAATAGAATTGATAATAGAGCATATATAACTGGTTACAACAATAAAGGTAGAATCTGTTCAAAAGTATTTAATTTAAGAACCGTGTTAAAAGAAGATAATAAAAATGAAATAGATGATTATTCTCCATTAGAAGATTTATTAGAACAATTTATGTTAGACACAACGGTTGATAATAAATTTACGAAAGAAGAATTGCAAAGTAATATAGAAGTTTTAGAATATATAGAAGATACAATTAAAAATGCAATTGATACAGCAAATATCAAAATAGATGCAATAGACTTAGGCGAAGGATATGTTGAACATCTTCAAAAAGAAATAGATAAAAGTAATAAAATAGATGATGTTAAAAAGAATGGTGGAACAGTACATTCAAAAGAAATAAAACCAGCAGCCGATAAAGATATAACAGCAGTAGATAAAGATCCAGAAAATGATCATATTAGAGAAATTGCTAAATCAGTTATTCAAGAAAAACAGGCAGAGGTAAAAACACAAAAAATAATTCCTTCTGTAACTACTCTAATAAAAGCAGTAGAAAGAATTGATATTGATGATGTCTTTGATAAAGTAACACAAACACTAATTGCTCAAGATGAAGCAGCGCTTCGTGCAATAACTGAAATTGCAAGAAAAGAATTAGATCCAAGATTAAAAGCAGATGGTATTTTATTGACAGGATCTACAGGAGTAGGTAAAACAGAATTAATGAGATTAGTTGCTAAATATATAGATAGACCATTCTATAAAATTAATTCAACAGGTTTAACTATTCCAGGATATACAGGAACAGATATAGAAGAAGAACTATACCAATTAATTGAAAAATGTGGTGGAGATGTAAAAAAAGCAGAGAAAGCTATAATTTATTTTGATGAAATAGATAAAAAAGGATCAAAAGACAATAGTGATGTAAGCGGTAGAGGAGTATTAAATGTCCTACTTCCATTTATTGAAGGAGCTAAATATCAAGCTGCTTCAGACACAAGAACATCTACCAAGAAATATATAATTGATACAAGTAACATGACTGTAATATTAAGTGGTGCATTTACTGAAGTATATAAACACTTATTAGAACATGGTATGGGATTTGATAAAGATCCTACACCAAGATATAGACAAGCAGAACCAGCTGACTTTGTAAAATATGGAGAAATGACTGATGAATTTATGGGTAGAGTACAAATAATTCATTTAAAAGATTTAACTAAAAAGGATTTAGTAGATGTATTAGTAAAAGGTAATCAATCAGCATTAAAGGTTCAAGAAGAAGTATTTAAAAAATTGGGAACAAGAATCAGATTTACAGATGGATATATCAATAAAGTAGCAGAAATAGCTGAGAAGAAAAAGACAGGAGCAAGAGGATTAAAGGGAATAGTTTATGAAACAACATGGTTGGCTTTCCTTGTAGCCAGTCGTATTCTATATGGAAATCATGAAATAGTATTTACTGCCAGTACAGTAGAAGACTCTAGTAACTTCCGATTAGATGGAGAAGTATACAAAGGAGATTATCAATATACAAAGAAAAAGAAGAAGTAATTTACTTCTTCTTATTTTTGTTTTTAGAATTTACTTCATCTCTAAGTCTAATTCTTTTGGCAAGTTCTTTTTTAGTAACTTTCTCTGAAGGCCTTAATTCATGAGGATTGTAAAATAAGCATTCAGTATCAGCCTTAATCTTGTCTAAAGCCATGTGTCTTTCTTTAGGGTCTTCTATTTTAAAAGCACCCATTATAGCAGGTTTGCTTTCTTTAAAAGCATCTTCACAGCATCCAATAGCTTCTTTACGTTCAGCTAAAACACAATCATATTCAAGGCATTTATATTCACCGCTTTTACTATCCTCCATGTAAAAATTAGCAATATTTTTAGCAATGCCACTTTTCATTTTACAACTCGGTCTGCTATGTTTATCTAAAACAAAATCATCAGCAAATACTTTATAAATTGGACCAGTATAAAGTTGTAACTTCCCAAAATCTCCGATTGCCATCAACTTTTCCCTCCACTGTAGCCATATCATAACACTAATTTATTGTAGTGTAAATAAAAAAACAAAAAAATAGTTGCATTTTAAATATTATTTTGGTATTATTAATATGCAACTTGTATGGCGCTGTAGCTCAGTTGGCTAGAGCAATCGGTTCATACCCGATAGGTCGTGAGTTCGAATCTCTCCGGCGCTACCATGAATATAACGAACCTATGGTTCGTTTTTTATTGCATAAATAAACATAATAATGTATTATATATAACTAATTAGGAGGCAAATATGAATCATTTAGAATTTCAATATGAAGAAATGGAAAAAATATATGCTCAAAATGAAAAATTAATCGCAGGACTTCTAAAAGATGAAAAAGTACAAGAATATCGAAGATTAATGAGATTAAGAAAACAATATAAAGAAAAAATGCAAGAAGTATATAAAAAAATGAAATTTAGAGAATATACTACTTGTTCTCATGTCTTAATAAAGACAAAAGTAGAAGAAGGTAAAAGAGAAGGACGCATAGCTACTCGTTGTGGATGTATTATCTGCGGATTAAATGAAGCTGCGTTAGATGTAGAAAATCCGACTTATGAAGAAACTGTAATGGCAGAATATTTAAAAAGTATTAGACCTAGAGTATTAGCGGGATTAGAATTGGATATTACATGTAATTTACCAATAGCCGAAGGAATATATGCTAGTGTAAAAGAAAATAATCCAGATGTAACAAAAGAAGAAATAATTAATTTATTTAAAATAGCATTAGTTTCTGGATATATAGAAGAAGAAACTCCTAAAGTAAAAACAAAAGATGAAGACTTTGACAAATAAAGTCTTTTTTTTGATATAATATAGACAAGAGGTTTTATTATGAAAATAGAGAGTATAAAAGATTATATTAATATATTAAGTGAAGAAGAATTAAAAGCTTTAGCTAATAAAATATATAAAATTACTGAGTTTGTAGAAAAAGATTACCCTAATCATAAAAACTGGTTTTTTAATATTCAATTAAAAGAAACATTAGATACAAATACAAGAAATATATTATTTGTAAGAGATAAGGATAAAATAATAGGAGTAGCCAATCTTCTCAGTAATGATGAAGAAAAGAAAATATCTACATTATATGTTATAGATGAATACCGAAATAAAGGTATAGGAACACAATTAATAGAAGAATCTATGAAATGGTTAAAAACAAGATATCCAATTATATCTATGACTAAAGATAGATATGAATTATATAAACCAATTATAGATAAATATAATTGGAAACTCACAAGAATACTTAATGGATTTTATAAAGAAGGTATGGACGAATTATTCTTTAATGTACCAGAAGATAATAATATATATAGATAATAGGTATATATTTTAATTAAAAATATATGAAATGTATATAATATTATGAAAGGTGGTAAGATGAAAGAAATAGTTTTTAAATTTATTGGATATAATCCAATATATATTAAAGTACTAGATAATAATCATAATATTATATATAATGAAAAAACTTGTAGTAGAAGAATAAATTTATGCTTAGAAAAGAATAAAGCATATACATTAATAGCTAGATCAAAAAATAGAATATTAAAAAGAGTATTTTTAGTAGATGACAAAACAAATAAATTTATATTTTCTTTTTATAACTATAGAAGAATCACCTTTCTATTAAAAGATTATTTTTATAATCTGCCAATTGAAAAGGGGGAATTAATTCTATGGCAAAAATAATTAATATTAATAATGGACAGGGTAGTGAAGAATTAATTAATGGACAATATACAGTAGAAGCAAATGTTACTGGTTATGAGAATACTAGTATTAATCCAAACTCAATAAGTGTAGTAGAAGGTACTAATGCTTATCAATTTACTATATCAGCTACAGGTACTTTAACTCTACATGTAACAGAAGATGGTACTACTACAGGAACTCCAATAGTAGGAGCTACTTTTGTAAGAACAGATAGTACTGGTACTGAATATGGAGGAGTTATAACTACTGATACTAATGGTGATGCAGTATTTAATAATGTACCATTTGATGCTACTAATGCACCAACAGTATATTATAAGCAAACAGCTTCAGATGGTGATCATGAATTTATTAATACAGTACAACAGGCTACATTAACTACAAGTACAAGTACAGTAGAAATACAAAATGCACCCGGAGCTACAAGAACAATAACTCTAACAGATGCTAATTATTCTAATTTACCAATTGAATCAGGTACTTTAACACTTGATAATTAGGGAAAAGACTTGTTTAAAGTCTTTTTGTTTTATATAATTTTATTATTAATAGGAGGATATAATGGACGAATTTAATACAATAGAAAAAGTAGAAGAATTATTTAAAAGTATAAATGCTATAGGAAAAGATAATACATATTTTTTAGCTTGCCAAGATAAACAAAAAGTTAGTGGTATGGCACAAGGTATGGAATATCCATATGATGGATTATTAATTAATGATAATGAAAAAGGAATTACTATGTTTTATTTAAAAGCAGGTGCTTTAAGCGGTTTATTTACATTATCTACTCCATCAAAAATGACTCTAGAAAAAGAAAAACATATATTTATACCAGCAACTGATATTAAAGAAATAATAATAAAAAATTTTGCTTTATTTAATTCAAAAACAAAAAGAATTGAAATAAATACTATAGATGGTAAATCTCACAAATTATATGCTAATATAGAAGAAAAAGATTTTCCATATCAAAAAGATAATTTTGCTAAATTTATAGAAAAATATAGTAAATAAAAAACTCGTATTACGAGTTTTTTTTGTTATAATGTTATTAGGTGAAGAAAAATGAAAAGTAAAGTTTATTATAGTAAAGAGATAAATCCTAATAAGTTAATTGAAATGTATAAACTATTAGGAAAAGAATTAACTGGTAATATTGCAGTAAAAGTACATTCAGGAGAAGATGGTAATCAAAACTATCTTCATCCAGAGTTTTGGAAACCAATAGTAGATTATGTTAAAGGAACAATAGTAGAATGTAATACAGCTTATGGTGAAAGATTTGGTGGTAAAAGAGATTTAACTGATGACCATTTAAAAGTAATAGAAAAACATGGCTGGAATAAATACTTTAATGTAGATTTAATGGATAGAGAAGGTCCTGATATAGAAATAAATGTACCTAATGGTAATTATTTAAAGAAAGATATATTAGGAAAGAATATTAATAAATATGATTCAATGCTAGTACTATCTCATTTTAAAGGTCATCCTGCAGGAGGTTATGGGGGAGCTTTAAAACAACTATCAATAGGATGTGCATCACGTGCTGGAAAAGCTCTAATTCATTCAGCAGGTGTTACGAGTGATCCTATTAAATGTTGGGATGAAAACAATCAAATAGGATTTTTAGAAAGTATGGCTGAAGCTGCAGGAGCAGTAGTTAATTACTTTAAAGGTAATATGGTATTTGTAAATATAATGGCCAATATGAGTGTAGATTGTGATTGTTGTAGTGTTGCAGAAGATCCATGCTTAAAAGATATGGGAATGCTTATCTCATTAGATCCTGTTGCTATAGACCAAGCTTGTATTGATATAGTACAAAATTCTAATGATCCAGGGAAAAGTCATTTTATGGAAAGAGTTAATTCAAGAAATGGAATCCATACAATAGAAAAAGCAGCTAGCTTAGGTTATGGTTCAAGAGAATATGAACTAATAGAGGTGTAAATATGAAAGAAGTATATGAATTTTTAAAAGAATCAAAAACATACTATTTAGCTACAATAGATAATAATACTCCTAGAGTAAGACCTTTTGGAACAATAGATTTATTTGAAGATAAACTATATATACAAACAGGTAAATCAAAAGATGTTTATAAACAAATAGAAAAAAATAATAATGTAGAAATATGTGCTTTTAATAATGGTAAATGGATAAGAGTAACAGGTAAATTAATCGAAGATAATAGAGTAGAAGCAAAACGCCATATGCTTGATAATTATCCTGAATTAAGAGGTATGTATAATGAAGAAGATGATAATACAGTAGTATTATATTTTGAATCATTTAAAGCAGTTATCTATTCATTTACAGAACCACCTATAGTAATTAATAAATAATATAAGGAGATTAAATGGCAAGCTATATAATACATTTAGCAGCAGCAAATGAATATTTAAAAAGACATAATATAGAAAATAAAGATGATTTTATATTAGGAGTTTTATCAGTTGATTTAAAAGAAGATAGAATAAAAAGTCATTATACTAAAACAACTGATAAATCTGATTTATTAAAGTTTTTAGAAGGCAAAGTATCTTTAGATGATTATATAAACAATAAAGATAATGATTATAAAATTATATAAAAAAGCTTATTTAAGCTTTTTTTATTGAATTAATATATTTAAATGCTTATAATGAATATATGGAGGGTTCGTATGGGAAAATTAAACGCAAAAAAATGGATTGAAAGATTCGAAATGCTTAGTCCAGAAAGTCAATTAGAAGTTGCAGATGCTATTGAAAGAGAATTACATCTTAATAATGAATTTCCATCAGATGATGATAATTATGATGATGTAAAGGGCAAAGAACTGGAAGAAAAATATTCAATAGAAAAAGGAAATATAAGAGATATTCTACTAGCTAAAGTAAATAATGAAAAATTAAAAATAAGAATAGAAAAAATAAATGGACTAATAAGTAGATTCAAAAATTTGGATATAAAATACCAAAATATGTTAATTGATGAAATGTTAGAACCACTTGAAGAAGTTTTGAGAAAAAATGAGAAAAGTCAAGGATTTGATATTTGCCTTAAAGAAGGGCATATTTGGAAATGGAAAAAAGGTTCTCGTGAAGAAGAATATACATGGTATCCACCTGATATCACAGATTTAGGACATCCTGATACTGGTAAAAAAGAATGGATTGAAGTTCCTATATGGGTAAGAGATTGTGAAAGATGTGGATGGCATGAAGAAAGAGAATATAATGATGTTCCTGATGAAATAAAAGCAGAAAGAAAAAAACAAGCAGCAATAAACAAAGAAAACAAGAGACAAAGAGATATAGAAAAGAAAGAAAAACAACTTGTAAAAATACAACAAGAAATAGCTGAATTAAAAGGCCAAAATAAATAAAAAACTCGATTTTCGAGTTTTTTGTTATAATATATATGAGAAGGTGATAATATGTTATATTTAATCACAGGTCCAGCTGGAGTAGGTAAATCTACTATATCTAAAAGAATTGCCGAATTAAGTAATAAATCAGTGCTTTTAGAAGGAGATGATTTTTACCACCAAGTAATCTCAAGTTACAAACCAGCTTGGGTAGAAGGTAATCATTTAGATATATTTTGGAAGGTAGTAAAAGATACTATAAAAATATATTTAGAAAATGGTTATGATGTAATATTTAATTATATAATTGGGGAAGAAGATTATTTAAAATTAAAAGAAGAATTTAAAGACTATATTACTAAATTTGTAATATTATTAGTAGATGAAAAAACAATCATAGAAAGAGATAAACTAAGAGTAGTTGATTGTAGAATGAATGAAAGATGTATTATTCTTCTAAATAGTTTTTTAAATAAGAATTATCCAGAAAATAATAAATTATATACACAAGAATTAACTATAGAAGAAACAGTAAATGAAATAATTAACAATGATAAATATATAATATAAAAAGACTTATTTTTTATAAGTCTTTTGTTTTTCTTTTAAACCATTAAGTATATTTAAGTTTTCTTGCATTAAATCTATATCTTCATCACTAACATTTAATTTCTCTGGTTCTTCTAAATATCCAATAAAGAAATCATAAATTGATTTTATAAAAGAATTTTTTTCTTCAATATTATCTATCGTATTAATATATTCAGATTCATATTGAAGTAAAATATGTTGGACTCTTGTCTCATAAACATGTCTTTGTTTATTATCTAATTTATCATCTGCTAAATCAGCCATATAAACAGATAATAATAGAAAATATAAGGAATTATATAAATGTTTATGATTATTAATTTGTAGTAATTTATCTTTAATAAAGCGAGTACCTGAGTGGCCAAAATATGCTTTTTTAATTTCATCTTGATCAATCATTAAACCAAGTTGACTCATTACACGAGCATGAATTATCCAACCATAGTTAAACAAATTAAAATTATCTTCACCAATTTCATCACGATATATAGTACAAGCAAATAATTGAGTTATACCCTCATCAAATGGAATAGATATAGTACTCTTAAGATGTTCAATTCTAGAAATTTTTTTGTTTAAATTCATTTTATTTAATCCTTGATATACATAACCTGTTTTATTATAAAGTCTATTATCACAAGAAGCCAAATGAAATAATTCATGTGCTAGAGTTGTATTCCATATAACATTGAAATCCAAATCATTTTCATTTGTTATTCTTCTAAGTAGATAAATAGTATGGGCACAAATTCGAATAACATTATCTCTAGGGTCATAACTTCCTCCGGTATAATGTGAAATAGATTCATCGGATTTCATAGGAACATCAAATTTAAACTTTACAGTTTCTAAGTTTTTATAAAAAGAAGCAATATATTCTTCTCCTAGAACGCCTATAAATTTTTCCATTCTTCCCAATATATCAGGAAGAACATCTATTTTATATAATTCATTATTCTTTTTAGCTATTTCATTTAATCTAGGGCTACTAAATATATCTTTATTTGTATTTTTAATTAATTCTTCAACTTTTAATAATTCACTTTTAGTAGGTGTAATATGTTGATTTTCAAATAACTTATATATTTCATCTTCTATAACATACATATTGCCTTCTAATATATAATAATTTTTCATAAAATTACCCCCAATTAGAAAATACTATATCATATTTCATTAAAAAATGTAATAATTGTGTTATAATTTTATATATATTGCCCCATAGCCAAGCGGTAAGGCAGTGGACTCTGACTCCATTACGCGTTAGTTCGAATCTAACTGGGGCAGCCAATTATAGGAGATAATATGAGAATAGAAGACTTAACTAATATAAAGAAATTAGATATAGAAAAAGAAATAATAGAAGCAATACAAGATACAAAAGATGAATTGCCAAATTTAACTACAGATACTACATGTATGATATATAGTGACTATTTATCTAGAAATCTAACTAAAAGACATGTGATTAATAGAATAGTGTCTACTAGTGACTATGATCTTCCATATTATCATCAATTTAATATAGTACCAGACAATGATAAACTATATTTAATAGATTTAACATTTAAACAATTTCAAGTATCTAAGTTAAATGAATTACTACAAAAAGGATATATGCTTGTCAATACAGATACTTATGGGGAATATTTAGATATTGTAGGAAATGTAAATAAGGAAAAAGAAAAACAACATTAGTCTTTCTTTTTTTATTAATATAGTGTAAAATACTTATAGTTTAAAAAAGAGGTGTATTTTATGACAGATTTAGAAAGAAAGGAATTAGCAGAATTACTTTTCCCTAATATAACAAAAACAAGGGATTATTATGAATCTAAGTATCCTGAAAGAAACTTACCTGAAGGTGCTATGGTTACTAGATATGGACCTAGTCCTACTGGATTTGTACATTTAGGTAATTTGTTAAGTGCTTTTGCGGATATGGTATATTCTAGACAAACTAATGGTAAATTCTTTTTAAGAATAGAGGATACAGATCAAAAAAGAATGGTAGATGGCGGTATTGAAAATATCACAGGAGTATTACATGATTTTGACATACTACCAAACGAAGGATATTCTTTTGGCGGAGTTTATGGACCATATAGACAAAGTGAAAGAACTGAGATATATCAAACTTATGTAAAAGATTTAATAGAAAAAGGATTAGCTTATCCATGCTTTATGACTGAAGAAGAAATAGCTGCTATTAAAGAAGAACAAGAAATAAACAAAACAAAAATAGGTATATATGGTGTATATGCAACAGATAGAGATTTATCATTAGACGAAATAAAAGAAAAATTAACTAATAATGAAGAATATGTTATTAGATTAAAATCACCAGGTAATCCTAAAAATGAAATAGAAGTAGTAGATTGTATTAAAGGAAAACTAAAATTTCCAGAACATGATGTAGATACAATTTTATTAAAGAAAGATGGTACTCCAACATATCACTTTGCTCATGCAATAGATGATCATTTAATGCATACTACTCATGTAATAAGAGGAGATGAATGGGTATCAAGTCTACCTCTACATAAACAATTATTTGAAATATTAGGATTTAAACCAGTTAAGTATGCTCATATAGCTCCAATTACTATAAAAGATGCTGAAACAGGTAATATTAGAAAAATATCTAAAAGAAAAGATCCATGGTTTGGAGTTAAGTATTATGATGAAAACGGTATTCCAATAGAAGCATTACATTTATATTTAGCTACTATTACTAATACTAATTTTGAAGAATGGTACTTACAAAATCCAGATAAATCTATATTTGATTTTACTTTCTCATTTGATAAACAAGCAATAGGTGGAACAAGTTTTGATGAAGCAAAATTAATGAATTTATGTAAAACATACTTTTCAAGAAAAAAAGCAGAAGATGTATATGAAGAAACACTTAATTGGGCTTTAAAACATGATAAAGAATATGCAGAATTACTAATAGCTAATAAAGATGATATGATTAAATTCTTAAATATAGAAAAAGATGGAGATAGACCTAGAAAAGATATAGCTAAATACTCTGATGTTAAAGAAGAATTTAGTTATGCTATAGATTCTATATTTGAAAAAGAAAACTATTCAAAAAATGAATCAGAAAAAACATATGATACAGATTTAATTTTAGATTATGTAAATAATTATTTAGAATTAGATACTACTAATGAAGAATGGTTTAATAAAGTAAAAGAATTTGCTACTAATAATGGTTATGCAGCAAATCCTAAAGATTATAAAAATAATCCAGAAAACTATAAAGGCCATGTAGGAGATATTTGTGAAGCAATAAGAGTTATAATTACAGGAAGATTAAAATCTCCAGACTTATTTAGTATTATGAAAATACTAGGAAAAGATAGAATAATCAAAAGAATTGAACTATATAAAGCAAGCATTAACTAATGCTTGCTTTTTTCTTAATAAAATATAAGCAAAATTTATGTAAAATGGGTTCTCAATCACATATATTTATGGTACAATGAATATACAACATAAAAACCCATTAAAGGAGCAGTACAAATGGATAATTCAAAAACACTAACAAATGAAGATTATACATTATTTTTTAGAATAAAAAGAGCTATCTATTTTATATGGAAAAGAACAGGGGATATTTTGGTTTCTTTAATAGGTTTAGTATTATTAATCCCAATCACAATAATTATTAAAATAGCCTATATGTGTACAGGGGATTTTCATAGTATTATCTTCACACAAGATAGAATAGGTAAAGACGGTAAACATTTTAAATTTTATAAGTTTAGAAGTATGGTACCTAATGCTGATGAAGTATTATTCAAAAAACTAGCTGAAGATGAGAAATTAGCTGAAGAATACGCTATGAATAAAAAATTAAAAAATGATCCTAGAATAACTAAAATAGGTAGAATCATTAGAAAAGCTTCAATTGATGAAACACCTCAATTTATTAATATATTTCTAGGAGACATGTCTTTGATTGGTAATAGACCATATCTGCCAAGAGAAAAGAAAGATATGGGAAACCATTATGAAGATATAATAAAAACTAAACCAGGATTAACTGGATATTGGCAAGTATCAGGTAGAAGTGACTTGTCATTTAAAAAGAGATTAGAACTTGAAACCTATTACTCTAAACATGCCGGTTTTAAATTGGATACAAAGATCTTTTTTAGAACTTTTAAAGTTGTATTAGGCGGAAAAGGTGCAGATTAAAAACTAAAATTACACATCCAAAATGTGTCTTTTTTACTAATAAGGAAAAATAGAGAAGAGTGGTAATATGAAAATATTTATAACATGTCAGTATTATTGGCCAGATAATTTTTTAATAAGTGAAATAGCAGAAGACTTAGTTAAAAGAGGTCATAAAGTTACAGTGTTAACGGGATTGCCAGACTATTCAACTTCTAAAATTCCAAGTAAATATAAGTGGGGGAGAAATAGAAAAGAAAATCATAATGGTGTAGAAATAATTAGAGTTCCCATAATAGCAAGACATCATGGTTTCTTTTTTAGAGTTCTAAATTATATATCATATTTCATTTCTTCCAGTATGTATGTGAGAACACACAAAATAGATGCAGATGTAATATATTCGTGGCAAACAGCACCAGTATTGATGATTAATCCAGCTATGATATTAAAAAAGAAAATAAAGAAGCCATTAATGATATATGTACTTGATATATGGCCTGATCAAATGAAAGTATGGAACGTATATGAAAACAATCCATTATTTAAAATAGTATTAAGATATTGCAAAAAGGCATATGGTAGTGGTGACATTGTAGGAGTAACTTCCAAACCATTTATAGATTATTTAGTGAATGTATGTAATGTTGATAAAAATAAAATATTATATTTACCCCAGCATTCTAATAAATTAAAAATTAAAAATACAAAAAATGACAGTAACATAGTGAATTTGATATTTGCTGGAAATATTGGACAACAACAAAATGTTGAATGCTTAATTAAAGCAGTTTCAATGATGAATACTAAAAAGGATTTCTTAATAAATGTATATGGCGATGGTACTAGCTTAAAAAAATGTAAAGAGTATGTTAACGATTTAAAACTTGAAAACAAGATTAAATTTTATGGAAGAGTAAAAAAAGAAGACTTAAATAAAATATATCCTAAAATGGATGCATTTCTATTAACACTATGTTCTGAAAAAGAAATTGGCTTTGTTGCTAACACAGTACCCGCAAAATTACAAGGATATATGTCGGCAGGAAAACCAATTCTAGCTTCAATAGATGGTGGAGCTAAGCAAATCATTGAAGAAAGCAAGTGTGGGGCAGTAGTTCCAGCAGGTGATGCAAAAGAATATGCAAAAATATTAGATGACTTTATAGAAAATAAAGATAAATACAAAGATTGTGGTAAAAATGCAATTAACTATTTCAATAAGTACTTTGAAAAAAAGGAAGTTATTGATAATCTAGAAAGAATACTTATTGAATTGGCAAAGAAAAAATAAAAATGGAAGAAGTGATAATATGAAAATAGTTCAAATTAATTCTTTTTCAAATGGCTCAACAGGAAAAATAATGATGGGTATCCATAATGAATTAGTAAAAAAAGGCTATGATTCATATGTTGTTTGGGGTAGAGGAAGAAAAAGTAATAATAATCATGAGATATATATGAATAATAAACTAGGAGTCTATTTACATGCATTAATGTCAAGATTAACAGGTAAAACTGGTTTCTATTCGAAAAAATCAACTAAAGAATTAATAAAAAGATTGGAAAAAATAAAACCGGATGTTGTACACTTACATAATGTTCATGGTTATTATATAAATATTGATATGCTTTTCAGATATTTGAAAGCGAATAGAATAAGAGTAATATGGACATTACATGATTGCTGGTCGTTCACCGGACAATGTCCACATTTTGAATCCGTAAAATGTGAAAAATGGAAAGAAAAATGCTATAAGTGCCCAATGATAAACGAATATCCAAAATCATTTGTAGATAATTCAACATGGAATTATAACAAAAAGAAAGAAATATTTACTGGATTAGATATGACGATTGTAACACCAAGTAAATGGTTAGCAACTTTGGTAAAAAAATCATATTTGAAAAACTATAGAGTAGAGGTAATTAATAACGGAATTGACACTACCATCTTTAAACCAACAAATAGTGATTTTAGAAAAACACATAATCTTGAAAATAAAAAAATGATACTTGGTGTTGCGAGTGTATGGGACAGAAGAAAAGGTTTGTCAGATTTCATAAAACTTTCTAGAATACTTGATGATAGTTATAAGATAGTTTTAGTAGGATTAAGCAAAAAACAGATCAAATCATTACCAAGTAATATAATAGGAATTACAAGAACGGAAAATCAACAAGAATTAGCAGGATTATATAGTACAACTGACATTTTCTTTAATCCAACATATGAAGACAATTATCCAACAGTAAATATTGAAGCAATTGCGTGTGGGGCATCAGTAATTACTTATAATACCGGCGGAAGCCCAGAATTTATTGATTTTCTAAAAAATAAAAATTTTGACTGTATAATAAACAAAAATGATTTGTCAAAATCAGAAAATGTACTTGGCGATAGAATAAAAAAAGTATTAGGAGAAAAACAAAAAATCAATAGTTTAGATAATTTGAATAATAGAATAATGTGTGAAAAGTATATTGAATTATATAATAGAAAGTAATATGCAAATGATAGGAGAGGTGAGTTTATGAAAATTGTACACTTAATACCAACCGGAATACTAACTGATGGATTTGCCTATCAAGACAATTTATTAACCAAGTATCATATAAAAATGGGCTATGAGGTAACAGCAATAACTAATGAATATATTTATAATCAAGGTATAATTGCTAAAGATACTAGGATGGATTATTATAATGAAGATGGTGTTCACGTTATAAGATTAAAAATTAAGGGTGATAAACCATTTAACTATAAATTTAAAAAATATCCTGGATTGTATAAGACGTTAGAAAAAGAAAAACCAGATTTTTTATTTATACATGGTCCATGTTTTGTAGATTTAAAAATAATAAAAAAATACCTAAAAAGAAATAAAAATGTTATTGCATATTTAGATAATCATTGTGATAAATCAAATTCTGGTAAGGGATTTATCTCATACAATATCCTTCACAAAATTGTGTGGAAACACTATGCGCAATTAATCGAACCATATATAAAAAAGTTTTATGGTGTTATGCCTTCACGAGTTGAGTGGTTACAAGAAGTATATGGTTTGCCAAAAGAAAAATGTGAATTATTAATTATGGGTGCAGATGATGAGCTTGTTCAAAAGTATAATAACGATGAAAGCATAAGGGAAGTTAGAAAGAAGTTGTCAATTGGCCGTGATGATATAGTAATAGTTACAGGTGGGAAGATAGACTTAGCGAAAAAACAAACACTTCTTTTAATGAGGACTATAAATAACATTAAAAACAAGAAAATTAAACTATGCATATTTGGTTCTGTGGTCGATGAACTTAAAGATGAATTTAATAAATTATGTAATAATGAAAATATAATATATTTAGGTTGGATTTCTAATCAAGAAGCATATAAATATATGTCAATCGCAGATTTAATAGTATTTCCAGGAAGACATTCCGTATATTGGGAAATTGCAGTGGCATTAGGTAAACCTATGATATGCAAATACTGGTATGGAACAACCCATATTGATATTGGGAATAATGTGACTTTTTTATATGAAGATTCAGCAGATGATATCAATAAAACTTTGTTGCCAATAATTAATAATAAAAGTATATTAGAAAAAATGAAAAGGGGAGCAAACAAACAAAAAAAGAATGATTTTTTATACAGCAGTATTGCAAAAAAATCATTAGATAGTATTGAAAAGGAGGAAGATAATCTATGAAAAAAATAAATACTTCACTTGTTGAAAAAATCCTTGTTATATTAAGTATATTATTTATTGCAGTTTTATGGTTATCTAAGTCATATTGGAGTAATGTAGTGGCTGCAATGGTGCTTATCATTGATTTTTATATGGTTTTTAAAGTGAGAAAGAACACTTTAATATTCTTTTTATTTATGACAATAGCCTATTTTGATTATAGTGTTATATTTAGTAAGTATTTTTTTAGAATAGAAAATTTTGATTGGATTTTTAAACTTATAAAATATAATGATACCTTATTTGTTGGAATTGCAATAGTTTTCATTCTTCATTCAATAATACTATTTTTTATGAAAAAGGAAATTTATACGGATAAAAAACAGATATTTGAAATGACGTCAGAAGAAAAAAAATTTAATAATAAATACTGCAAACTAATAATGTCATTTCTAATAGCTATAATTGCTTTTGTGGTTTTTGATTATTTCTTTTTTCATATTATATTTAATAAAGAAACGATATATGAGTATTTACTAATTCCAATTATAATAGTTATATACTATTGCAGAGATAACAAACTATTTAGAAGAATGATTCTTTTAATAATAGTATTTTCAGCTGCAATAAATATTTATCGTGGTGGACGAATAGCATCACTTTGCCCATTAATAGCATATTTTTTTATAATATACTATAAAAAAATAAACTACAAAATAGTATCATTCGTAATGATTGTAGGCATACTGTTTTATGTTTTTTTTGGAATGTATGGAGATATACTTATACATAATGGCGATGTTACAAAATTGAGTGTTTTTGATTTATCAGATAGAATAAGTGAGGATATGCTTACATTGGATACATCATATTCAGCATATTGGACAGGATTAACAATGGTGGAATCAAGGAATATTGTTAAACCAGTTGAAAGAATTAAGAATATGATTCATTTTTTCTCAACATATACTATATTTGGAACTTTATCTAATTATGAGCAAGTATCAAATATTACACATAATTATTATACACACTGGTATGGTGGATATATTACAGGGTATTTTTATTATTGGCTTGGAATTATAGGGGTTATATTAATATCACTATATCTTTCATATTTACTATATAAATTTGCTAGTGTTAATACTAATTCCAGTAATTATATAAAAATTCTGTTAGTATATTTTATTTGCACAGTACCTAGATGGTATTTATACTATCCAACAGGACTATTTCGTGGGGTGCTAATTTATACTGTTGTATATTATGTTATAAATGTAATATTACAGAAAAAGATTAAAATAAGATGGTGATTAAATGAGTAAATTAAAGAAAAATCTTGCATTGCAAACAATTTATCAAATAGTAATAACTATAACGCCATTAATAACTGCTCCATATTTAGCGCGAAAACTTGGGGCAAGTTCATTGGGGGTATATTCGTATACACTATCAATTACAAATTATTTTTTACTATTTTGTATGTTAGGATTTATAAATTATGGAACTAGAGCGATAGCCTCAATTTCAGAGAAGAAAGAACAAAACAAGATGTTTTCTGAAATCTATCTTTTACAGTTAATATGTTGCTTTGTTTCCTTGACTGTATTTTTAATATTATTATTATTCTTTGATAATAAAATCTATCTTCTATTACAATCACCATGGATTATTAGTTGTTTTTTTGATGTTACATGGTACTTTTTTGGAAAAGAGGAATTTAAAATTACAGTAATAAGAAATTTAATTGTAAAAGTTATTACAATTGTGGTTACTTTATTGATTGTAAAAAATCCTACTGACTTATGGAAATATATATTGATTATGTCATTAGGAATATTAATAAGTCAGTTTTCTTTGTGGATAATTGCTACAAAAAATATAAGTTTCAAAAATGTTTCAATGAGAAGAGTATTTAGTCATCTAAAACCCGTATGTATACTTTTTGTTCCGATTTTAGCCATGAGTGTATATCACATAATGGATAAGACTATGTTGGGGGCTTTAAGTACTGCTAAAGAAAGTGGTTATTATTTTAATTCTGATAAAATTGTTAGTATACCATTTGGAATATTAACTGGCATTGGGACAGTAATGTTATCAAATATTACGGCATTATTAACTAAAGGACAATTAGAAGATGCTAAGAATATTTTTAGAAAATCTTTAAGATATGTTGTTTGTTTAAGCATAGGAATGGCGTTTGGAATTGCTGCCATTTCTAAAGAATTTATTCCAGTGTTTTTTGGCCCTGGATATGATAAATGTATTCTTTTAGTGCAAATACTATCGGTGACAATAATTGCTAAATGCATCTCCGATATTTCAAGAACACAATACATGATCCCATATAAAAAGGAAAAGTACTTTATCGTTTCTGTTATTGTTGGTTCGGTAATTAATTTGATTTTAAATTTTATGTATATATATGTTTTAAAAATGGGTGCATTAGGTGCAACACTTGGAACTGTTATAACAGAAATAGTTGTTTGTGCAATTCAAATTGTTTTTATTCAAAAGGATGAAAAAATAGTTGGAGTAATAGTAAGAAATATTGCTTTTATAATATATGCTATATTAATGTATATATCAGTTCGCTGTATTTCAGTTATTAATATAAATATAGTTTTGAAAATAATTGTTGAAATAGCTATTGGTGGTTTCGTATATTTATTATTACTATTCATACATTTTAATATTACAAATGACAAAGAATTCAATGATATAAAAAATACAATCAAAAATAAGCTGATATCAAAATAGGTTGCATTGAAAGTATTTAAAATACAGTTAGTATGTTACAATAGATTAAATAAGGAGTATTTAATATGAAAATAGCAGTCGCAGGAACAGGATATGTTGGTTTATCTTTAGCAACATTATTAAGTCAAAATAATGAAGTAGTAGCTTTAGATGTAATAGAAGATAAAGTTAATATGATTAATAATCGAATTAGTCCTATTAAAGATGAATATATAGAAAAGTATTTTAAAGAAAAAAAATTAAATTTAAGAGCAACACTAGATTACGAAGACGCATTTAATGATGCGGAATTTGTAATTGTTAGCACACCGACTAACTACGATGATGAATTGAATTATTTTGATACTTCTAGTGTTCAAGATATTATAGAAAAAGTAATTAGTATGGGCAATAAATCTACTATAGTCATTAAGTCTACAATACCAGTTGGCTTTGTTGAATCAATGAAGAAAAAATATCATATAGATAATATCTTCTTTTCACCAGAATTTTTAAGAGAAGGAAGAGCATTATATGATAATTTGTATCCATCTAGAATCATAGTAGGAGAAAAAGGAGAAAAAGGCAAAGTATTTGCTAATTTACTTAAAGAAGCATGCTTAAAGGATGATGTAGTAATTAAGTATATGAATTCTACAGAAGCTGAAGCTGTTAAGTTATTTGCTAATACTTATTTAGCACTAAGAGTTAGTTATTTTAATGAGTTAGATACATATGCGGAATTAAAGGGATTAAATACTAAAGATATAATTGAAGGTGTATGCTTAGATCCTAGAATAGGGAATCATTATAATAATCCATCTTTCGGATATGGTGGTTATTGCCTTCCTAAAGATACTAAACAATTATTGGCAAACTATAAAGATGTCCCTCAAAATATGATAGAGGCTATAGTAAAAGCTAATGATACTAGAAAACATCACGTGGCAGAAATGATTTTAAATCGTAGTCCTAAAGTAGTAGGTGTATATAGATTAACTATGAAGAGTGGATCTGATAATTTCAGGGCATCTGCTATTCAAGGCGTTATTAATATATTGAAAAGTAATGGTGTAAATATAGTCATTTATGAACCAACCATTAAAGAAAATACGTTTAACGGTTTTGAAGTAATTCATGATTTAAAATTATTTAAAGATATATCTGATACAATTATAGTAAATAGAGTAGATAATGAATTAGATGATGTAAAAGATATTATATATACTAGAGATATTTTTTCACGAGATTAATAAACTTGAAAATTAGATATGCATATATAATTGAAAATTAAATTTTAATAACTGAATTAAAATAATTCAGTTATTTTTTTGTTTGAATTATTATTTTTGTTGGTTTGCAAGATAAATTTATTTATTGTATAGTTCTTCCTCAAGGAGGAATTTAATGGATATAGAAAAA
>Ga0247608_10002387_pt1 | contig 23613 bp, 31 predicted proteins | sample 176DNAGHGlowgp2_FD_193490 | JGI IMG/M metagenome (GOLD analysis project Ga0247608, IMG submission 193490) | Sheep rumen microbial communities from Palmerston North, Manawatu-Wanganui, New Zealand - 1766 DNA GHGlow gp2 | ecosystem: Host-associated > Mammals > Digestive system > Stomach > Rumen ... | reverse complement strand
GCACATCAGCCAGCGCTGCCCGCAGTCAAACGTGGTGGTGTCACCCTCCGACCAGTTTGTGATGAACGAAGATGCCTTCCTGTCCAACATGCTCGAGGGCCTTGAGTTTGTGGATAGCCACGACCTGCTGCTCACCATGGGCGTGAAGCCCACGCGCCCAGAGCCTGGCTACGGCTACATACAGTTAGGCGAGCCGTCAGGGCGGAAGGACATCTACCGGGTGAAGTCGTTCACCGAGAAGCCCGAGCGCGAGTTTGCCCGCATGTTCATGGAGAGTGGCGAGTTCTACTGGAACACTGGCCTGTTCCTGTCTAACACCCCTTACCTCACGAAGTGCTTCAAGGAGCTGTTCCCCGACGTGTCGCGCCGTATGGACCAGCTGTCGCCCGGCGCCGACATGGATCAGGAGCTGACCTACGTGAAGCAGAACTACCCAGCCTACCCCAACATGTCGATTGACTACGGCGTGCTGGAGCGGTCGGAGAATGTCTACGTGATGCGCTGCGACTTTGGCTGGGCCGACCTGGGCACGTGGCACTCCATCTACGAGTCGATGAGCCGCTCCATCGGCGACAATGTGGTTGTCGACTCTGAGGTGATGCTCGAGGACTGCCACAACAACATCATCAAGCTCCCCAAGGGCCGGCTCGGCGTAATCAACGGCCTCGACGGCTACATCGTAGCCGAGAAGGACAATGTGCTGCTCATCTGCAAGAAGAGCGACTCGTCGTCGCTGGTACGCAAATACGTGAACGAGGTTGGCATGAAATACGGCGAGGACTACGTTTAATAGCGTTAATTTCTGATAATTCAGCCGTTATTGGCAAAAAAATGTGTACTTTTGCGCCTTAATTATTATAATAAGGTGATAAGCGATGGCAACCATACTGCATATTGAAACCAGTACTGAGGTGTGCTCAGTGGCTGTTTCGGAAGACGGGCAGGTGATATTCCACGAGGAGGACCATGGCGCCAACCGCAAGGGCGGCAGCGCTGAGCGCCTGGGCACGTTTGTGGACCAGGCTCTGTCGTTTACCGATAGCCACGCCATCCCCTTCGATGCCGTGGCCGTGAGTTGCGGCCCAGGGTCCTACACGGGTCTGCGCATCGGCGTGTCGATGGCCAAGGGCGTGTGCTATGGCCGCGGGCTGAGCCTGCTGGCAGTGCCCACGCTCGAGTTGCTGTGCGTGCCAGTGCTGTTGCGCGAGTTGGTGGCCGAGCCAGAGGCGCTGCTCTGCCCCATGCTCGATGCCAGGCGCATGGAGGTCTACGCCGCTCTCTACGACCGGTCGCTGCGCATGGTACGCCCCGTGGGCGCCGACGTTGTCGACGGCGACACCTATCGCCATTGGCTCGACGAGCGACCCGTCTATTTCTTTGGCAACGGCGCGGCCAAGTGCATGGAAGCCATCGGCCACCCCAATGCCCGACTCATCGACGGCATAGAGCCAATAGCACGATGGATGCAGCCCCTGGCCGAGCGAAGGCTCATGGAGGGCCGGACTGAGGACGTGGCCTACTTCGTGCCCTACTACCTTAAGGACTTCGTGGCCAAGATGCCCAAGAAACTACTTTAGCACAGACTTATGGAAATACAAGGTTTAGACTACAACACCGGCCGCGAGCGGTTGCAGCTGCCAGAGTATGGCCGCGAGATACAGAAAATGGTAGACGTGGCCGTGTCGCTGCCCAGCCGCGACGAGCGCCTTCAGTGTGCGCGCACCATTGTCAGGCTGATGGAGACCAAGGTGCCCGAGATTCGCGACAATGCCGACTACGAGCAGACACTCTGGGACCACCTCTACCTGATGAGCGGCAAGCAGCTGGACATAGACTGGCCCTACGACGTGAGCCAGGCAGAGAAGATACTCACCCCCCCGCAGCAGATACCCCTGCCCCAGGCCCAGATAGGCCTGCGCCACTACGGCAGGCTGGTGCTGGCGCTTTGCCAGGAGCTTAAGCAGATGCCCGCCGGTGCCCGCCGCGACCAGCTGGCCCGGCAGACAGCCCACCAGATGAAACGCGACCTGCTCACGTGGGGGCACGGCTCGGTGGAGAACGAGAAGGTGGCCGACGACCTGGCCCGCCTCACCGACGGTGTCATCCAGCTCGACCTCTCCCACTTCATGTTCGACAGGGTGGCAGCCATCACCCAGGACGAGGGTGGGAAGAAAGGCAAGAAGAAGAAATAGGCAACCACACAAGCAAGAAGCAAGCATCATGGCTGCATTCCAGATTGAAGGCGGTCACCCACTGAGTGGAACCATTGTTCCACAGGGTGCCAAGAACGAGGCCCTGCAAGTTATCTGCGCCTCGCTGCTCACCAGCGAGGCTGTCACCCTACACAACATACCCAACATACGCGACGTGCAGAACCTCATTCAGCTTCTGCGCGACATCGGCGTGAAGGTGAGCAGGCTGTCGGCCAGCGACTACACCTTCCAGGCCGACAGCCTCAACCTCGACTACCTCGAGAGCGACGCCTTCGTGCAGAGCTGTGCCGCCCTGCGCGGCAGCGTGCTCCTCATAGGCCCGCTGCTGGCTCGCATGGGCAAGGCCGTGATTACCAAGCCCGGCGGCGACAAGATTGGTCGCCGGAGGCTCGACACCCACTTCCTGGGCTTCGAGAAGCTCGGCGCACAGTTCAGCCACATAGAGGGCCGCGACGTGTACGAGATCTCAGCCCGCCGCCTCAAGGGCACCTACATGCTGCTCGACGAGGCCTCGGTGACGGGTACGGCCAACATTGTCATGGCCGCCGTGCGCGCCAAGGGAACCACCACCATCTACAACGCCGCCTGCGAGCCATACATACAGCAGCTCTGCCACATGCTCAACCGCATGGGCGCCAGCATCAGCGGCATAGCCTCCAACCTGCTCACCATCGTAGGCACCGACAGCCTGCACGGCACCGACCACACCATCCTGCCCGACATGATCGAGGTAGGCTCGTTCATAGGCATGGCGGCCATGTGTGGCAGCGGCATCACCATCAAAGACGTGTCGGTGGCCAACCTGGGAGCCATCCCCGATGCCTTCCGCCGCCTGGGCGTGAAGGTGAAGGCCATAGGCGACGACCTATGGATACCCCAGCAGCGCCACTACGCCATACAGACGTTTATCGACGGCACCATCATGACCCTGGCCGACGCGCCCTGGCCCGGCCTCACGCCCGACCTGCTGTCGGTGCTCATCACCGTGGCCACCCAAGCCCACGGCTCGGTGCTGTTCCACCAGAAGATGTTCGAGAGCCGCCTCTTCTTCGTCGACAAGCTCATCGACATGGGCGCGCAAATCATACTCTGCGACCCCCACCGCGCCGTTGTCGTGGGACACAACCGCAAGCACACCCTGCGCGCCCAGCGCATGTCCAGCCCCGACATCCGGGCGGGCATAGCCCTGCTCATAGCCGCCATGAGCGCCAACGGAGTGAGCCGCATAGACAACATTGAGCAGATAGACCGGGGCTACGAGAACATAGAGGGGCGGCTCAATGCCCTCGGGGCCAGGATAGAGCGCATAGGATAACCACGACACAGCATGATCAGGCAAGAAGAAGTCTACCGCATAGGAGTCATCGGCAAGGCCCACGGCGTGAAGGGCGAGGTAGTGATGTATTTCGACGACGACGTGTTCGACCGCGTCGATGCCGACTATCTGGTACTCGACGTCGACGGCATACTCGTGCCTTTCTACATCGAGGAGTACCGCTTCCGTTCCGACACCACCATCCTGCTCAAGCTCGACGGCGTGGACAGCCAGCAGCAGGCACGAGAGCTGACAGGCTGCGAGGTGTACTTCCCCCACATACTTTCCGACCACGACAATGCCGACGGCATGCCCACCTGGGCATCGCTCGTGGGCTACTCCATCGTGGACACAGCGACGAAGGCCGTCGTGGGGCGCGTAGCCAGCATCGACACCACCACGCCCAACACCCTTTTCTGCCTCGACACCGGCGCACTCATACCCGCCGCCAGCGAACTGGTGGCGGCCATCGACAGCGAGGCACGCCAAATCAGCATGGCATTGCCCCAGGGGCTGCTCTCGCTGTACAACGAAGGAAGATAGACAATGACAATGGAACCCCAAAAGAAGAAAAGACAGATAGCCATACTCGGCTCCACAGGCAGCATAGGCACCCAGGCGCTGCAAATCATCGACGAGCACGCCGACCTGTTCGAAGCCTACTGTCTGACGGCCAACAACAACGTGGGGCTGCTGGCCCAGCAGGCCCACCACTTCCACCCGGCCGCAGTGGTCATAGCCAACGAGGCCCGCTACGACGAGCTGAGACGGCTCATGGACGACCTGCCCGACGTGAAGGTCTACGCCGGAGCCAAGGCCCTGGACGAAATCGTAGAGGCCAGCCCCATCGACATGGTGCTCACGGCCATGGTGGGCTTTGCCGGACTATCGCCCACCATCCACGCCCTGCGCGCCCGCAAGGCCATAGCGCTGGCCAACAAGGAGACGCTGGTGGTGGCGGGCGAGCTAATACTACAGCTGGCGCAACGCTACCATGTGCCCATACTGCCAGTGGACAGCGAGCACTCGGCCATCTTCCAGAGCATCATAGGCGAAGACGACAACCCCATAGAGAAAATACTGCTCACGGCCAGCGGCGGTCCTTTCCGCACCATGAGCGCTGAGCAACTGGCCACGGTGACTCGTGCCGACGCCCTGCACCATCCCACCTGGGAAATGGGCGCTAAGATTACCATCGACTCAGCCACGATGATGAACAAGGGCTTCGAGGTCATCGAGGCCAAGTGGCTCTTCGGCGTAGAAGCCAGCCAGATACAGGTGCTGGTGCACCCCCAGTCGGTGGTCCACTCGGCCGTGCAGTTCCATGACGGCAGCGTCAAGGCGCAGCTCGGCGTGCCCGACATGCGGCTGCCCATACAGTATGCCTTCAGCTTCCCCCGGCGGCTGCCCTTGAGCAGCGAGCGGCTCAACCTGTTTGCCCACCCGCTGGAGTTCTTCGAACCCGACCTGGAGAAGTTCCGCTGCCTGGCACTGGCTTTCGACGCCATAGCACGCGGCGGCAACATGCCCTGCATCGTCAACGCGGCCAACGAGGTGGTGAACCGCGCCTTCCTCGACGACCGAATAGCCTTCCTCAGCATGGCCGACGTGATAGAGCAGACCATGGCCCGGGCCACCTACGACCCCAGCCCCACCTACGACACCTACCTGGCCACCGACGCCGAGGCACGCGCCATTGCCGCCGAGCTGGTAAGCAACACCAAGTAACCCAAGACAGCGCCCGCCCGGCTCCCCGGAAAGGCGCACAAAAGAAAAACGAATCAATACAAAATGGAAATCTTTCTGATACGACTGCTACAGTTTATGCTGGCCATCGGCCTGCTGGTGCTGCTCCACGAGGGCGGCCACTTCTTCTTCTCCAAGCTCTTCGGCGTAAGAGTAGAAAAGTTCTACCTCTTCTTCGACCCAAGCATAGGCAAATGGGATGGGAGCCTGATGAAGTTTAAGCCCAAGGGCAGCGACACGCAGTATGGCGTGGGATGGCTGCCGCTGGGCGGCTACTGCAAGATAGCAGGCATGATCGACGAGAGCTTCGACACTGAGCAGATGAAGCAGCCGGTGAAGCCGTGGGAGTTCCGTGCCAAGCCAGCCTGGCAGCGCCTGCTCATCATGATTGGCGGCGTGCTGGTCAACTTCCTGCTGGCACTGTTCATCTACTCCATGATACTCTTCCACTGGGGCGACACCTACATCCCGGTAAAGGACATGTCGCTCGGCATGAAGTTCAACGCCGAGGCCAAGCACTACGGCTTCCGCGACGGCGACATACTCATAGGCACCGACAAGGGCGAATTCAAGGACTTCTCAGCCGACCTCTACCGCGACCTCTCCACGGCCCAGCGCGTCGACATCAGGCGCGACGGCAAGCCCATGTCGCTCTCGCTGCCCGGCGACATCAACCTGCTGTCCATGCTCAAGGCCGACCCGCGATTCGTGGCACCCCTGTTGCCAGCAGTCATCGACAGCGTGCTCACAGGCACACCCGCCCACGGGCTGGGGCTGGGCAAGGGCGACCGCATAGTAGCCATCAACGGCACCACCGTGGACTCCTACAACGCCTTTACCGAGCAAATAGGCCGCCTGGCCGACATGCTCACCGCAGCGCGCACACCCAGCGACAGCCTGCGCATACGCCAGGTGGCCATAGTGGCGATGCACCCTGGAAGCCAGGCCCCCGACACGCTCGCCGCCGTGCTCACGCCCGACCTCAAGCTGGGCTTCATGCCCCAGACGCTCTCCACGCTCTACAAGCCCGTCACCCACGAGTATGGCTTCTTAGAGAGCTTCCCCGCCGGCATCAGCTATGGATGGCACGTGCTGGCATCCTACGTCGACGACATGAAGTACGTGTTCACCGCCGACGGGGCCAAGTCGCTCGGAGGCTTCGGAGCCATAGGAAGCCTGTTCCCACCCATGTGGGACTGGTACATGTTCTGGAAGATGACCGCCTTCCTAAGTATCATACTCGCCTTCATGAACATACTGCCCATACCCGCACTCGACGGAGGCCACGTGCTCTTCCTGCTCTACGAGATGGTGACTCGCCGCAAGCCCTCCGAGACGTTCATGATACGCGCCGAGTACGTGGGCTTTGGACTGCTCATACTGCTCATGGTAGTGGCCAACCTTAACGACATACTGCGCTGGCTGGGCTACCTGTAGCCCCACAGCCACCATGCGCGGCGGTTTTGCCGCCATGATATTTTCCCCCTTAACACTCATTTTAGCCATGGACATCAAACAGCTATACAAGCTTTACCAGGAGCACCCCTGCCTGACCACCGACAGCCGCAACTGCCCCGAGGGCAGCATATTCCTGGCCCTCAGGGGCGACACCTTCGACGGCAACCAGTTTGCACAGGCAGCCCTGGACCAAGGCTGCGCCTACGCCATAGTAGACCGCCCGGAGTGCGCCACCAACGACCGCTGCCTGCTCGTCGACGACTGTCTGGCCACCTACAAGCAGCTCGCCCGCGAGCACCGCCGCCAGTTCCAGATTCCTGTCATAGCCATCACCGGCACCAACGGCAAGACCACCACCAAGGAGCTGGTGGCCGCCGTGCTACAGAAGAAGTACAACGTGCTCTACACCCAGGCCAACTATAACAACGACGTGGGCGTGCCCAAGACGCTCATGCGCCTCACAGCCGACCACGACATAGCTGTCATAGAGATGGGGGCCAGCCACCCCGGCGACATACGCACGCTGGCCGAGACCGCCGAACCCACCTGCGGCCTCATCACCAATGTGGGGCGCGCCCACCTGCAGGGCTTCGGCTCGCTGAAGAACGTGGTGAAGACCAAGGGCGAACTCTACGACTACCTGGGGCGGCGTGGAGAGTCGCTCGTGTTTCTCAACGCCGACAACGACCGACTCGTCGACATGCTCCCCGACAGCGTGTGGGTGGCACCCTACAGCGCCAACCCCGACAACACCGAGGGCTGCACCACGGGCCAGGTGACAGCCTGCAACCCCTACCTGAGCATCAGGTGGCGCGAGAGCGACACCGACCTGGAGGAGCGCGGCGAGGAGGTGAGATGGTACGACGTGGCGACCCACCTCATTGGCGACTACAACCTCGACAACCTGCTGGCAGCCATCACCGTGGGACTCAACTTCGCCGTCAGCCCCGCCGACATCTGCAGCGCCCTGGAGGCCTACGAGCCGTCGAACAACCGCTCGCAGCTCACCGTCACCGCCTACAACCGCCTCATCGTCGACGCCTACAACGCCAACCCTACGAGCATGAGGGCAGCGATAGACAACTTCGAGCGCATAGACGCGGAACAGAAGATGGTGATACTCGGACAAATGAACGAACTTGGCGAAAGCAGCCTCAGGGAGCACCAGAAGGTGGTAGACCGGCTGGCCACCATGCAGCTCGACGGCGGCGTGTGGCTCGTGGGCGACGAGTGGCAGCAAGCCAACACCAGCGAGCTGGAAGCCAAAGGCAGCGGCCTGCGCATGTTCCACAGCGTAGACCAGGTCAAGGAAGCCATAGCCAGCGACATGCCCCAAGGGCGCAGCATACTCATCAAAGGCTCCAACAGCACCCGACTCTACCAGCTGCCAGCCCTGCTGTAGGCCCTGCGCAAGAGACAGCGAGCCACAGCAGCAGCCCCACCCCACAACGGGCAAGCGGCCAAACACAATGCCAAACCCCAGGCAAAGAGCCAGAAAGTGAATGGAAGATAAGTAACACGCCAAGGCCGCAGTCCTACCGACTGCGGCCTTGGCATATTGAGGCAAGCTGGCGACGAGCCTGTCTTACTCTTCCTCCTCCTCGTCGTCCCAGACGTTGTGGTGGCGGGCTGCAGGCTGCTTTGTGCCGTCGTTGTCCTTGCCGCCGTAGCCTGTGCCGCTGGGACCTTTAATGCCGCCAGAGCCAGCTATCATGCTCACTGTAGTGCAACCTACCACGGCGGTACGTGGCATTGTATATGTCTTTTTCATACGTACTGTTCCTTTCTGCTAATTATTTATAACAACTTTCTTGCCATCCCTGATGTAAAGGCCCTTCCGACTGGGAATGTCTACCCTGCGACCTTGCAGGTCGTAGACCTCGCTGCCGCCGACGGCCTGGCTCTCGTGGCTGGTGATGCCAGTGGCAACGCCGCCGTTACCCACGTTCAAGATGATGCGGCTCGAAGCGCCGTCGCTGGCCGAGGCCAGCATGTCCTGCAGCCAGAAGTAGGCGCGGTAGGCCTTCGTCTGCGTCATGCCCACGCTATACCAGAACTGGTTGTCGCTTAGGAACAGGTTGTCGGCGGGAATCACCGTCCCGGCCTTGTACGTGCCCTGGAAGTAGGCATACACCACCTTGCGCGAACCGGTGCGGCCGTTGGTGTACTCGGCCACGGCACCCTCCTCGTCGGGGTCTATGGTCACACCGTCGACGGTGAACTCAGTGATGTCCCTCGACGTGCGAATGACATAGGGATAGTTGGCCATCAACCCGTCTTCGGCTATCAGGGCCGGCTCAAAGTTTATCGTTATCTGCGTCAGGTCGTCGTTGGCCTCATAGTCTATGAACTCCTGCAGCTCCACATCGTCGCCAAAAGCCTCATACACCTGCGCCGCCGTCATGTCGAAGGGCAGCACCAGCGTGCTCCACTCCCCGGCATTGATGGTGCGCTTCACGCGGACGTTGGTGTTCTCTTCTGCCAAGGGTGCCGTGGTTGCGTTCTCGTCGAGGATAGTGCGTAACTCCGAGATACTTACTGTGAAGTCCACGTCGGCCAAGTTCTCGCCCATAGAGTTTGCCGTGCGGGTGAACTCACAGGCTGTGACGGTGGCCGTCAGGACGGAGCCAAGCGCCAGTGTCGCGTTGGCCAGTACCGTCACCCGCAGTAGCGGGCCGCTGGTGGGCATGGAAAGGCTGTTCTCGTCGGTAGAGTAGCAGGTGAACTTATAGTTGCCATTAGAGGGCAGCAGACTGCCTGTCATGGTGTGGCTACCGTCGAAGGCACGCTCCAAGATGGGCTTGCCGTCCTCGTCGGACAGCAGTGTCAGCCCCTCGGGCAGGGCCAGTTGCAGCTCAAAGGCCGTAAACTCTGTGTCAAACTCGCAGCCAATCTCAATCGTAGCCTGTCCGCCTTGCGGCACACTGACATTGCTCACCGTCAGCACGTTGACTGCCATAGTCGGCCCCACGCCGAGAAGGCAGGCTGCAAATAAAAGAAAAATGTTCTTCTTCATATCGCTTATTGTTTTTAGTTATCTGCCCAGGATGATGTCTATGACCTGCACCAGATCGGTGATGGTCACCTTGCCGTCGCCGTTCAGGTCGGCCACCTTGCGGATGAACTGTGCTGGCTCCTCCTCCAGTATGTAGCTGTTCATGCTGATGACGTCAGTGACGCTGACGCGGCCATCGCCGTTCACGTCGCCCATCACGGCTTCGGTGATGGTCAGCGTGGCGGTGCTGTTCTTCGGGTGGATGTCCTCGTAGACATTGCCTGTCTTCTTCACCGTCATCTCTATGTCCTTGATGGTCATGGTGTAGGTACCCACGGCCACATTGTCGGCCACGTCGATGGTGATGGTCATGCCGTCGCCGTTGGCCTGGCTGATGGCTCGGCTACCCTGTGGTGTCACCACGAAGCGGTAGAGACCATCGCTTACCTTGCTCGACGAAATGCTGTGGGTGTTCACGGCATTGCCCGTCAGCGCTGCCAAAAGCTTGCCGTCCTTCTCGGCCACTGTCACACCTGTGGGCAGCTGCAGGTCGAACTGGAAGCCCATGATGGTCTCCTCGTCGGACAGCAGCACGTTCAGTACGCCGCGGCCACCGCTGCACTGCGTCATGTCCGTAACCGTCAGCTTGTTGTTTTTCTCAACGGTTATCAGGCAGCTTGCCGACTTACCGCTGCCGTCGTTGGCCGTCGCCTTTACCTGGCAGGTGCCGGAACCTACCGCAGTTACCTGTCCGCTCTCGCTTACCACGGCTACAGCCTCGTTGGTGCTGCTCCAGGTGACGCTCTTGTTTGTGGCATTGCTAGGTGCGACGGTTGCTGTCAGATTCAGCTTCTCGCCCACGACCATCTCCGTCTCTGTTACGTTGAGGGTGATGCCACTAGTCATAACGGGATTCACTGTTACTACGCATTTGGCAGACACGCCGTTGTGGGCAGTGACAGTAATGGTTGTAGTGCCAACACTAATTCCTGTTATTCGACCTTCTGAAGAAACAGTAGCGACAGAGGTGTTGCTGCTATTCCATGTCAAAGTCGTTTCTGCATCGACATGGGCTATAGTAGGAACAAGTAGTTCTTCACTTCCCACATACATAAACATTGTTGATGCCATACTTATAGACGTCACATCAACGACAGTTATGTTATATGTCATCACTGCATCCCCACATTCATACCAATTATAATACCAAGGGACTACTTGGGAAAAAGTATAAAAACCTGTTTTCTGAGGTGTCAATGTGTGTTTATACGCTGGGTAGAACTTGTTACCCTGGCTATTTACGGTAAAAACAGGAGTCGAAACAATGGAGAAAGCCGATGCATCAGATACTATATAATCCGGAGCATCCTCAGCGCTTCCAGTCATTGCATTTTGGGGAATACCCAAGTCTATGTATGGTGTTATTGTAAACGACTTTCCTAATGTTACAGTTTTGTTAATAGTTTTATTAGAATAATTTACAGCTGCCAAAAGACAAACAGGGATAAAAAAGCTTAATAATAGTAAGCCGATAAACCTCTTCATATATTTTATCATTTGCCTCCCCGTCCCCAAGTTCGGCCTTTAAAAGTTATTGGATTGTTTCGCAGACGACATAAAAAAAGATGTGGGAACCATACTCTTTACTCGTCCCACATTCCGAGGCTCTCGCATGCCCATGAGGTTGAACGAGCAAGCATAGAACCCACACAGATATGACTGAGCCTACTAATGCCAAAGCATTAGAAGTGACTGCATAATCACATCATGCGGGCATCTACCCTCGCTATGCCCATGACCTCATAGAAATTTGCGAGATTTCGGAATGTCAAGAACAAAGCGTCAAAGTAAACGCCTTTTAAATATGTCGTGACCCTCACGGAGTGGCCGCTTGCCGGCTGGCAGCGCTTCATGGAACTCTGAGAGTCGGGGCAAAGATACGAACAAAATTCCAAACTGCCAAGCAATTCAGAGAAAAAGTTTCAGGAATAGAAGAAAAGAGTAGAGAAAAGAGTTTAGGAAAATAACAGAAAGGGTAGAGAAAGGAGTAAAAAAAGGTGCGGGTTGGTATCGGGCAATGCTACAGTGGCCGCAGCTTCTTTTGGGCAATGTCTACCAACTCTCGCTGTATTGCAAGAACAAGATAATCTTGCTCCATAGCGTTTTGCACGCCTTTTAGGAGGTTGCCACCAATCAGTTTTTCGCCATGTACACTGATGAAAATGCCTGCATGTGACGAGAAGCTGCTTTGAGGACATTCTCTTACGTCATATCTGACGCCTTTGAGTCGAATTCCTCTGATTTCTCCCACATTCATCTCCGCATAGCCATAGAGCTTTCTATTTTTCCGCTGCGGGATTCGCCCTACATCTTCTTTCCAGGTTGGAAATGCCATTCGCATAACAGAAAGATAGTCTTCATTGATAGAATCCCTCAAGCGAAAAGCCTCTGGTTGTATCTTTCCGTCGACAATCATTCGTGGCGAGAAAAGTACTCGGGCTACATTCTCTTGGTTGTTTATGATTCCGCTCATATCTTTTTCATGATGCTAAGAACAGACTTTGGTGAAAACCTGAGGTTGTTCTCACCTTTCACTTCACCATCTTGGATGGCGTAGTAAGAATAACCTTTCGCACCGATGTTTATCCCCGACTTCCGCTCCTTTCTCTGTAGCAAAAGCGACCCGTTGGCAGCAGGGAAGATTGTCCATCCCTGCAAATCGCTGTCGGTACTTTTCTGAAGCAATCTCTTGAAGTTTTTCACGACACTGCGGTCCAAAGGCAGCGCCTCGTCGCCGTCCCAGCCCTTTTCGTATTCCTGAAAGTCGGACAGCCGCTCTAAAAGCTCTGTGTATAATGCGCCGTGAGAAACGTTGACACTCTTTGATTTCGTCAGATTGTTGACAAAATCCAGCGTCTTTTGCAAGTAACTCTCGTTGTCGGCTATATAGCTGAGCTGTTGGAGTAGCTGGGTGTTCATTTCTATGAGTGTCATGCTTTTAAAGTTATAATGTATGATTGCTTCACTCTAAAAGGCTAACAATCTTTTGGTTTGACGGGTCAAAGATACGGACAATATTCCAAACCGCCAAACGATTGGGAGAAAAAGTTTCGGCGAAAGCAGAAAAAGTGGGATAAACTGTCCCTACATTGGGCAACAGCCATGAGAAACTCAGAAACTTTTCTTACAAACCACTCGCTGAGACTTGCGTATTTGCCAGCGGACAATAGGACAAGAGCAAATGCGAGAGTTTTAGCCACTTTTGCAACAACCTGGAAACCAGCGTATTCAATACACAATGCCAATTCTTCGAAAATAGTATGGGAGTTTTTCCCGAAAAGCACTGACTATTTTTCGAAAAGCACTGACTATTACCACAAGAGTACGACGGAAGATACGCAAGGATGGACACGACACCCCATTCCGGGGAAGTAAAAAAGGATATTTCGAACAGTCTATACGACAAATCGAGCCACCGCAGCCATTCCCCCACGCCTAAAGGACTACCTACAACCTTCTGCCGGGCGCAGGAAACGCCCGAGAAAAGCCAGGCGGCTCACCCAGGTCTAAGGATTCTGATGACATAAAAAACAAGGAAACATTTTTACATGCCATGCGGTAGCATGTTCGTATCCACCGCAAAGTTCCCGATAGTCAAAGCCTGCTCCATCGCTTTCCGCACTGACTTCTGAAAAAACTGACCATACACTGGGCGACCGCACGGCTCGAAAAGCGCTGTGTTGAGCACTCTTGATGGGCTGAAACCGCAAACTTATTGGAGTATAAGCCGTAGAAGCCGCAAGTAACTGTTCAGCGAATAATACTAAGGAGTGCCCTGTCGGGGCAGAAATCCAACAAATCTATTCAAATCTTTCATATTTTTGCCACAGGGATTTGTTTGATTTGTAAAGATTTGAAAGATTTCTCGCCGTAGGCAACTCAAAAGATGATTCGCTGAACTGTTACGAGAGTACGATTGAATTCTAAAATAACTTAATTAATGTTATTTTAACCCCCATAAGCGTTGTCGATATAAATAATTATGTGTACCTTTGCAGCCGCTAAAGTGAGTATTGCGCTGGCTTTTTGGCTAACAATACGCTGAAAGATAGCAACTTAACCTTCAAAACGGAAGAAGTGGGTGCTTCTTTTTAAGTGTATTTTAGGCGCGAGAGTGCAGGGCTTCACTTAAAAAGAAACATCAAATTACATATACATTATTATTTAAATTATTAAACTGAAATGCCAGGATTGATTGGAAAAAAAATCGGAATGACATCCGTTTTCAGTGCCGACGGTAAAAATGTGCCGTGCACTGTTATCGAAGCTGGTCCTTGTGTTGTTACTCAGGTGAAGTCGCTTGAGAAAGACGGCTACCAGGCCGTACAGCTCGCCTTCGGAGAGAAGAAGGAGAAAAACACCACCAAAGCCATGATGGGTATCTTCAAGAAGGCAAACACAACGCCCAAGGCCCACTTGGCCGAGTTCAAGTTTGACGAGGAGTATAGCCTCGGTGACACCCTGACTGTTGAGATTTTCAACGATGCCGAGTACGTCGACGTCGTAGGCACCTCCAAGGGTAAGGGTTTCCAGGGTGTGATGAAGCGTCACGGCTTCGGCGGCGTAGGCCAGTCCACCCACGGCCAGGACGACCGCGCCCGCAAGCCGGGTTCTATCGGAGCCTGCTCCTACCCGGCCAAGGTGTTCAAGGGCATGCGCATGGGTGGCCACATGGGTGGCGACCGCGTCACGACGCAGAACCTGAGAGTGTTAAAGGTGATTCCGGAGCACAACCTCATTCTTGTGAAGGGAAGCTGTGCCGGATGTAATGGTTCAACCGTAATAGTGAATAAGTAGTCATGGAAGTCAGTGTATTGAATATCAACGGTCAGGAGACCGGACGCAAGGTAACTCTGAATGAGGCTATCTTCGGTGTTGAGCCAAACGACCACGTGCTTTATCTGGCCGTCAAGCAGTATATGGGCAACCAGCGCCAGGGCACGGCCAAGTCGAAGGAGAGAAGCGAAATCTCTGGTTCCACGCGCAAGCTCGGACGCCAGAAGGGCGGCGGCGGTGCCCGTCACGGCGACATCAACTCGCCCCTGCTGCGCGGCGGCGGCCGCGTGTTCGGCCCCAAGCCCCGCGACTATCGCACCAAGCTCAACAAGAAGGTGAGCATTCTTGCCCGCAAGTCGGCACTTACCTACAAGGCCCAGGACAATGCAATCGTGGTGGTGGAGGACTTCAGCCTTGAAGCCCCCAAGACCAAAGAATTCATAAATATTGCAAAAAATCTAAAAGTCGACGGCAAGAAAATCCTCATGGTTTTGCCAGAAGCAAATAAAAACGTATATTTGTCGGCTCGCAACTTGCAGCGTGCCGAGGTATTGGAGGCAAGGAAGATCAACACCTATAAGATACTGAACGCCGACGTGCTGGTGGTGACCGAGAACTCGCTCAAGGAAATCGACGGTATCTTAATAAAGTAAAAGGAGACAACAGACATGGGATTTATCATTAAGCCGCTGGTCACTGAGAAGATGACCAAGATTACAGACAAGTCTTCTGTAGAGCGCACTTATAGGGTAAAGGGCGAGGAGCGCACCAAGAAAGCCGAGACCAAGGTAGGCTTCATCGTTCAGCCCGACGCCAACAAGATTGAGCTCAAGAAAGAGATTGAGAGCCTGTACAACGTCACGGTCATAGCCATCAACACGATGAAGTATGCCGGCAAGCGCAGCCAGCGCTACACCAAGGCAGGCCTGATAAGAGGGCAGAAGAACGCCTACAAGAAGGTTATCGTCACGCTCAAAGAGGGCGACCAAATTGATTTTTACAGCAATATTGAATAATAGAAAATGGCAGTACGTAAATTAAAGCCCGTAACACCGGGCCAAAGACACAAGATTATTGGCACGTTCGAGGATATTACTGCATCCGTGCCAGAGAAGTCTCTCGTTTACGGTAAGCGTTCTACCGGCGGTCGAAACAACACCGGTAAGATGACCGTGCGCTACATGGGCGGCGGCCACAAGAAGAAGTATCGTCTCATCGACTTCAAGCGAGAGAAGGATGGTGTTCCAGCAGTAGTGAAGACAATCGAGTACGACCCGAACCGCTCGGCTCGCATCGCATTGCTCTTCTACGCTGACGGTGAAAAACGTTATATTATTGCTCCCAATGGACTGCAGGTGGGCGCCACGCTCATGTCAGGAGCAGACGCAGTGCCCGAGGTGGGTAATGCGCTGCCGCTGGCCAACATTCCCGTGGGTACGGTGATTCACAACATTGAGCTCCGTCCCGGCCAGGGTGCCCTGCTCGTTCGTTCGGCCGGTAATTTCGCTCAGTTGACTTCTCGTGAAGGTAGCTACTGCGTAGTGAAGCTGCCCTCAGGCGAGACAAGAAAGATTCTATCAGCATGTAAGGCCACGGTGGGAAGCGTGGGCAACTCAGACCACGCACTCGAGCAGTCGGGCAAGGCCGGACGCTCGCGCTGGCTCGGACGCCGCCCCCACAACCGTGGTGTGGTGATGAACCCGCACGACCACCCCATGGGTGGTGGCGAAGGCCGCCAGTCTGGCGGACATCCCCGCTCGCGCAAGGGCCTCTACGCAAAGGGCCTCAAGACTCGCGCACCGAAGAAGCTTTCGAACAAGTACATCATTGAGAGAGCTAACAAGAAGTAAAAGAAGTTAACTAAGAGAGAAAATTATGAGTCGTTCATTAAAGAAAGGTCCATACATCAACGTATCGCTTGAGAAGAAGATTCTCGCCATGAACGAGAGCGGTAAGAAGAATGTAGTCAAGACATGGGCCAGGGCATCGGTAATCTCCCCCGACTTCGTGGGCCACACCGTGGCAGTCCATAACGGTAACAAGTTCATCCCTGTTTACATCACCGAGAACATGGTAGGCCACAAGCTTGGCGAGTTCTCGCCCACGCGCCGCTTCGGCGGACACGCCGGCAACAAGAAGTAAGCCCCAGGGACAAGTTAGAATTAAAGAACCAAGAATCAAGAATTAACAATGGGAGCAAGAAAACATATTAAGGCTGAGGAAAGAAAAGCAGCTCTTAAGACACAGTATTTTGCAAAGCTGAAAGGCTGCCCCTCCTCGCCGCGCAAGATGCGCTACGTCGTTGACATGATACGCGGCATGGAAGTGAACCGCGCCCTTGGCGTGCTGCGCTTCTCGAAGAAGGCCGCCTCTCAGGACGTTGAGAAACTACTCCGTTCGGCTATCGCCAACTGGGAAGCCAAAAACGACCGCAAGGCCGAGGACGGCGAACTGTTTGTAACACGCGTGTTCGTTGACGAGGGTGTTACCTTGAAGAGAATGAGACCCGCACCCCAGGGCCGTGGCTATCGCATACGCAAGCGCTCTAACCACGTGACCCTCTTTGTTGACGCTAAAACTAATGACGAAAAAGAATAAGTATGGGACAGAAAGTTAATCCAATAAGCAACCGACTGGGAATAGTTAGAGGTTGGGATTCCAATTGGTACGGAGGCAAGAGCTTCGGAGAGAACCTGGTGGAAGACCAGAAAATCCGCAAGTATCTCAACGAGCGTCTGGCCAAGGCAAGCGTTTCGAAGATAGTTATCGAGCGCACACTGAAGCTGGTCACCATAACCATCTGCACGGCACGCCCGGGCATCGTCATTGGCAAAGGCGGACAGGATGTGGACAAGCTCAAGGAAGAGCTCAAGAAACTCTACGACAAGGAGATACAAATCAATATCTATGAGGTGAAGCGTCCGGAACTCGACGCAACAATCGTGGCCAACAACATCGCTCGCCAGGTGGAGGGTAAGATAGCTTACCGCCGTGCCATCAAGATGGCTGTTCAGAACACGATGCGCGCCGGTGCAGAGGGCATCAAGGTGCTCATTTCCGGTCGACTCAACGGAGCAGAGATTGCACGCAGCGAGATGATCAAGGAAGGCCGCACACCACTGCACACCTTCCGCGCCGACATCGACTACTGCCACACCGAGGCACTCACAAAGGTTGGCCTGCTGGGCATCAAGGTGTGGATTTGCCGCGGCGAAGTCTACGGCAACGTAGACCTGGCCCCCAACTTCTCGCAAGAGAAGAACATGGGCCGTGGAAACGGCGGCGGGCGTGACAGAAAGTTCCGTAATAAGAAAAGTAGTAATCGTTAAAAGAAGAGCTTATTATGTTACAACCTAAGAGAGTGAAATATAGAAGGCCTCAAGACGGGCGCGGCAACAAAGGCAACGCCCACAGAGGTACGACGCTGGCCTTCGGCTCCTTCGGCATCAAGACCATGGACGCCAAGTGGATTGACAGCCGGCAGATTGAGGCCGCCCGTGTGGCCATCAACCGTTACATGAACCGCGAAGGCCAGGTATGGATACGCATCTTCCCCGACAAGCCCATTACCCGCAAGCCTGCCGACGTGCGAATGGGTAAAGGTAAGGGTGACCCCGCAGGATGGGTGGCCCCCGTAACCCCTGGACGCATACTCTTCGAAGTAGAGGGCGTGCCCTTCGACGTTGCCAAGGAGGCACTGCGCCTCGGCGCCCAGAAGCTGCCCGTGAAGACTAAGTTTGTGGTAAGACGTGATTACGATAAAAACGCTTAATTTGAGGTATGAAGACAAAGGAAATCAGAGAGCTTGAGACCAAGGACTTGGCCGAGCGCATCGAGGAAGAGGTTGCCAAGTACAACCAGATGAAGTTGAACCACGCCATCGCACCGCTGGAGAACCCCTCTCAGATTAAGGCTGCTCGTCGTGACATCGCACGTCTGAAGACGGAACTCCGTCAGAGACAACTAAACAAATAACAATGGTCCAGATGGAAACAAGAAATTTAAGAAAGACAAGACAGGGTGTCGTTATCAGCAACAAGATGGATAAAACCATTGTTATTGCCGCCAAGTTCAAGGAGAAGCACCCAATGTATGGTAAGTTCGTGCAGAAGACAAAGAAATACCATGCACACGATGAGAAGAACGAGTGCCAGGTCGGTGACACGGTGCTCATTATGGAGACCCGCCCCCTCTCGAAGACAAAGAGATGGCGTTTAGTACAAATCGTTGAAAAAGCTAAGTAATTATGATACAAGCAGAATCAAGACTTACCGTGGCAGACAACAGCGGTGCTCGCGAAGCCCTGTGCATACGCGTGCTCGGCGGTACCCGCCGCCGCTATGCAAGCGTGGGCGACGTCATCGTTGTTGCCATCAAGAACGCCATACCCACCAGTGACGTGAAAAAAGGTGCAGTATCCAAGGCTCTGATTGTTCGTACAAAGAAGGAGATTCGCCGCGCCGATGGCTCGTACATCCGCTTCGACGACAACGCCTGCGTGCTTCTGAACAATGCTGGCGAACTGCGCGGAAGCCGCATCTTCGGCCCCGTGGCTCGCGAGCTGCGCGCCGTGAACATGAAAGTCGTTTCCCTGGCACCTGAGGTTCTTTAACAAATTAAAAGATATTAGTAATGGCTAAGTTACATATTAGGAAAAACGACAACGTCATCGTTCTGTCCGGTGAGGACAAGGGCAAGACTGGCAAGGTGCTCAAGGTTTTGGTAAAGGAGCAGAGGGCCATCGTTGAGGGAGTGAACTTCGTCAACAAGAGTTCCAAGCCCAGCGCCAAGAATCCCCAGGGTGGCTTCGAGAAGGTAGAAGCTCCCATACATATTTCAAATCTGAGTTTGATTGACCCCAAGAGCGGAAAGGCAACGCGCGTCGCCATCAAGCACGACGGCAAGAACGTCATCCGCATCGCAAAAAAGTCAGGAGAGGAGATTAAGTAATGGCAAACACAGCACAGTTAAAGCAGGTGTACAAAGAGCAGATTGCTCCCGCCCTGCAGAAGCAATTCAACTACAAGTCAAAGATGCAGACTCCCGTCCTGAAGAAGATCGTGGTCAACCAGGGTCTCGGCGATGCCACGCAGGACAAGAAAATCATCGACGTGGCCATCAACGAGGTGTCGGCCATCTGCGGCCAGAAAGCCGTGGCCACCTACTCGAAGAAGGACATCGCCAACTTCAAGCTGCGTAAGAAGATGCCCATCGGCGTGATGGTGACACTGCGCCGCGAGCGCATGTACGAGTTCCTGGAGAAGCTCGTGCGCATAGCACTGCCCCGCATCCGCGACTTCAAAGGCATAGAGAGCAAGTTCGACGGTCGCGGAAACTACACCCTGGGCATACAGGAGCAGATCATCTTCCCCGAGATCAACATCGACTCCGTAGACCGCATCCAGGGAATGAACATCACGTTCGTCACCTCGGCACAGACCGACGAGGAGGGCTTCGCCCTGCTCAAGGCATTTGGACTTCCATTCAAGAACGCTAAAAACGATTAACACAACATGGCAAAAGAATCAATGAAGGCCCGCGAAGTGAAGCGCGCCAAGCTCGTTGCCCGCTATGCTGAGAAGCGTGCAGCTTTGAAAAAGATTATCGCCACAGCCGACGTCACCACCGACGAGGGAGCCATGGCTGCCTATGAGGCAGCACGCAAGCTGCAGAGCATTCCCAGGAACGCCAACCCCATACGCCTGCACAATCGCTGCAAGCTCACGGGACGCCCCAAGGGCTACATGAGGCAGTTCGGACTCTCGCGTATCCAGTTCCGCGAGATGGCTTCGGCCGGACTCATCCCCGGCGTGAAGAAGGCCAGCTGGTAAGGCAAGCAAGGGCAGCGGATGGCACACCGTGGCAAGCTGCGCCCACAGCCAACAAAGCAGTGAAGACAATGCTTATCATTTAATATTGTCGGGGGAGTCCCGATTAATTAAACATTTTATATTTTATGACAGATCCAATAGCAGATTATCTGACCAGGCTCAGAAACGCAATCATGGCTCATCACCGTGTTGTGGAAGTTCCTGCGTCCAACTTGAAAAAGGAAATCACGAAGATCCTTTTCGAGAAGGGCTACATCCTCAACTACAAGTTCATCGAGGACGGCCCTCAGGGCACCATCAAGGTGGCTCTTAAGTATGACCCGCAGACCAAGGAGAACGCCATCAAGTACCTCAAGCGCGTCTCTACCCCGGGTCTTCGCCAGTATGCTGGCTACAAAGACATGCCGAGAGTAATTAACGGACTGGGTATAGCCATCTTATCCACGTCTAAAGGTGTAATGACAGACAAAGAGGCCGCACAGCAGAAAATCGGCGGTGAGGTCCTTTGCTACGTTTATTAATTGGAGGGCCTGAATATGTCAAGAATAGGAAAACTGCCCATTAGCATCCCCGCAGGCGTCACCATCGCCCAGGGCAACGACGGCGTGGTAACGGTGAAGGGACCCAAGGGCGAACTGTCGCAGAAGGTAGACAGCTCCATCAAGATGAAGGTCGAGGATGGACACGTAACATTTGAGATTGACGAGAACAGCCCCGTCAACGTCAAGCAGAAGCAGGCCTTCCACGGCCTCTATCGCGCACTTGTGAACAACATGGTCACAGGCGTGAGCGAAGGCTATAAGAAAGAGATGGAACTGGTCGGCGTGGGCTACCGCGTGTCCAACCAGGGCAACCTCATCGAGTTCTCGCTGGGCTACACGCACCCCATCTTCATCCAGCTGCCCAAGGAGGTAAAGGTGGAAACCAAGATGGAGCGCAACCAGAACCCGCAAATCATCCTCGAATCGTGCGACAAGCAGCTCCTGGGCATGATTTGCGCTAAGATTCGTTCTTTCCGCATGCCTGAGCCTTATAAAGGAAAGGGTATTCTGTTCAAGGGCGAGGTTATCCGTCGCAAGTCGGGTAAGTCGGCATCAGCCAAGTAATCTTGTGAATTGATAATTGAATGTCTAAATTGTAAATTGAAAGATTATGACGACCAAGAAGATCGAAAGACGAGTTAAAATCAAATATAGGATTCGCAAGAGAGTGTTTGGCACTGCCGAGCGTCCTCGCATGAGCGTGTTCCGCTCCAACAAGCAGATCTACGTTCAGGTAATCAACGACACAGAGGGCAAGACCCTGGCCGCTGCCTCATCGCTGGGCTTAGAGGCCATGCCGAAGATTCAGCAGGCCGAGAAGGTTGGCGAGCTGATAGCCAAGAAAGCCCAGGAGGCCGGCGTAAGCGCCGTGGTCTTCGACCGCAACGGCTATCTGTATCACGGGCGCGTGAAGTCGCTTGCCGACGCAGCACGTAAAGGTGGACTTAATTTCTAAACGATTATGGCAATGAAAAATGTTAAAGTAAATAGTGACGTAGAGTTGAAAGACAGACTGGTTGCCATCAACCGTGTGACGAAGGTAACCAAGGGTGGTCGCACCTTCACCTTTGCAGCCATAGTGGTTGTCGGCGACGGCAACGGCATCATTGGCTGGGGGCTGGGCAAGGCCGGCGAGGTTACCGCTGCCATCGCCAAGGGCGTTGAGGCCGCCAAGAAGAACCTGGTGAAGGTGCCCGTGCTCAAGGGAACCATTCCCCACGAGATGGAAGCCCGCTTCGGCGGAGCCCAAGTGTTCCTCAAGCCCGCAGCCGCAGGTACTGGACTCGTGGCCGGAGGTGCCATGCGCGCCGTGCTTGAGAGCGCAGGCGTGAAGGACGTGCTGGCCAAGTCGAAGGGTTCTTCCAATCCCCACAACCTCGTTAAGGCTACCATCGTGGCGCTGAGCCAGATGCGCGATGCCTACACCGTGGCCGGTACTCGTGGTATCAGTATGGATAAAGTATTTAGAGGATAAGGAGACACAGTGATTATGGCAACGATTAAGATTAAGCAGATAAAGAGTAAGATTGGATACCCAATCGACCAGAAGCGCACGCTCAAGAACCTGGGGCTGAACAAGATATCCCAGGTCGTCGAAGTACAGGACAACCCCTCCGTGCGCGGAATGATACGCAAAGTCCATCACCTGGTGACCGTAGTTGAGTAATAACAAACCAATAAAAAAGAAAGAATCCCATTATGAAACTGAATAATTTGAAGCCTGCAGCTGGCTCTACCCATTCGCGTCGTCGCATCGGCCGTGGACCTGGTTCTGGTCTTGGCGGTACGTCAACCCGCGGTCACAAGGGTGCCAAGGCTCGCTCTGGCTATAAGAGAAAGATTGGTTTTGAGGGTGGTCAGATGCCACTGCAGCGCCGCCTGCCGAAGGCTGGCTTCAAGAACATCAACCACAAGGAGTACTTCGCCGTCAACCTCTCCACGCTCCAGAAGCTGGCAGAGGACAAGGGCCTTACCAAGATTGGAATCGCCGAGCTGGTGGCCGCTGGCCTGACCAATGGCAAGGAGCTGGTCAAGATTCTTGGCAACGGCGAGCTCAAGGCCAAGGTCGATGTCGAGGCTAACGCTTTCTCCAAAACCGCCGAGGAAGCCATCAAGGCAGCAGGAGGTAACACAACAATAATCTAAGACTGACATGAAGAAGTTAATTGAGACACTGAAGAACATCTGGAAGATTGAGGACCTGCGACAGCGCATCCTCATCACTATTCTGTTCACGGCAATTTACCGTTTCGGCTCGTTTGTGGTGCTTCCCGGCATCAATCCGGCCATGTTGGATAAGCTGCAGTCGCAGACTGCGGGTGGCTTGATGTCACTGCTGGACATGTTCTCCGGTGGAGCATTTTCCAATGCGTCGATCTTCGCACTTGGAATCATGCCTTACATCTCGGCTTCTATCGTAATGCAGCTGCTCGCAGTGGCTGTGCCGTACTTCCAGAAGATGCAGCGCGAGGGAGAGAGTGGGCGCAAGAAGATCAGCATGTACACACGCTACCTCACGGTGGCCATACTGCTGTTCCAGGCGCCAACCTATCTCATCAACCTGAAGACAACCTCAGGAGCAGCCCTCGCCTCTGGCATCAGCTGGTCGGCATTCATGATTCCTGCTACCATCATCCTCGCCGCCGGCAGTATGTTCATACTCTGGCTGGGAGAGCGC
>Ga0247608_10002386_pt1 | contig 23620 bp, 28 predicted proteins | sample 176DNAGHGlowgp2_FD_193490 | JGI IMG/M metagenome (GOLD analysis project Ga0247608, IMG submission 193490) | Sheep rumen microbial communities from Palmerston North, Manawatu-Wanganui, New Zealand - 1766 DNA GHGlow gp2 | ecosystem: Host-associated > Mammals > Digestive system > Stomach > Rumen ... | reverse complement strand
CGTCGAACTCACATTCATGGTTAGCATAGTAAATGTAAGTCTTACTTGTTTCACAGTTATATACCCAGCGAGAAAGTTCCTCGCTTGTGTCCTTGATGAAGATATCGTTGTAATTAAACTGAAGCTTGTGATATATTCCCAAGTCCTTGATGTCTTCTTCTGTTTTTGGTGTAAACAGATAGTAGTTTGCCCTTTCGCAGCCGTCATCCATTACGGCATCCAAAAGGCGCACAGACTGATTATGAAGCTTCTGCTCGTCAGTAAGCTCAGGGTCTGCGTCAGTCTTCCGATAGTATGATTTGATTTCTGAGAGAACACCTCGCTGCATAAGGCGCTGAAAGATTACACTTTGAGCCGACTTTTCATAGTCCAAAACAGCATTTTTTGCATTTTGGATTTCTTCATCAGTCGGGTTTGAAGACAGATAGCGAGTGTAGCTTCCGTCTGCTGATACCACGTAACATGGTACTTCTTTTGTGTGATTAATTACTTCCATACCTTTATCCTCCTCTTTGATTAGGTATTATTTTATTCTATTCTGAATCCAAAATCTTTAGCCTGCTCGTCTGTCATTTCAACAGGCAAGTCAGGTAAGTAACAGGCAGGGATATAGCCATCTGCAATATAAAGGCTTACTTCACCTTTTTTCCAACCCTCATACTGCAATTCTGTTGGTGTCGTGTCGATTGCATCAACCATAACAGAAAATCTGATACCGCCTTCAAAGAAACTTATATCATCTTCCTTGATTTCCAATCCCGTGTCTTTTTTAAGCGTGTCAATAAACTCCTGAAGGTTTTCAAACATATGTTCAGACAGAGAGAAATCCCAGCTTCTGCAGGGATATGTCTCAGCCCCGTGTTCGTAGTCGTCTCTTGTGACGTCTACATAAATCTTACTTATACCGATATAGAGCATTATTTATCTCCTTCCCCTGAACTGAGGATTTGTCTTTTCCATACCACCATATACCCAAATCCCGGTAGCGATGGCCCACCAATAAACTCCGTCTTCGTCACGCATACCTTTTGTCAGAGAGTCAATGTCTTTGGCAAAAGTTCTTGCAAGCGGTGCAGTTTTATAAATCATAAAGTCTACACCGATAGGAAGTCCCCTGAGGTATTCTTCCACGTCCTTTACGGATATTGTGACCTTGTAGTTGAAAACTCTGTAAACATCTTGTGCTACGTCTTTATAAGTCTTCAGATACTCTTCATCAGCCAATACGCCGTCCAAGTATTCCTTGACCTTATCCAAATTAAAATGCTTATTCATATCCTACTCCCATATTCTCAGCGGCTTGCCAAATACTTTTTCCAAGTATTCTTTCAACAGAGCATTGGTTCTTTTTCTCCGCTCTTCATAAGACAGAGCTATGTTATTCTGAATATCCCGGGCTCTCTCGTCGTATTCTCTGTCACGTTTAGAGTCCCATTTGATATGATTAATCATACCTCTGTATCCTGTGGTTATTGCATAATCCTCGAAAGTATATACATCCATATTCCAGCCATACACACCACAAGTGTAGTAGTCAGGAGATTGATAGTGTAAAAGATGCTGTAAGTCACAATAACCTGTACCATAACAGGTGTAATTCTGAGCTATCCATTTTCGCGGAGCGTTTGCTTTCGCCATATCAGCCTCCTAGAGCCATGAATGGCTCATAAAGTCCTGATATGGATGACTTTCATCATCATGATAAACAGACATAAACATACTGTAGGCTAGGTGAAATCCCATATCCATACCGCAGCCTGTAACTTTTCTTTCACGTGCGATACAGATAATGTCTGCCCGCTCAGGTATCCGCTGAACATTGCCTTTGTCGTCATAGTACTCTTCATACCTGATGACAGGAACAAAAGCAGAGATGTAACGGGTCATTCCTGAGCTGGAAACATGATTTAGTACAGTGAAAATCCTCACTGTACCCGACTGTTTGATTGATTTTTCAAATACTTCTTTGAGCCCTTCTGTGCTCATTTCCCAATTTGACCAAGTTCTACGCATTTTTGGCCTCCTCTATAAAATAGGTTTAATCTATCTAAATCCTTATGCTACAAGGAATTAGTATGCCTTAATAATTATTGGTGATATTTTACTTGTAAAAATTGGTTATATCTGTATATAGTGTTTATTTTATACAGAAAATAACATCTCTCTCTGTTTCCTAAGAGATATATTTGAGAAAAATTTTTATTTTTGAAAAGATTTATATACCTAAAGGAATATAGGTATTAGATAGGATATTTTGATTATATATCCTTTATATCATTATGTCAATAAAAATATTAAAAAGATATAGAATTGAAATATCTATACATAGATATAGGTATATAATTATTTATTGTAAACCTTTATAAGAGAAAAAAGGTTTACAATTATGATAACAGTGTTATCACAATAGAGTATCCTTTATTTTTCAAGAAATGAAAAACACTATATGCAGATAGTACCAATTTTTACAAGTAAAATTACAGAAGGAAAAGGCCGTTCCCTTCTCCTGCTTATATGAAGTAGCGGGCCATTTTCTCCTGCTTTTTCTTCTCCTGTTTGTAGTGATTTACGGCACGGTCAAGCTCTGATTCTCTTTTTTCAACGGCAGGCCTGAGCCCTTTCTTCTCTGCTTCGGCTAAAGCCTTTCTGAAGTCTTCCAAGATTTCATCCATACCGCGCCTCCTTATCTGACTTTCACTTTCCAGTCTCCGGCATAGTAGTGCATCATACCCGGCTGCACTTCCTTCCCATGAATTGTGTAAATAATTTTCTTTTTCCTGATGGATACCGCCATAGGGATATCAAGCCCCGCAAATAAGGCATTGAGCCTTGATGTAGTTGTGGCTGTAGGATATCTGCAGTCAGATACGGTGATTTCCTTTGAAGAAGTACTTCCTTTGGCAATTTCATTGTTCCAAAGTTTATAACTGAAAATATTACCCGTGAAGGTAAGATTATCACGATAACCTGTCGCATCAGGTTTATAACTTGATGACGTTCCCGACTGGAAACTTACGCCAGACCTTACGGCGTTTACTATGTCCTGTTCAATTTGTTTCATATCCTGTCCTCCTGTCTAGTTCATTTCAATTAGTTTCCAGCAGCCGCGGAGACCCCATCGAGATTTTGCATCATTAGCTGCTTTCTTGGTTTTGAACAAAGTAGGCTTATCGCTTACGTATTCAACTGTTTCAGCTGCATCAAGTGGATTGGGGCAAACAGCCATGTACGAGCGGCTGTCAAACTTAAACTGAAGTGCGTACATATCCGGCCTCCTATCTTGAGAATATTTTCAAAAGCAGGTTCTTTATGTGGCTGCCCCATGTTCCGCTGCGTATCGTATGGCATATCCGTACAACGTCTTCATATGTTCTTGCGTCGGTCACTCTGTATGACCCGGCATATATTACGTGCATATTACACCTCCATCTGTCAGGTATCCTAAACTATCATACGATAGTTTTATATAAAACTACTCTTCAATAGTTTTGTATAGAACTACTGCTATAATTTATGCTCTAGCGTTGCACTAGTTTAGAAGTGTTTGTGTTGAAGTGTTTGTGTTGTTTGGAAGTGTTTGTATTGTTTTTTAGTGTACACTTTATATAGCGTTTCAATGCTAAAAAGTCACACTTTTTTAAAACTTTTTTAAAATATTTTTTCGAGTTTTTTGTAAGTCTATATAATACAAGAAAATAAAAATTAAAATTATTGATAATTTTTATTGATTAATTTTAATAACTGGTGTATCTTATATATATAGGTAAGTTTTACCGATTAATCTTTATTTATAGGAAGGTACAAAACATGGAAAAATTAAACTGTTTTGTTATGTGTGGGTTATCACATGGTGAACGTGATAACATGGTATATAACGCTTTTTTGGACTACGCAAATAAAAAAGCGTTGTATATAGCAAATAAACATGATATGTCGTTGTCATACTGTAGTATGTACATTGCGGAAGGCTTATACTTTAAATATATGGAATTGAAGGCTAAAAAAATTGAATCTTTTGGTTCTCATTACAATAATGTAGAATATGAGTCTTTTTTACATGTGCTGGCATTGGTAAAAAAAGTTCTTAACAAATTAAACTTTGCATGTGGTGGTGTATATACTAGGGCGCATTTATCTACAAATGAAACAGAATATCTCCCAAACGTTTTAGCAGTTTACTATAAAAGTGAATTGATTAAAAACGACATTGGAAGTTCAAAAAATGTGGATATTGTCGACTTAATAGCGCAATGGGAAAATAGAAGTGTTAGAAACGATGCTAAACTAAAAAGCGCTATGGCGTTGTGTAACGCTTGCAACATTAAAGATAGTTATAATGTCGATAAAAAAGATAGTAACAAGAGTTCACGCTTATTCAATTTTATCAATGATAGTACAATCAATAACTATCTTACACCCGATACAGAAACAATCTATAACGAATGTATCCACACGGCAGCGTTTTATATCAAACAAATAAAGGATAAAAAGAACTTTAATAAAGTAGGAACAATTTTAAAATGTGGTGAAAAGTCATCAAGTGACAAGATGACTATAAAACGATTTAAAGATAGAAACGGTTTACAATCTTTAACATTTAAAGAACTCCAGTATTTGTTTAATTAATCTTATAACTACCGATTATTAGTTTTATAACTACTAATCGGTAGTTTTTTTATCGTGTAATTGTTTTATATAAAACTACCATTCGATAGTACTGCGGCTAACTATCGGTAGTTAGGAATACGGCTAACTATCGGTAGTTAGGATAAAAACTACCTTTCGATAGTTTTACCTAAAACTTTTTTTCGAAGGTGCGTACCGTACTCCCCACGAGATTTTTCAGTTTTTCAGGTTCAATAATTTTTATTGATAAAAATTATTCCTTATAAATCACTTACCCGAAACCATTTTGCAAAAATGTGTACTGTACTTAAAGTGCGCGATTATGCAGAAAAAGTAAATTAAATTGTATACAATATATCCTTTATTGCGTGAAAACTTGACGGTTTTGCACCTTTATGCGAAAATATGTCAGAGCATAAAGGAGACTTGTCGATGACGGAAAAAGACAAAGATTTTAGAGAACTCGTACAAAGATGTATTGAAGCCTATAAAAACCTTATGAACGTAGGTATGGCTCTAGATTACTGTCGTGTCACAGGAAAGCAGAGAACATTTGTAATGCGTGACATAGAGTTTCAGACTGAGACAAGAGCTATCCGCGCCGAGAAATACCGTGAAGAGCTTGAGGAAGTGCAGGCCATCTACGATGCAGCGAGTAAGCTAGGGAATGATGGTGACAACTGGGACGATTACGAAGGTGATGATGGTCGTTCACAGGGTAAAGGAAAGAAGAAAAAGAGTCAGGTAGGAAACGACAAGGACGCACTCTCTATGCAGCTTAAGGCTGCCTCTATGAGACGAGAGCTTATGTCCCTCACAGCTGAAGACAATACCGATAACGAAGAGTCTACATTAAACTTTTTCTTCACAGCATTGACCAGAGAAGAAATGGAACAGCTTAAGGAAGTTGAGGTCAATCACGGAACAGGTGATGACTCAGCTCTTATGGCTATGGGAAGTGAGGACTCTGAAGAAGACGTTGCTGCAAAAGCTAAGAAAAGAAATGAAAAGAATAAAGAGCTTACGGCAAGTAATCTTACTGACAGCATAAAAGATATGACCCCTGAGCAGAGGGAAGAGCTTATGATGGCCCTCGTTTCTGTGGAGGGTAAATAACTTGACACACCGTATCCACCGTATTATAATGGCATTATAGACGGAGGTCATAATTATGAGCGAAAACACTGTTCTTCTTTTACCACACCAAGAGCGTTTTATTCAGTCACCTAAACTGTTTACAGATATTAGATGGCATTTCTTACTAGCAGGCTACGGAGCAGGCAAGGCACTGCCTGTAGACACGATTATTCCTACTCCTGACGGATACAGACGTTTCGGGGACATCAAAGTTGGAGACAGGGTGTTTGCTGTGAATGGAGAGCCTACTACAGTTACAGGTGTATATCCACAGGGAATAAAGGACGCCTACAAGGTAACTTTTTCAGACGGACGAAGTGCTGTTTGCTGCAAAGAACATTTGTGGGGTGTTTACTACTACAGCCACTCAGGATTTAAGTACAAGGTCATAGAGCTTGATGAAATGCTCAAAAAAGGCGTGCGTCGTCCTGACCCTAGGTATACAAAGGCAGGTGGAAAGCCTAAGTATTGGATACCTGCTTCTCCTGTCTGTTATTATCCAGCCAAAGAGGTTCCTATAGAACCTTACGTGCTTGGTGCACTTATTGGTAACGGTTGTCTCACCTGTGAATACCTTACTATATCATCAAATGACGAGTGGCAGGTAGCTAAAGTTGCTTCGATACTTGGCTTTGAGTATAAACGCAACAGCTTAAAGAATTATAACTGGACATTTAAGCATAATGGTCACTTAGTAAAAACAGCAGATGTCGTACCTCGTGAACTATGTTGTTTGGCTGGAGACAAGTCTATACCTGATGTGTATAAAGTCTCAGATTTTATACAGCGTAAAGCGTTACTGCAGGGTCTGTTTGACACAGACGGTTCTGTTGATAATTCAGGAAACAGACTACATGTTACTTATTCTACAACATCTAAAAGACTTGCTAACGATATACGCGAGATATTACTGTCATTAGGTATTATATCTACAATCCGTCTCGATAGACGTGAAGGCAAGAATGACTGCTACGCGCTCTCAGTGAACTGTGCTCAGGAACAGAAAGCGTGGCTTTTTTCTCTGCCTCGTAAGCTTGAACGGATTACCTCTTTTAAGAGAGCGGATAAGAGAGATTATAGCCGTGTGGCTATATACAGTATCGAAAAGCTTCCACAGCAGATGGATATGCAGTGTATTATGGTCGATGACCCGGCACATCTTTTTCTGACCGAAGAGTATATTGTTACACACAATACACGCAGTCTTGCAATAAAGATACTTGATGCCATTCAGGAACTTGACGGAGATAAGGACGAGGGTGGACTTTATGCAAAGCTCATTGTAGGCGGCTACACCTATGCACATCTTGAACAGACCCTGCTTGTTGATTTCAGAGCTTATCTTGATAACTCTAAGACTCCTTATCACGAAGATACTAAAAACCACGTATTCACTGTAGGAACAGTACAGGTGTTTGTTGTTCAGCTTTTGGAGCCGGGTAAAATCTTCGGTCAGAGCTGCTACGCGGCTTATCTCGATGAGGCGGACGAGCTTCCTGAAGACGTAATGATTGAAGCTATGAAGTCTGTTTCCCAGCGTATCCGTCAGATAATGCCTAACCATCGTTCTCCATACATTATGGCAGCCTCTACAGCGCAGGGTATGAAAGGCTTTTACCGTCTGTACTGTCACTATAAAAAGTCAGGCATTGGTTTTGTCCTCACTCGTGCACGTACTCAGGATAACTGGTACCTCCCAAAAGAATATATCTTAGACTTGTGGAAAAACTTTACCGAGACGGAAAGAAAGGTATATATGGAAGGTGCGTTCCTCTCTGTTACTCAGGGGCGCGTTATTCCGGGATTTGACTGGGACAGAAACTTTCTTCCCGAAAGTGATATGGACTTGGAGCTTCGAAGAGGAGAAAGAGTCTACATCGGTCAGGACTTCAACTCAGGCTACAACAGAGGCTCTGCGTGGGTTGCAAGGAACGGTACGCTTCACTGTATTAAGCGATACGATTTCCCTGACCCTGATGATATGGCAAATATCTACAGATATGATTTCCCTGACCAAGATATCTTTTGGCTTCCTGACGTTACGATTAAAGACCAGTATCCTCATTTTGCACGCGATTTGAGAAGGAACGATATCCACATCATTCATCGTTCAAAATCCCCTCTCGTTGAAGACTCGTGCTTCCTCATATCAAAGCTGTGTGCTCAGGGACGTATTTTGATTCACTCTCAGGCAAGGGAAGTTGCAGAAGCGTTCTCTACTGCCTCTCGAGGTAAGGATAATAAAATCCCTAAAGGTGTGGGCCCTAACTCACCTATCCACGATATAGACGGTGCAAGATACGTGTGTTCATATTTGGCTCTTATCCTGCCTGAGTTTAAGGATATAAGAAAGGGTATCATGTCACACCTTGCATCATTCAGAGCTGGTGCTGAGGAGATGGAGGAGAGGCTGGCTGCTGTCTCAAGCGTAGGTGCAGGTTATACAAGGATTGAAGGACGCGCATTAGAGAGACGCTAAACACAGTCAAAAACTTTAGTGCCTTTGCAGTGGACACCTTTATTTTAGATAGAGGTGTCCATTATTCTTACAATTCCTGAGAACTTACTTGTGAAGTCATCCATTGTTGTCATTGCCATAGATAAATCATGCTGAGGGCCAAAAAATACCCACTCCCCTAAAGTGTCATAAGTTGCTGCAGTTGTAAAGGTAACATTATTTGCATCTTTTGCATATAGTTTACCTGCTAAAACTCCTGCTATATTTTTACCATCGAGCTTAAATCCGGCTGTACTAATTTTTATTTGACCTACAGCATAATCTGCTGGTGCTGAAGTCAAATTAAGAGAAAAGTTCACAAAATAATAATCAGAGATAATTCTTTTGCACATCATGTATTTTAGTTCTACACCATTTTCTAATGTAGCTGTAATTATGCCGTCTATAGCAGTGAGGGCATTAGCTACAGCATTAGAGGAGACAGAATTCATATTATCTGAAGTAGTCTTTACAGTTTTACTTTACTGCTGTATTATTTATGTGTCAGGAGGACTATATGTCAAAGCTTTTAAGACAGAACGTAGGCGGAACAGATTACACTATGGCAGGATGTGCCCTTACAGCAACCTGTGCAACAGCAGCTGCAACAGCAGCAAAAGTTGCTGAGCTAACAGACGGAGATGTGCTTGCTGACGGAATGTCAGTTGCAATACAGTTTACGAACGGAAACACCGCAGCTTCTCCTCTGACTCTTACTGTAGGTGGTGTTACAGCAAATATCTGTGACTCTCGCGGACAGAATATCGGCAGAAATATATGGCAGGCAGGTAACATTGTAACCTTCCTCTATACGTTTGGAAAGTTTTTACTCCTGAACTGTGTAGTAGATGAAGTTACTTTGAATAATATGAATTCTGTCTCCTCTAATGCTGTAGCTAAGTTAGCTACACAACCAATATATGCTGAAGTTGCTTGTGCAATAAAAGGAATTATACGCTTCTTTAAGTTCGGTACAATGGTAATTGCAAACTATTTCGCAGCTGACAATACTGATATGGTTGATACTGCAGAAGGGCAATGGGTTACTGTTGCAACCATACCTGAAGGATTCAGACCGGGTTATTATGTTTATTGTCGTGACGAAGGCAGTAATGCACAACTAGGTCAGTACGGTATGGATTCTACAGGTGTAATAAGGTTCTACCGAAACGGCGGACAACTCTACGGATGGGAGGTAGCCTTTAACCTTATTTGGGTTGTACCATCATAAAATCTGATATGCAAGGCAATAACGTACTGTAGTATTCGGCAGCGTAATAGTGTTTCCAGTATAATTGCTGAGTAAAATACGTAATGTATCTGAGCCCGTTTTCCCTATAGGATATAAAACTACATGCTCCGTTGCAGCAGTAGTTCGTTCTGCGTCAGAGAACATACCGCTGTAATCATTGTAGGCAAAGCTTATATCCGCAGTCGGTGCTGAGTCTAAGTCAATCCTGCCTGTGTAGTAAGCACCTGCTATGATAGGTACTGTTTTTATAGCTGTAGCTATATTTTCTAATGTCTGTTCAGGAAATGTAACTGTGCCTTCTACATATGTAGGCATAGAACGCTTTACAGCATTAGAGGAGACAGAATTCATATTATCCGCACTACTCTTCCCTGCTTCTTTCAGTGACGATAAAGTCCCCTACCCTAACAACTACTTGATTTCTGTAGGGTAGAGTGGTATCATATAGTTGAAATAATTGTCGTACATTACTTCCAGCATCTAAACGGAGTGTCAGATGGCATACAATTCAGATATATGGCGTCAGATTGCAAAGTCAGGGACGTCCAACTACAGAGAAAATAATCGTACAGTCGTACGATGCACTGATTCATTTAAGGCTATGTCTCTTAAAACTCAGGAGAGCATAAACGCTAAGATAGCCAATACAGAGCTTCAAAACGTAAAAAAGATTATGCCTGATGTTATGTCGGCAACAGAGGTGAGAGACCGTGTGCACTCACGTCTTACACCTGTCATACTGAACTCATATCATTCAAAAGGTTCAGTCATCTCACGTGTGACAGATATCATGCCGGGTCTTGGTATTCCTCGTGCTTCCCCGGGCCCACAGGGATTTGGTGACGGCTATGTAGGAAACTACACCAGCGGCGCAAATATGCCCGGAACTGACCCGGCCCATGACCTTCAGATTGTACCTAACGTATGGATATCTCCGGGAGAAGCAAACGCAATCTATTCTCAGAAAGGTATCCCCGAACTCATCATCAAGAAAAAATCACAGTCTATCCTCATAAACGGGGTACGTATCCGTAACCCTTACCTTAAGCCTGACCAAATGGATAAGATTCGGGATAACATGATTAAGCACGACCTTGCAGACCACATTGCACAGGCTACAAACTGGTCACTTGTTTATGGTGGCTCTTTAATGTTCCCTATGTTTAAGGAAGACTCGCCTGTTTCAATGCACCTTCCTATGCAGGCTCTGCTTAAGGCAGGCATTGTAAAGAAGAACTGTATTGACCGCTTTGTAACTCTTGACCGCTGGAATGTAATTCATATTCCACAGTGGAACCCTACGGCAGCAGACTTTCTGAACCCTAGGGAGTATTTCATTCCGTTTTTAGGATGTGATGTTTCAGGTGACCGCTGTGCAAGAGTTATCACTGCCCCTCAGGCAGGATATCTTGGAAACATTATGACCCTCGGCTGGGGTATCTCAGACATGAACGGATGGTACGAGAGCGTACTCAACTATATGACAGTAATGTCTACAATCCCTACAATGATTAATCAGATGTCTATTTTGGCACGAACAATCAATGTAGACGGAGTACTCGCAACTGAAGGAGAGCTTATCCTCGATGAGGTTGCAAATCAGGACACAATCCGCGTAAGACACTCTTCAACTGTTGATGACCCAATCAATCTTGATGTAATCGGTAACCTTCAGGCAATCCAGCGAGACTTCAAGGAAGTTCCTGAGCTTATGCGCCTTATCCGTCAGGACTTCTGTGCAAGGGCTAATATTCCTGAGGAACTTATTCTGTCTTCTGAGCGTGGAGCTTTCTCTTCAGGAGATACTACAGAAGGTGCTTTGGAAAAGCAGTGGGAAGCAATCAAGTACATTCATAAAGATGTTGCACGTCAGCTCAGATACATCACATACCTTATGGTAATAGATGCACTTGGTGTAGACCGTGATGTGATGAAGGCACTCCCTTACACCACTATCGAGTTTGATAACCCTGCCCTTACAGACGCTGCTAAGAAGGCTGAGTTCTTCAAGAAGATGACTGAAGGATACTTCAATGAGGTATCAGGTCTTATGCCTGCAGGAGATGCTTTGGCTATCGCTTCTGCTGTTGGTGAAACTGACTTCCCTATTGACTCAGGTGTTATTGAAGAGCTCAAGGGCCGTCAGGCTAAGCTTGATAAACAGGCAGACGAGAAGCACGAGCTTGAAATGGAGCTTTTGCGTGCTCAGATTGAGCAGACAAAGAATGCAGCTTCTTCTCCTGCTTCCCCTGATGGCTCTAAGAAGCCAGCCCCGAAACCAAAGAAGGATGACGACGGTAAAGGACACAGCTATGATTCGCGCCTTCAGCAACGCCAAAGTGAGCATGTAAGCGCTTCAGGTAAGACTTTCCAGCGTATACAGAAGGCTCAAAATAAATAGTTGACATCACCTTACAGCTATAGTAGACTATATCAAAAGGAGTACGATATGGAATACTATACAGAAGGTGAAAAAATACATGCAAGATTTGAAGGTTATCTTTACACAGCTTGGCCTAATGATAAGAACAGTGGGCAGAGATACCTGAGCCGACGCGTGTGGGATAAGAAATTAAAACGCGTAGGTGCATGTGTCTATCTGCACAGGGCTGTATGGGAGGCAGCAAATGGTGCAATCCCGGAAGGGTATGACGTGCATCATAAAGACCACAACATATACAACAATGAGCTTAATAATTTGGAGCTTATACTCAAAGAAGAGCATCATAAAATGCACTTGAAAGAAGCTCACGATGTGCCACTTGAAGAGCTCAAGCGCAGGGCAGCTAAGGCTAGAGAAAACACTTGGGTCAAACATACTTGCAAGCAGTGTGGCAAGGAGTTTTATGGACACTCTACTTACGGGTGGTTTTGTTCTCCTGCTTGCTATGATAAGTACAGAACTAAAGTGTGTGTCTGCTGCGGCAAATCCTTCATAGCCTCACACAGAGGTCAACAGTGTTGCTCTATAGCATGTAAGCATAAGTATTTTGGCAGACAGAAAACGATAACTGTAAGGTGTGCTTGGTGTGGTAAAAGCATGCAGGATAAGTACATTCATGCTAAGATGCACAGAGCAGCTTTATGTTCTGACGAGTGCAGGCGACTATACAGGAACAAAATCAACAGGGAGTGTTATCATCGTAAGATGGAACGCATTAAGAATGAAAATGTGTAAATGATTGACAATACATAATTCAAGGAGTATTATAACTATATGATTGTACGTACAAACGACGGAATAGAAGACTACGAAACAGAGGCCGATGACTGTGCCTCAAAGCCTTTTATCGCTGTTAAGAAATGCAGAATGTTACGCTCAGGTATACAGATTTACGCACGTAAGGAAGTTCCTGAAAAGCTTTTGGATGAACTTCCTCCTGAAGCACGCAACAAAGAGTTCTTCAAGGTATATCGTCGTCCTGAGGCTGTAATCAAGCATCTTAAAGATTTCAATTATATCCCACTTGCAAATGACCATCCGGCTGTTGATATTACTCCTGATAACCGAAAAGAGTACGAAGTAGGAAGAGCTGGAGGAGTAGCTACGGCTGAAACTCTTGATGACGGAAATGTCTATATTCAGAACGATTTAATCTTCGATGACCGTAAGACTTTTGAAGACTATAAGAACGGAAAGCGTCAGCTTTCTATTGGTCTTCAGGCTGTATGGACAATCGCAGATTCCAACGACTATGACTTTGAAATCATTGACTTCACAAACGTAAACCACGTGGCACTTGTTAATCGTGGTCGTGCAGGAGCTCAGGCTAAAGTAATGGATACTATGGCGGCAGTCAGCCGTTCCATTGATATAAACTTCCGGGAAAACGGAACAGGAGGATTTGGTATGAACTTTCTGAAAATGTTCGGTATCGGCAAGACAAAGGACGCTGCCACTTTCTGCCTTAGTAAGGCAGTTATGGACTGTGCTGCTAAGCTTGCTGTAAAAGGTATCACAGAAGACGAAGCCAATGCAGAAGTAAAAGCTGTAATGGAAAACGTAGTTCGTCTTGGTGATAGCGAAGACCGCAAGGTTCTTACTGGTATGGTTCGTGATGCTTTGGTAGGAGCTGAAGAGCTCAACGGAGCAGACGAAGAAGCAAAGAAAAAGGTTTGTGATGCACTTGATGCTCTTTACAAGAAGTGTCAGGACGCAGACGACGAAAAGGCTAAAGCCGCTGTTGAAGACGCCTTGAAGGGAAACAAAGACCCTGAAGACGACAAGGACGGTGAAGGCAAAGAAAAGAAAGACAATAAAGGCAAGGGTGACGAGGACAAAGGAGCCAACAAAGATGGCTGTGGTTCTCAGAAAGATACTGCCGAAGTTGTCGCTGAAGCTGTAGCTAAAGCTTTGGATGCACAGAAGCTCGATGACAAAATCGAAGCTGCTGTAGCTAAGGCTCTTGGTATTGGAAAAGAAAAGCCTGAAGCAAACGGTCAGCAGACTGACTCAGCTTCAAGCTTCGACGCAGCAGACCTTGCAATTAATGTTTGGAACCGCTAAGGAGGATACAAATGGCATACACTACACCGGGTGCTAAACTTTCTGTTACAGGACAGAAGGTATGGAGAGGAACCGACAAGTCAAACGGCATTTTGATGCTTGGCGACAGTGCTCCTCATATTGAAACTTCATATTCTAAAATGGAGCTTGATTCAGACCTCGAAACTCTTGGCCTGCCTTTTGTTCCTTTTGGAAACGCTGTTTGGTATGATGATAACGACATCGCAAACAAACAGTACGCTACAATCCACGGTTCAAAACCGTCAGATGGCGCAAGCTTTGCAGGCGTTATGAAGTACGAACAGGGAGTTATGACTGGCTTCCCTATGAACGACAAGAGCGGATACGGAAACGGTATCATGCCACACATGAAGGGAACTCTCATCAAGAGAGGCTTTGTATGGTATAAAGACTGTTTCGCAGAAGCTGCAGGAGCAACAAAGCGTGATTTCAAAGACATCACACGCAATATGTGCCTCTTCGCACGTAACGCAGGTGGTTTCCCTGTTCTCGCTGTTCCAACAAGCTTTACAAACGGTATTCCAACTCTTGCAAACTGTACTTACGTAGGTTCTATCGAACAGATTGAACCTGAAAATGAGTCAGTTCTCATCAACATTGGTTTCAACTATGCTGTGGCTGCTCCTGAAGCACTCACACCATCAACCTAATTAGGAGGATACAGAAATGGGTATTATTACAGCAGCTCACCGCATGAGCGATTTTGCAGGCAAAGCTGAAGCTTTCCTCACAGCAAATCATCCGGGAAAGATTGACGCCTCTTCCTGCCGCATCCATATTGGTGCAAACAAAGATTCAGGCCCGGGGCTTGATGCTCGCTGGCGTCTCACAGGTATGGCTCGCAACGCTACACCTCTTTACATGGAGCTTCCTGACAAAGTATTTGCCAAGAACATGATTGCTAACCCTGAGGCTATCCTCGGTGGTGACACATTCAATGTAAAGCAGACAGACGCTGCAAATGCGTTCATCAGTGACGCTATTCAGGGTCTTATGGACAAGAAAGGAAAGACATTCGAAGAAGCTAAAAAGGCAGTATTCGACTCAATTCCTCTTGTCGGATATCGTAACCCTAAGACACACGCGATTGAGGCACAGCCTTACATCAAGGGCGTAACAGATGCTGACATCAACAGCATGCAGGTTCCATACTGGAACATCACATATCTCAACAAGATTTACAAGCAGCCTATGTTGCAGGGCTACGCTAAACATCTTGTTACAGAGATTGGTGTACCAAACGTATGGGCTGACGCTGTATCAATTTGGACACAGAGCTTTGAAGGTATGGCTCGTATTGCTAATGTTGCTAAGACTACAGGTCAGCACAACATTAACGAAGCTGCAAAGACTCGTACACATCAGATGATTTCTGAGTTTGTAAACATGGTTGCAGACTTTGAAACAGCTCCAACAGACCAAATGTACGGCGGACTTGCAGGAAATCCTTTGACAAACGCTGCTATCGGTGAAAACGAGAAGTACACTCGTTTCATGCTCGAACAGCTCCACAACGCTCTGATTTACTTCGGAGACGGCTCTTCAGGATTTGAAGGTCTTGCTCAGCAGACAGCTGAAATCCAGTGGGATGGTGCTCCATTCGAGTACATCTACGAAGATGCTGCAAACAACACAAAGGGTGCTGACATGCTTGAACAGCTCAACTACCTTATCGGTGGCTGGCTTGAAGAGCTCAACTTCCTGCCTACAAAGGTTCGTATCTGTTGTTCACCAACAATGTACAAGTGTCTTAAGTGGTCTTTGACATCTAAGGTTTACAACCAGTCAAGCCCATTGAAGTTCATCAACGAGGCATTTGACCAGCAGGGCAACAAGTTTATGAGCACAACTCCTGTAAAGCAGATGGATAACTTCCAGCGCATTTACGAGTTCTGTTCAGACCCAATGCTCTCTGCTACTGATGAAAACAAGGGCATTATCAACCCATTCAACGACGAAGACACAGACTTGATGTTTGTTACATTCCCTGAGTTCCACTCAGATATGGCTGACACAGGTCTCACAGACGTTGTAATGGCTCCTGTTGCTTTCGACAATATGGTACTTCCATACTTCTACGGTAACAGCCGCGACGGACAGGGAAGGACAATGATTAAGCGTGTTGGCTCAATCCTCTGCCCTGTTGATGGAGCAGTTAAGATTATCCGTGGTATCGGAAAGAACCCTAACTACACACCGTCGACCTAATCGACTGTAAGCCGCAGCGGGGACGGCGGCTTCCCCGCATAGGAGTTACTAATGTCAAAGAAATACTATATTCAGAATACATACACTTCTGATATCAGAATTGACCTTAAAAAAGACGGTCGTTTCTCAAAGAGCGTCGTTTTTGGTCGTTATGTTATGAACCGCGCTACAGGTTCTGTAGAGCAGGATGGTTTCACAGAGGTTGATGAAGAGCTTTACAAAGAGCTCGAAGGCAGTCTCTCATTCAAGGTTCTTGTAAAGAAAGGAAAGCTCATTGTAAAAGACGAGGCACCTCTCAAGGCTGGAAGTTTCACTCAGATTTTGGAAATGAAAGCTCGTATCAAGGAACTTGAAGACGAAAATGCGGCTCTCAAAGCTGAGGTTGCAGAACTTAAAGGCACAAAAGGTGACAGTTCAACTGAAGCTGCTGACGATGGACTTGACAAGCTTAAGCTTGATGAGCTCAAAGCAAAGGCTAAAGAACTTGGACTTGATGCTGAAGCCCTCACAAAGAAGGCTGAAGTCATTGCCTTGATTCGCGAGGCTAACGCAGGAGACAAATAATGGAAGCAGTTTTCCCTGACGGAAAACCACTTCGCATTAATCGGGAGGATTTCAGGAGACAATTCCTGACTTCCTTCCCGAAGCTTGCAGGTCTTGATAAAGGAACATCGGCTGAGGCAGATAACATCATAGACACTTCTATTGAGGCTGTTTACGATATCTTCACAGGCGTTGCAACACTTTGGAACCTGCATGATAAACAGACGTGGTTTGACAAAACTAGACGCTGTTACCTTTATCTGACTGCTTGGTACATTGCAGACATGTACCCTAAGTACGTTGCAGGGGTTTCAGTTATGGGTGCTATTCCTTTGAAGGAAAAGAAAATTGGTGGCGTGGACATCAAGTTTGACACTGACTTTCTTTCTTCAGGTAAAGGACAGAACCTTTTGAGAGGTCTTTTATCAAATCCTTTTGGTAAAATGAGTTATATGATGATAACGACCTGTGCAAAACGCACAGCTTTGCGATAGTGCACTTAAATAGCCTGTTTCTTCTGCCCTACGCCGTCTATGGGCATAAATGAGGAGATAGGCTACCTAAGTGCACTATTTTTGGAGGATAGTATGGCAGAAGGGGTGTATGGTGACTTACTCATGTTCTTTCCTGAACTTTTTCAGAATGTGCCATACTATGAGCGTAAGCCTAAAGTAGGCGCAGGCTATACAGAGAAAGCTTCAGGTTATGAAGATGTAATCATAATGCCTGAAAAGACGCTCACTGCAGCTTTAGGTGGAAGAGCTCTTTCTGAGTCCTCAGCTGACGTTCTTGACTATAAGGATAAGGAGTATGTTTGGGTTTCTTCTGACTCTCCTATCAAGGTTGGAACGTTCTTAATGGACTTGGAAAAAGGAAGACTTGTACGCCTTGTAGGAAGAGCTGAGTGGGGCCTGTATGGTGGCTTTACGCGTTTTGACTTCGAGATTGTGCAGGGTGCTACTTCAGAGCCTGACAGAACAGCTGCAAGCGTTATTAAGGGGAAGTTCTAATGGCAGGATTTGTTAAATATGATATCACTAATGCACAGACCCTTAAATCTCATTCACAGCAGGTTTTAGACAAGACAGCTTTTGACCTTGGCTTTGATACTGCTAGAAAATCAATAAACATTAAAATCAGATTCAAGAAAGGTGCCTCACATAGAAACTGGAGTAACGGTAAAATGATGAACTCTCAGGCACTTGCAAATATGCTCGTAAACGGATACCGTTGTCGTAAGCCGGGACGTGTGAGACGCACAGGAGTCAGAGTTCCACCACGCCCTGTTTTTGACAACTATCTTTCTTTGTACAGTGAAGAAATGCGTAATATTGTCATAGACACCTTTAACAAGTACAAAGGACGCAGCATAAAAGAACGCTGTGAAATTGCAGGCGAGCGTATAATGTATGACTTCAAGCGTAAGATTTATCAGGGAAGCCTAGGGCTTGCAGACAATCAGGGACAGTATTTGATACGTAAGATGGGTGCAGGGTTTGGCGACACACCTCTTGTAGCTTCTAAGACTTTGTTTGAGGATTTGGAGGTTATTGTATGACTACAGACGGCTTTGAGAACTTGAACATGACAAATCTCCGTGAGGTACTTCTTAAGATATTCTTCGGAGATGACTGGGAATCAATGGAAAAATATGTTGTGCCCTTGCAGGGAAACTGGTATAATCCTAGTCAGGTAGATAAAGTTGATAACTGGATTGGCTATGTTATCGACAGTACTAGAACTAACGTTGCTATCGTAAACCGTGGTGATGATGGCAGACGATACTACAGAGAGGCAAAGAGCACTATTCATCTGTCCTTTATAGGTGTAGATGCAGAAGTTCTTGCACAATCTGTACTTTTTTGGCTTGCTCGAGAAGATGTTAAAAAACTGTTCGATGACAAGTACAAAGGTGTAATAAATAACGAAGAGATGGAGCTTTATTCATCTCTATATCAGCAGGAAGGCCTGAACAGCACACTGTGCTGGAACATAGAGTTCTCCCTGCAACATAATATAATGCTTGACTCGGAAAGTCCTATCCTGCGTAAGGCAGACATTTCCGGCAATATAATTATTGGAGGTTAAAAATGGCAGACGATTTTCTCGGCTCTATTGCTCAAGAGGACGTACAGTTCGTCACTGAGATTGTAAAGACCGTAAATCCCGGCGATAACTTCAAACATCTTGTAGCTTATACTGACGACAGTCAGATTGCTGCAGGAGCTGTTATGGCCAATGTCAAAAACCCTGAAGGAACAGTTGTAGCTAAGTATGCAGAAGTTACTGCAGACAACTACAGAAACATTGTTCAGGGTGAACTGCTTGTTTGGCTGACAGACTACTTCAGTGCCGGAGGCAATGAGTCTGTCTTTATCGTAAACTATACAATGGGAGAAACAGGAACAAAAGCTCTCCTTCAGGCAGCCTACGATGTAACGCATCAGTGGGGCTGGTTCAAGACAATCTGTGTTGAAGACCCTGATGCGACAACTGAGTTCCACCTTGACCCTGATGCAGCTGCATGGCTCGCAGAGCTCTGCGCTACAGACAAGCTTCTTTCTTCTGCTCCTTTGTATCCGATGTCTAAGCCTGTTACAGAAGGCGAGTTCACAGATACAGCGTATCTTGCTATTAAAGCAGCAGGCTACGATGCGTTTTGGGCATACCACCTCCCTGCTCTTCAGAGTGATGGTAGTTATGTTGTCCATAACGGCGCTCTTATTGCACTTGGTATTGCTCTCAATGTAATGAACGCAAGTGGTACATATGTAGGTAACTCATTCGACATGGTTAACACTACAGCTATCACAGCTTCAGGAATTGATGGTGGTGCACTTGACCCTACAGTGCAGTCAATCCTCAAGGGTGCAAACATCAACTACTTCAAGTTTGTTGGTGACACTACAGGAGCTGTAGCTCTCCGCGGTGGTAAGACAGCCAAAGGTGACCTTATGTCAGCTATGTGGATTGTCAACTACTGTAACTACTACAACAAGGTAATGGTTGCAAACTATATGTCACGTATCAACGTATTCAAGTCGTCTACGACATATGATGTAATCCTTTCAATCTTGATTAAGACAGTTTCACGCTTTGTAACTTCAGGAAGACTCACAGGCTTTGCTCTCACAGCACCAGCCTATGCTGACCTTCCTCCTGCTCAGAACGATGAGATTGTTGTACCAAATGCTTGGCACGCAACATATCAGGATGATTTGCGCAGTGTAAAAGTTTATGGTACACTGTATATCTAAGGAGGAATGAGGTATGGATAATCAGACAGCTTCATACATTGTTCAGAACGCAGGTGCAGCAACCATCTCGTACAGCTATCCTAACGAGCTTACAGGCCCGGGAGATGACAACAAGCTGGATGCAGGTTCAAGCGTAGCCCTCACAGGTTTCAAGCTGAACAGTAACTATCTTGACACACAGCAGGCTATTGATAACTCGTTTATCATTCCTCTGCTTAATGGTGGTTCTATTCAGATTACAAACGATAATACTTGCGGTAGCATGATTATCAACGCAATCCGAACAGACACAAAGCTTACCTCAGGAGACATCGTTGCGATTGCTTCTGCTCAGCGTAAGGTTCCGGGTGGTGATTCTATTGGTGCTGACATCATCGTATCGTTCAGCTTCAATAATACACTCTACAAGGTTCAGTTCTTCAACTGTACTGTTGCACAGTGTAAGCCACTTACTTTGTCAGGTAATGATGCACCTGACTACAGTGTAAGATTCAACTTCTCACACTGGGATTTCATCTAATCTAAAATAAGGAGACGGCACTTATGGCAGACACACCTATTACAATCAGTCCAAGTGATGTAGACAGCATCATCAATGACTATGCAAAAAGCAAGAGAGAAGAAGCAGGAATTACTGTAGAACTCTCAGGAGTAAACGAGCTTGACCCGCTCGTTCTGCTTCGTGTAATGAGCATTAAAGAGCCATCGGTAGATGACCTTGCTCCTGCTGTTGAGGATATGCTCAATGGCAGAACAATTAAGTTCAAGCAGGGCGATAAGGACATCTATCATCCTGTAACTTATAACAGAGGTACAGGTAACAGACTTCATATGATGTTCACTGACGCAGTGTATCTTTATGATATCCTGCAGCAGACAGTATACGCTTTAATGCTAAAAAAACTCACGCCGCATTTAGAAGGCTCGAACTAAGTACGGCAGACGGAAAACCGAAGGCTAAGAGAGCTTCAAAGCTCTCTAAGCCAAACACTGCAGCAGAAGCCCTTAGGATGGCTTTCTCTGTAGCCAAGCCTTCGAAAGCCGAGCAGATAGTTAAAAATCTTGGATACTACTTGTTTATGTACTATAAGTACAAAGACTATTTTAAGAGTGCTCCGTCCAGTCTGGACGATATGATAGACGGACTAATCTATATCAACCTGATTTCACGGGAAGATTAAGTCCCAAGGAGGCAGTCCCGTGGCAAAAAACGATATAGAGCTCAGCGTTGGTCTAAAGCTAGATGAGTCTCAATTTCAAAACAGCTACACTGGTTGGCTTAGTAAAACTACTGCTGAGACACAAAAGCAGGTAGGCACCATCTTAGATGATACTAAGGGTGCTGCAGCCAAACAGTGGGGCCCTCTTCCATATTACTTGATGCACGACAACTCAGTCGGAGCAAGAACAGCTACAATGGCTTTCCTGCCTTCTTTAGGCAGAGACCTTAATGCTGCAGGCTATGCTTCAGACTCTATAGGCTATCAAAGTGCAATGATTAATGCCGCATACAGAAGCTCAATGGCAGACCCTATGCAGCGTTTTCACCGCATGTATGCAAATGGGCTTACACAGCAGGCAGACCTTACACATCCTGATACAGCACTTGGCAAAGCAATCGAAACTGACTATCAGCTCATGTCACAGCCTTGGTCGCGCGATTTTATCCGCACTATCCACGGAGAAGCTTTAGACGCTGAAGTACTTAAAAAATCTAAAGTTGCTGACCTCAGAAAGCAGGGAGCAGCTATGGGCTTGAAAGGACTGTCAGATAAGAAAAAGGCAGATGTTATCTCTGCTATGGTGTCTAAGTCTAAAGAGTCATCGCTTGAGTTTGACTTTGAAGGTATGCGTAAGTATGCTGTAGATGCAGGCCTTGGACGCTGGGTAGATGAAGATAAAGGAAACACAGCTGATAACTTTGAGCTCATAAATGACGAACTTGAGAAGATTGAGGATAAGTCTGATAAGACCAAGAAACTTTTCACTGGCTGGAACGATGACCTCAAAGGCGTGCTTGGCACACTTACAGCTATTGGAGGAATTGCAGGAATAACTAAGACCTTCGAAGTAGCTTACAATGCTTCAGAGGCAGGCACAGTAACAGCCGCAGGAAGACTCAGTAATCAGCGTGTTATAGTCGGAATGACTGCTATGGATGAGCTTCGCACAAAGCTCGCAAGTAAGGCAGCCTCTCTTGGCGAAAATGCTATTCGTGATGAAATATACTCTATGTCAGACAAGACTCAGCTTTATAAGATGCTCGGAAAAGGCGACATGCTGCCACAGGCTCTTTTAGGCATTTTTCAAAATATGATGAGCTCTGACAATCCATACGACACATATATCAAGTCAGCAGACCAGCTTTATGAAGCTATGAGGGGTATGGATGATGATGGAAGACAGCGCTATAAAATGCTTCTCACACAAGCAGGGCTCGGCTCAATGGCTGACCTTATCGGTATCTTCCTGTCTAACCCTGAATTTGCCAAGGAGTATAAAACTCCTTCTGCCTTGTTTGACCTGAAACAGAACCCTTTTTACGGCAGCTACGAGCGTGCTGAGACACTTCTGCCAAGTATTACAAAAACTAAGGAAAGCTTACAGGCTTCATACAATGAAATGTACACCTTATGGGAACAGGCTTTTGGTGGCCCGTTCCGAGACTGGTGGGATGAGGTAATGAAGGACAAGGTCGTACCTTGGTTTCAGAAGATTGTGAGCTTTTTAGGCGGCCAAGGTGTAAGTAGTGGTGCTGTTACAGAACTAAGCATGCTTTTGTTTTCAAGCGACCGTGATAAGGCACTAGCAGGCGCTGTAGATAAAGACAACCGTTTAGCTAATGTTCCCGGATACAAAAAACAGACAGGCCCTGTCGGAGGACACGTTGATTGGGGAAGCTGGTTTGGTGGACAGGTAAATCAGGTCGGTGCAGGTGCTAAAAATCTATACAGTCTTTACGGACAGGTAGCTGCTTATTCTGACGCTGAAATAGCACATATGAAAGCCACAGATGACCAAAAAGCTGCGACTGCTGATATCGTACATCGTATACAGTACATGCGTAAAAAATACTATGAAACAGGCCTTGAGAACTTTATCACTAATGGCAAGAAAGAAGATATTGATAAGTACCTTCTGCGTGCAATGCAGGTAGGCGTTTACGGAGATGCTGATACGTGGCAGGCAAACTTTGATGCCTATGTGGATAAGTTGCTCGGACTGGGAACTAGAGGCGAGACTGATGATAAAATTATTACACTGCTAGAGACCATAGCACAGAATACTGAAATGACAGCAGACCTGAAAGAGAACAAAGATTTTTGGAACTTAGTCGAGAAAAATTACGGTACAACTGTAGCAAATCAGTGGCGTAACGGTCTTACTAACCGTAACTAGGAGTAGCTTATGAATATGATAGATAAACTCGCACAAGCAGGAAAAGATTTTGCAGCTGTAACAGGCAGTTCAAATACTACTGCTCGTAATGTGGCTTCACTCATAGGAGTGAGCCCCGAGCAGCTTGAAGGCGTATTCACAGCCCTTGAACAGCCTTCTCTCTGCTTTATCCC
>Ga0247608_10002385_pt1 | contig 23628 bp, 17 predicted proteins | sample 176DNAGHGlowgp2_FD_193490 | JGI IMG/M metagenome (GOLD analysis project Ga0247608, IMG submission 193490) | Sheep rumen microbial communities from Palmerston North, Manawatu-Wanganui, New Zealand - 1766 DNA GHGlow gp2 | ecosystem: Host-associated > Mammals > Digestive system > Stomach > Rumen ... | reverse complement strand
TACGCAAGCACCACGACGACAAGATACGCATCCGATTGCTGTACGGATTCTTCATCTGGCTGCTGGTTGCCGCCACGCTGGCTCTGCTGCTGATGCCCCAGCACTACGACGCCTTTGTGCGTATCATCATCGTATGCACGGCACCCCTGGCAGGTCACTTCCTGGCGCTGACCAACACCAAGGTAACCAACATCGCCTTCTTCGTCATTCTGACCATCACCGTACTTATCACAGCCTACAACGCATGGATGCTATTATCGCTCTCCTGATTAGCTACGGATACTGGGGCATGCTGTTCACTGCCTTCGTGGCAGGCTCGTTCTTCCCTTTCTCCAGCGAGGCCGTTATGACGGGACTGCTGGCAGCAGGACTGGACCCTTGGCTACTGGTGGTCTATGGCACCATAGGCAACGTAGCAGGAGGTATGTTCAACTATGGCGTGGGACACATGGGAAAACTGGAATGGATAGAGAAATACCTGCACGTTAAGCAAAAGGACATGGACCGTGCCACACGCTTCATGGCAGGCAGGGGAGCCTGGATGGGGTTCTTCGCATTCGTACCCGTATTAGGGTCGGCCATCACCATCGTATTGGGACTCATGCGCGCCAATGTCGTCATATCACTGATAAGCATGACCATAGGTAAGTTCCTGCGCTATGCCGCACTGATTTATGGTGTAGGACTGCTCATATAATAGGGAAGAAAGCGTCTAAGCGTTAAAAAAAAACAAGGAAGAGCAAATTCTTCACTCTTCACTCTTCACTCTTCACTAAAATTACTACCTTTGCAGGTTAGAAACGAAACAATCACATAAATAGACAGATGAAACCATTCAGATTAGTAGACAACATCATGGGCTGGCTGGCCTTTGCCATCGCCGCCGTGGTGTATTGCTCTACCATTGAACCCACAGCCTCGTTCTGGGACTGTCCTGAGTTTATCTCTACCGGTTATAAACTGGAAATCGGTCACCCGCCCGGTGCCCCGTTCTTCATGCTCACAGCCAACCTGTTTTCACAGTTTGCCTCTGACCCCAGCCACGTAGCCTATATGGTGAACATGATGAGTGCCCTGCTCTCAGCAGCCACCATTCTATTCCTATTCTGGACCATCTCCCACCTGGTGCGACGGCTGCTCATCAAGGACTGGAGCCAGCTGACCACGGCCAAGATGATTGCCATCGAAGCCTCAGCCATGGTAGGTGCGCTCATCTATACCTTCAGCGACACCTTCTGGTTCTCGGCTGTCGAAGGCGAGGTATATGCCTACTCGTCAGCGTTCACCGCTGTCGTATTCTGGCTTATCCTGAAGTGGGAAGACCAGGCCGACCAGCCACATGCTGACCGTTGGCTGGTACTCATCATGTACATGACAGGCCTCAGCATAGGTGTTCACCTGCTGAACCTGCTGTGTCTGCCAGCCATCGTACTGGTGTACTACTATCGCAAGTTCCCCACTGACGACCCCAAGCGCGACCTGAAGGGAAGCCTCATCGCCCTGTTTATATCTGTTGTCATCCTGGCCGCCGTGCTCTACGGCGTAGTACCGGGCATCGTGCAAGTCGGCGGATGGTTCGAGCTGCTGTTCGTCAACATGCTGGGATGTCCCTTCAATACCGGAGAAATCATCTATATCTTCCTCCTCATCGGCATCACCGTATGGGCTATCTATGAGACTTACAACGACGTTAACGAGAAACGTCAGAACATAGCCTTCCTGCTGGCAGTAGCCATGCTGGGCATACCCTTCTACGGCCACGGATGGATGTCTGTTGTCATCGGCATCGTAGTACTGGCCGTAATGTGGTTCGTGCTGAACTACAAGCGTACCGACAAAGAGAGCAAGAAGCGCACTGCACTGGTATCTGCACGAATCAAGAACACATCGCTGCTGTGTATGCTGATGCTGATGATAGGCTACTCGTCGTATGCACTCATCGTCATCCGTTCGGCTGCCAACCCTCCCATGGACCAGAACTCACCTGAAGACATCTTCACACTGGGCGAATACCTGGGTCGCGAGCAGTATGGCCAGCGCCCCCTGTTCTATGGACAGGCCTACACCTCGCAAGTGGCCCTCGAGAAGGACGGAGAGTATTGCCGTCCCGTAATGACCAAGGGCGACCCTGTATGGCAGCGCAAGGAAAAAGCCTCGCCAGACGAGAAAGACCAGTACTTCGTAGTACGCACGAAGGACGAATACAAATACGCCCAGAACATGCTGTTCCCACGTATGTACAGCTCTGCCCACCGTGACGCCTACGAGTCGTGGATGGGTGGCGTCAGCGGCAGCGAGGTTCAGTACGACCGCTGTGGCGAGATGGTCAGCGTCAAGATGCCCTCACAGCTGGAGAACCTGCGCTTCTTCATCTCCTACCAATGCAACTTCATGTACTGGCGCTACTTCATGTGGAACTTTGCCGGCCGACAGAACGACCTGCAGGGCAATGGCGAACTGGAGCACGGCAACTGGCTCAGCGGCTTCGACTGGTTCGACAACTGGCGCCTGGGCGACCAGGACATGCTGCCCGACGACCTGAAGAACAACAAGGGCCACAACGTGTTCTACTGTCTGCCACTGCTGCTGGGACTCATCGGACTCTTCTGGCAGTCGCTCGCCAAGCACCATGGCTCTAAACAAGACCAGACGGGCATACGACAGTTCTGGGTGGTATTCTTCCTCTTCTTCATGACAGGTCTGGCCATCGTCATATACCTGAACCAGACACCCATGCAGCCCCGCGAGCGCGACTATGCATACGCAGGCTCGTTCTATGCCTTCGCCATCTGGTGTGGCATCGGCGTAGCTGCCGTCATCGACATGCTGAGCCAGAAGCTCAAGAAGGTCAACCCTGTCATTCTGGCCTCCATCATATCATTGGTCTGCCTGGCAGTACCTGTGCAGATGGCATCGCAGACGTGGGACGACCACGACCGTTCAGGACGCTACACCTGTCGCGACTTCGGACAGAACTACCTGATGTCGCTGCAGGACGAAGGTAACCCCATCATCTTCACCAACGGCGACAACGACACCTTCCCCCTATGGTACAATCAGGACGTAGAGGGCTTCAGGACCGACGCCCGTGTGTGCAACCTGAGCTACCTGCAGACAGACTGGTACATCGACCAGATGCGACGCCCGGCCTACGACTCGCCCTCAGTACCCATCACATGGGAACGCATAGAATACTGTGCCGGCACCAACGAGTACATCACCGTCGAGCCTGACATGAAGGAGGCTGTACTGGCCCACTATCGCGAGAATCCTGAAGAGGCACGCCAGCAGTTTGGCGACGAGCCTTTCGAACTGAAGAACGTGATGAAGTACTGGGTACGTTCCAAGAACAGCGACCTGCACATGATACCCACTGACACGCTCTACATGACCATCGACAAGGAGGCCGTGCGCAAGAGCGGCATGATGATGGCCTGCGACTCGATACCCGACAAGATGGTCATCTCGCTCAAGGGCAAGCACGCACTGTATAAGGGCGACCTGATGATACTGGAGATGCTGGCACAGTGCAACTGGACACGTCCCATCTACGTGGCCGTCAGCGTAGGCGACGACAACTACATCAACCTGGGCAACAACACCATTACCGAGGGTCTGGCCTATCGTATCACGCCCTTCACCACGACGAGTGACGGAAAGACCATAGAGGGAGTAAAGAACTTCGACACGAAGCGCACCTACGACAACGTAATGAACCGCTTCAAGTTCGGAGGCATCGACAAGCCTGGCATCTACCTCGACGAGACGGTAATGCGCATGTGCTACACCCACCGTCGTACCATGGCCAAGCTGGCTGTCGAACTGCTGAACGAAGGCGACGAGAAGAAGGCCGAAAAGGTGCTGCGCTATACTGCAAAGCAGATTCCCGCCTACAACGTGGCTCACAACTTCTCAAGCGGATCGCTCGACATGGCGCGTGCCTGGGCCATCCTGGGCAACAACAAGGAGGCTCTGTCCATCATGAACGACCTGTGGAAACAGGCCAGCCAGTATATGATGTGGTACTGCTCACTGGATGGCTTCCGCTTCGACTCGGCTCAGAACGACTGTGCCATACAGCTCTACATCATGCAGCAGCTGGTGGCTCTGGGCGACACCTTCGACAAGAAATGGTCAGACAAGCGTCTGCAAGAACTGACCAACATGATGACGCTGTTCGAGCAGAAAGGCGGCAACCTGGGATACTAGAGAGAGTTGACAGTTGAGAGTTGACAGTTGAGAGTTGACAGATAGCGCATGTTTATCGAGCAACCAGCCAAGTGGCTACGCTGGCTTTACCCTAAAGCGCTGTGGCGTATGGACCGTAACGAACGGGCAGTGTACCTGACGTTCGACGACGGTCCCATACCCGAGGCCACGCCCTTCATCCTGGACGTGCTGAAGCGCTATGACATCAAGGCTACGTTCTTCATGGTAGGCGACAACGCTCGTAAGTATCCCGAACTGCACCAGCGCGTAGTGGACGAAGGCCACCGTATAGGCAATCACACGCACAACCACATTGGAGGCTTCCGCTATACTATCCACGAATACAGCTACAACGTAGAGAAAGCCAACGCCTACCTGCACACCAACCTGGTGCGTCCTCCCCACGGATGGATGCGACTGGGACAGTATGCCTGGCTGTCGCGTAAGTTCAAGATAGTCATGTGGGACCTCGTCACTCGCGACTACTCCAAGTGGATGACTGCCGACGACATACTGAACAACGTGAAGCGCTATGCCCGTAATGGCAGTATCATCACCTTCCACGACTCACTGAAAAGCATCGAAAAACTGCATACCGCTCTGCCGTTGTCCATTGAATGGCTACTGGCAGAGGGGTATGCATTCAAAACCTTCGTCTAATAATTAGTATAATTCGCCTAATTCGTAGTTATCTACTCGCCAAATTAGTATAATTCGTGTAATTCGTGGTCGTCTACTCGCCCATCAGCGAGTTCAGATAGACCTCCAGCGCCGTATAGCCATCGGCTGACAGCACCTTGTTCCTGTCCTCCGCATCGTTGGGGTTCAGACCGTGTTTCTCTTCCCAGTCGTCAGCCATACCGTCGTGGTCGTTGTCGACGACGGGCGTGGCATCGGCATACTGTGGCCATCCTTCGGCATCACCGGGGCAATCGATGATGCCCGGCTTCTGCGCACTGGCTCCCTTGTACTTGGGACGTCCGCTCTTCACATCCTCCACGATGCGACGCTCCACCACGTCACGATGAATGGTACCTGCCTTGGCCAGCACATGCTTGTAGGCCTTCGTGGCCGACTCTGGAGTCGTGAGGTATTCGGCATAGGCCGGTGTCGTGAGCGGCATCTGCTGGCGCATCTCGTCTTCATTGAAGCCCGTCTTGTTGCTCACCAGAGGCCACGAATTCCTGAGCTTCTGACCCTCCATCACGTTGCCGAAGAAGTACCACAGCGAGGGGCCTGTAAGCTTCTTGCCCTTACGAGCCTGCGACAGTTCGATGAAGACGTTGTCCTTAGGATGGGCAGGGCCGGGCTTGTAGTAGTTGCCCACAAAGTTACACCAGTGCGACGACCCCTCGCCGGCCTCGTTCTCGCCACCATAGCACGAGTTCTTGCGCCCCCAGTTGTAGTTGACGTTGTTCTGATACTCCAGGAAGACGTTCTTGTCTACCTGCGGATTAGTGGCTCCATTGATACGTGCCGAACGGCTGTCGTTATGCGCCAGCAGGTTATGGTGGAAGGTGGCCGGCGAGCCGCCCCACTGGGCGCCATAGCCGCGCACGCCCTTATGGTGGCCGGCATTGTACAGTCCCTCATGTATGATGCACCACTGCACAGTGGTGTAGTGGTTGTCGTACATCGTCATGTTCTCCTCGCCACTCCATCCGAAGCAGCAGTGGTCAATGATAATCTGCTGTGCGTTCTCAATACCTATGGCGCCGCCCTCTATAAAGCAGCGCTTCCTGTAGGCAGCGTCCGACTCGCCTTCCTCTCGCGGCAGTTCTTTGGTACCCAGACGCGAACGGAGGTTACGTATAATGACATTCTCCGACCCGCCCAGGTTCAGCTTGCCGCCACGCAGCAGGATGCCCTCGCCGGGAGCCGTCTGACCGGCTATGGTGACGTTCTTCAGCTTGGCACGGATGGAACGCTCGTTCTTACGCTGAGGATTAGGGCCGATGTCGATGATGCCCGAGACGCGGAACACGATGGTGGCATTCTCCCGTCCTGCCTCTGTCAGCGCCCACCGCAGCGAGCCCTCGCCCTGGTCGTTCAGATTGGTCACCTCTACCACCTTGCCGCCTCGTCCGCCGGAGGCATACTTGCCAAAGCCCTCGGCCGTGGGGAAGGCCAGCGTGCGGTGTTGCGAAAAGCCACATACGGCCATGAGGGCCATCACTGTGGTCATTAGTTGTCGTTTCATTGCTTTATCTTATCGTTACTTTCTTCGTTTGCGTAGTGCCGTCGTCCATCTGTTGGCGAACAATGCAGATGCCCTTCCGAGGGGCAGCAAGCCGGCGTCCGTCAAGGCTGAAATACTGCCGGCTGACCACCTCGGCAGCCTTTGTCTGCACGGTCCTTATGGCTGTGGTCACCAAGGGAATCGTCTCGCCCATCAGCGAGTTCAGATACACCTCTAAGGCCGTATAGCCCTCGGCAGAGGCGACTTGCTTACCGTCCTCAGCATTGGTGGGGTCGAAGCCGTTGGCCGTCTCCCAGTCGTCGGCCATGCCGTCGTGGTCGTCGTCCGTATATGGCGTGGCAGCGGCATAGGTGGGCCAGCCCTCGGCATCGCTCGGAGAGTCGATGAAGCCTGCCTTGTTCAGCGTCGTACCCTTGAACTGGGCCTGCTTTGTGCGCACCTCACTGACGATACGCTGCTCTGTCTGGTCACGATGTATGGTGCCTGCCTTTGCCAGCACGTGGTCGTAAGCCTCCTCGGCAAGCTCGGTGGGGGTGCGATAGAGGTCGTAGTCGTCGAACTTACACTTGTCCAGACGCGTCACGTCAGCCGAGGGATAGACCAACGTCTCCGACTTCATGCCTTCTACGGTGTACTTACCCGTTGAGTTGTGCACGGCACTCCAGTTGTCGGCAGAAGCACCGCTATTGCCCTCCATCACGTTGTCGGCAAAGTACCACCGCGAGGGGCTGGCATTGAGCGTCTTGCCGCTACGGGCTGCCGACAGCTCCATGAAGTAGCTGTTCGAGGGCGTCGAGGGACCGGGCTTATAGTAGTTGCCCACGAAGTTGCACTCGTGCGAGCTGTAGGTGCCGGCCTCGTTCTCGCCGCCATAGCACGAGTTCTTCTTGCCCCAGTTGTAGTTGACGTTATTCATGTACTCCATGAAGACGTTGCGGTCCTCCGTCGTGCTGGAGGCGCCGTTCAGGCGCGAGCTGCGGTTGTAGTTATGTGCCAGCAGGTTGTGATGGTAGGTAGCCGGCGAACCACCCCACTGGTTGCCAAAGCTGCGACTGCCCTTCTGGTGGCCAGCATCGTAGAGTCCCTCGTGGACGATGCACCACTGCACGGTGGTGAAGTGGTTGTCGTACATGGTCATGTTCTCCTCGCCGCTCCATCCGAAGCAGCAGTGGTCTATGATGATATTGCTGGCATTCTCCAGTCCAAAGCCTGCGCCTGCAATGAAGCGGCTGGCCGTAGGCGTGGCCAGGTCTTCCTCGTCTATGTCGCCCACACGGAAGCGCAGGTTGCGGATGATGACATTATTGGAGCCGCCAAAGTTCATCTTGCCGCCGCGAATCAGAATGCCCTCGCCTGGAGCCGTCTGTCCGGCAATGGTGACATTCTTCAGGTTGGCGCGCATCTCGCGCTTCTTCTGGGCATTGACACCTAACTTGATGACACCGCTGACGCGGAAGACGATGGTGGCGTTCTCTTTGCCGGCCACCGTCAGCGCCCAGCGCAGCGAGCCCTCTGACGGGTTCTTGGGGTCGTCCTCCAGGTTGGTCACCTCGACCACCTTGCCTCCGCGGCCGCCAGAGACGTACTTGCCAAAGCCGCGAGCCGTGGGAAACGCCAGCAGCTTCTGTTCCAGCGGTGCGTAGTCGTCGGCGGCTACGGCGCCGCCTCCCGACGTCGTATGGCTGGCAATGACGCCCTCAGGGTCGAAGGCCTCAGCCGAGGGTTTGACACTGCGATAGATGGCGTCCACCTTAGCCCAGGTGCTTACCTTCTCGTAGTCGGCATCCGTCAGCTGGTGGCTCCAGCTGATGCGGCTGGAGACGTCGGCCAGCTCGCTGCCATTCATGTTCTTATACTCAGCAAAGTACGACTTCGTGCCGTCGTTGCCACCCATGGTCTCCCAGCCTGCGGCCTTGACGACATTGTTCAGCTGGCAGTTCATAAACAGCGAGCCACACTTCTCTGCACCCCAGCAGCGTCCCAGCGCCACGCTCTTGTCCTTCATGTCCGAGGCCTTGGTCACCTCACACTGGTTGAAGATGAATCCCAGCCACAGCTTGTCGCCCGCCTCCGTCGTGGTATAGACGGTGATGTCTTCCGGTGCCGTGATGTAGCCCGATGCCACACTGTGCAACGTACAGCGCTCAAACCAGCACGTGCCGCCGGCATAGATATAGTCTACAGCACCCTCAATGGTGCACTCCTTGTAGTAGCTGCGCGTCTCCTTCTTGGTGCGGTGAGTGTCCTGGTAGCCTGCTATGCGGCAACGGTAGAACGTGGCACGGTCGCCGTCTACATGCAGTGCCAGCGCCTGACCGCCACTCTTGCCTGCCGCGTTCTGAAGCGTCAGGTCCTGAGCGTAGAAGTCGGGGGCAAAGACACCCAGCGTGGCATAGTCGCGCACGTCCTTGCCACTGCCTATGTTATTCTTGCCATGGGCTGCAGTAATGATGGTCTTGTCCATCCCCTCGCCTATCAGCGCAATCTTCTTTGTCGAAGCCTTCTGGCGTGTGCCCAGCTTCACGGCCCCCTCGTAGGTGCCGGCCTTCACACGGATGACAGCCTCCTCGCCCTCGGCCACGGCATTGATGGCGGCCTGCACGCTCTCGTAGTCGCCCGAACCGTCCTGAGCCACCGTCAGCGTGCGTTGCGCCATTGCCGCGGTGCTCAGCACCAGCAGCAACAGCATAGTCGTTAGTTTCCTTTTCATGTCTGGTATATGCATTTAGTAGTTGTCGTTACGTTCGTTCCCTTATCATCTATATGACGAACAACCACCGGATTTGTCATACCACAAACCCGCCAAAGGCTAACCATTACCATACTCCCGATTATCGAAAACATAATTATCGTATTTATGATAATCATCTCTTGGTAATACGGAATAAAAGAGGCCCGTCAAGTCTACGACAATTCCCAGCTACCCCAATCGGTTTCGTCTAACAATCTGTTCTTGTCTTTAAGCCGTTCTCTCATATATCAGTTTTTTACGAAAGTTCCAAATCTTTCGCAGAAAAACAACATGGGCAGGCCGCTGAGGCCTGCCCATGCATTATGCATATCTGGTTAATGTCGGTAGCAATTACTTCTGAATCATCTTGACCTAAGGTCGAGGTCGTTCACGTTCGGCAAAGAGAGCAAGCTCTCGTTGCTCTTACTTAATCACGACCTTCTTGCCGTTCTTCAGCACGATACCCTTGAAGCTCTTGTCAACCTTCTGGCCAGCGAGGTTGTAGATGGCACCTTCAGCATTCTGCTCAGCCTTCACGTTGCTGATGCCAGAGGCATCAAGGTCAGGAGTAATAGCTGTAGGGGTAGAGGAACCCACAGCCTCAACAGTAACACCAGCAGCGGTGAAACTTACAACGGAACCCTTATCATTAACGTTGGTAGCTTTACCCTCACCGTCAACCACAGCAGCGAACTCTGCAGCCAAGCCCTTACTTGGTGAGGCAACATAAGTTTCGCCATCGTTCAACTGATAGCCACCGAAGCCAATCTGTGAAGTCTGCTGATAGACCACATAGCTCTCACCTGCAGTAACGTTGATGTTCAGCCAGCCCCATACAGCCTGATTACCAGCTTCTATCACATACTTGCAGGCATTGGTAGAACGAGCCTGCATCTCTGCAGCAGTGAAATAGGTGGGATGCTGTGACTCGTCAGCCTCAGTAGTGTTCTGGCCGTTCACATAACCATCGAACGTATAGTCGGTCCACGGCTCCAGAGGAACACCAGTAGCAGCATTCACCACGAAAGTCTTACGATTACCCTTGTTTACCCATACCATCACCTTCAGCACGCCAGAGGCAGAGGGAGTAAACTTGTAGTAGAGTCCATAGCTGGGAATACCAGTAGCACCGTTCTCGTAGTCCACATAAGTATAATAAGGACGGCTCACTTCGTTACCATCTTTATTGACGAAATACTCACAATAGACATTCTCATAGCCATTACCCTGTCCCATCAGGAAGAACATGTCAGCATTGTCTTTGTCCTTCATGTTATTACCATTCTTCCAAGTAATGTCACCCCACGTAATAGTCTTGTAAGGATACACATTCTCGGGCAGCGTCTGTGCATTAACACTCATGGCCACGAAAACCATAGAAATTAGCGTAAAGATTTTCTTCATAATCGTTAGTTTTTATTTGTTAGTACTAAAAGTTTGTTTTGCTTATTAAATCAGCCTTCTTTCGGTCTTGGCACGCAGCAAGTGTAGATGCAACACACCTATTCCGTTGCAAATGTACATCTTTTTTTTGGAACTGCCAAACTTTTTGGCGCTTTTGTTTGATATGTATGCACTTCCTGTTTGACAAGCATTAAATGTCTTCGTGCATGTTTTGCGCATGACAAGCATCGACAATGATGATTCTGTCTTCTTCAATCGTATAGGCAAAGTACCATTTGTCTGTATTGGCCATGTATAGCCCTAGCCATTTACTCAAGGAGGGTTTGCGACGCAAAAGGGTTCTCTCAATTTCGTACATCGAATCGATGGCATCATCAATGTTCCTATGCATCAATTCTTTCGAATATGTATGCTTATATTTTCTGGCAACGTTCTGGTAGAAAGTGTTTATTTCATCAAAACACTTTTTACTTATCTGATACCTCATGGTTGTGCGTATTCTTTTTCTATCATGTCATGTAGTAGCCTGCGGGCTTCTTCCAAGTCCATGACTTCTGTGTCTTCCACAACTGTCAAATCTTCAAATTCTTTATACATACACTATTCTTGTTTCCGCTGCAAATGTACATCTTTTTTTTGGAACTGCCAAACTTTTTGGCGCTTTTGTTGTATTAAGAGATTTTCATTCTTCGCCCTGCCCTCGCCCGTCTATCACCATTCTATCTCCATTCTACCTCCATTCTATCTCCATTCTTTTTTATGGACTTAGGCTACTTTCAGACTTTCCGTAAAAAATCGGCAGTACTTTCGGAAGAGTTATTATCTTCGCACTTGTCAAACAAAAAAAGATATACGACTATGGCAAAATCAGGAAATTGGCTCTATGGAGCCACAGGTAAAATTGCAGGCATGAGCCTGCGCAAAGACCCGCATCGCGGGTTTATAATCCGTGACATCGTGACGCCCAAGAACCCGAAGACACCGAAGCAGATGCTGCAGCGTCTGTTCATGGCGACGGTCGTTCTGGCCTACAAATATTTGAGGGTGGTGTGCTGTCGCAGTTTCGAAGGCATTGCCGAGGGGTTCCCCTCGATGTGTTATTTCAGACGGCTCAACCTCAACATGCTGCGCCAGCGCGTGGCCACCAGCGAGGCCAACGGCGGCACCGTCGACGACGCGGGACCGTTTACGCCCCTGGGCGGCTTCCAGCTGGTGCCACAGCCCTACTACGTCTCGCAGGGCACGCTGCCTGCCGTCAACGTCGTGCTGCCGCGCAACCACCTGAGGCAGGTCCAGATTCCGGACGTCGCCGATAATAGCTACCAGGCTCTGCTCGACGCCTACGGACTGCTGCGCGGCGACCGTCTGACCTTCATCACCTTGCAGGGGACTATGCCCGACGGGATGCAGTGCCACATTGCCACCATAGTGCTCGACCCGCACCGTGCCGACGGCTTGCGAGCTCCGCTCACCGTGCCCTTCGTTGCCAGTGACGGCAGCGTCAACCTGCCGTCGCCCCTGAACGACGGCCACCGCACCACCTTCGTCTACCATCCGGCGACGGACGACGACCTCGGCCACTCGCTGACCTACGGCTACGACACAGGCACGGTGACGGCCGCCGGCATCGTCGTCACACGCCTCAGCGGCACCACCCGTCTGCACTCCACCTGCCAGCTCACCGTCCGTCAGGTACAAAGCAGCAGATGACGTGAATACTTATACATTTTGCATCCATTTTTAGAACAAAAGCGTAAAAAGTAGAAGAAAAATTTGGAGATTTCGGAGAATATTCCTATATTTGCAGCATAATAACTATTTCATTACTGAAACTAACTAATATGGAGGGCAAAGCTATGGGTAAAAATCCTAAAATGTACAACGAAGAAGACTACGAACTGGACAACCAGTACAACGATGAAGACCGTTTCGTTCACTACAACGCGAGCATCTGGTACAACTAATCGGAAAAAAATTTGGTAGTTCGGGCAAATTAAGCTACCTTTGCACGTATGAATGATGCAAGGTGGACCGATATAGTAATCCTTGTCGACGCAGACTACGTCGACAAGGTTGCTTTTGATTTGACAGTAAACTTCGAGCGCATGATAGGCCGGCGCATTCCCCAGGCCGACATAGCGCGGTGGCTGGAGTGCGTAGCCCTGGACGGAGGCCTCAGGCCGCAGCAACACAATACCCACGACACCCAGACCATTGAGAGTCCCCACGACACCCACCCCACCCCCGACTCCCACAACGCCCACTCTGCCCCCCAGACTCCGGTGGTACTGCTGTACAGCCACGACGAGATGCGGAACTTCCAGCCAGGACGGATGGCCGACCTTGACGGCAAGGCTTTCCAGAGCGAGCTGGGCGAGTTTCTCATCAGCTGTGTGCGCGTGGAAGAGATGGTCAGCATGGACCAGCTGTTCATCGACTCGCTACAGGTGCTGGGCAGCGCTGCCGAGGTGAACAGGCTGGTGGTGGTGCCCAACGCTGAGGAGATATATAACAAGGTTCGCGAGACGCTGCGCCACGCTGACCAGGAGAAGCGCGTCACGCTGCTCGCCATGCAACCCATGGAGGGAGGACCCTTCCGACAGGAGATACTGGGCTACTCGCTGATGGCTGCACTGGGCATCAGCGCCGACGAGATAAAAGGATAAGAAAAGAACAACTATTGATATAACTATGGCAAGAGTATTAATGATTGGCGCCGGAGGCGTCGCTACGGTAGCAGCGTTCAAGATAGCCGAGAATGCTGACGTGTTCACAGAGTTTATGATTGCAAGCCGTCGCAAGCAGAAGTGCGACGCTATCGTGGAGGCCATCCACAAGAAAGGCTTTACACTGCCTATCAAGACCGCCCAGGTGGATGCTGACGACGTGGAGCAGCTGAAGGCACTCTTCTCTGACTACAAGCCCGAGCTGGTCGTCAACCTGGCACTGCCCTATCAGGACCTTACCATCATGGAGGCCTGTCTGGCATGCGGATGCTCGTATCTGGACACGGCCAACTATGAGCCCAAGGACGAGGCACACTTCGAGTACTCATGGCAGTGGGCCTACAGGGAGAAGTTCGAGAAAGCCGGCCTTACGGCCATCCTGGGCTGCGGCTTCGACCCCGGCGTGACGAGCATCTACACGGCATACGCTGCCAAGCACCACTTCAAGGAGATACAGTATCTGGACATCGTAGACTGTAATGCCGGCGACCACCACAAGGCCTTCGCCACCAACTTCAACCCGGAGATAAACATCCGCGAGATAACCCAGAAGGGACTATACTGGGAAGACGGCCGTTGGGTGGAAACGGAGCCGCTGGAAATCCATAAGGACCTGACATACCCGGAAATAGGCCCGCGCGACAGCTACCTGCTGCACCATGAGGAGATAGAGTCGCTGGTCATCAACTATCCGACCATCAAGCGTGCCCGTTTCTGGATGACCTTCGGACAGCAGTACCTGAAACACCTGGAGGTGATACAGAACATCGGCATGAGCCGCATCGACGAGGTGGAATACGAAGCCCCGCTGGCCGACGGAAGCGGCAAGACCGTCAAGGTGAAGATAGTGCCCCTGCAATTCCTGAAGGCCGTACTGCCTAACCCGCAGGACCTGGGCGAGAACTACGAAGGACAGACCTCTATCGGGTGTCGCATCCGTGGCATCGGCAACGACGGCAAGGAGCATACCTATTATGTATATAACAACTGTTCGCACCGTGCCGCCTACGAAGAGACGGGCATGCAGGGCGTCAGCTACACCACGGGCGTGCCCGCCATGATAGGCGCCATGATGTTCTGCAAAGGTCTGTGGAAGAAGCCGGGCGTTCACAATGTCGAAGAGTTCGACCCCGACCCCTTCATGGAACAGCTGAACAAGCAGGGCCTGCCCTGGCACGAGATACACGACGGCGACCTGGAGCTTTAATAAGCCTCGGGACATCGGAATCCCGGGACTTCGGAATCCAGGGACTTCGGAATCCAGGGACTTCGGAATCCAGGGACTTCGAAACTTCGAAGCATCGAAGCATCGAAGCATCGGCGCCCCGAAACACCGGCGCCCCGAAACACCGGCGCCCCGAAACACCGAAACATTGAAACAACTAAATAACAAAGAAAGAACTATGGCAAAGAAAGAAGAAACTGGCGAGGCTCTGAGCCCGCAACAGGAGAAGATGAAAGCCCTGCAGGCTGCGCTGTCGAAGATAGAGAAGGACTTCGGCAAGGGCAGCATCATGAAGCTGGGCGACGAACAGATAGAGAACGTTGACGTCATCCCCACAGGCTCCATCGGTCTGAACGCCGCCCTGGGGGTGGGAGGCTATCCGCGTGGCAGAATTATTGAGATATACGGTCCGGAGTCGTCTGGTAAGACCACGCTGGCCATCCATGCCATTGCCGAGGCCCAGAAGGCTGGCGGCATAGCCGCCTTCATTGATGCCGAGCACGCCTTCGACCGCTTCTATGCCGAGAAGCTGGGCGTTGACGTGGACAATCTGTTCATCTCGCAGCCTGACAACGGTGAGCAGGCCCTGGAGATTGCCGACCAGCTGATACGCTCGAGCGCCATCGACATACTGGTGGTCGACTCGGTGGCTGCGCTGACGCCAAAGAAGGAGATTGAGGGCGACATGGGCGACTCGGCAGTGGGTCTGCATGCACGTCTGATGTCGCAGGCACTGCGCAAGCTGACAGGTACTATTGCAAAGACCAACACCACGTGTATCTTCATCAACCAGCTGCGCGAGAAGATTGGTGTCATGTTTGGCAATCCTGAGACCACCACGGGTGGTAACGCCCTGAAGTTCTATGCCTCGGTGCGCATCGATGTCCGCAAGTCGACGCCTGTAAAGGACGGCGAGAACGTGCTGGGCAACCTGACGAAGGTGAAGGTGGTGAAGAACAAGGTGGCTCCCCCATTCCGTAAGGCGGAGTTCGAAATCATCTTTGGCGAGGGCATCTCGAAGGTGGGCGAAATCGTCGACCTGGCCACCGAGTATGACATCATCAAGAAGAGTGGTTCGTGGTTCTCGTACGAAGGTGCCAAATTGGCACAGGGCCGTGACGCTGTCAAACAGGTTCTGAAGGACAACCCTGAGCTGTGCGACGAGCTGGAGGCTAAAATCATGGACATTCTGGCAGACAAGCAATAAGCCAGGGCTGACGCGACAAGATAGACAGCAAGGAAAGCATATTGCACGAGAAAAGCCGCCCTCCTTCAAGAAGAGAGCGGCTTTTATTATGTCATCTTGTCACTCTTACTGCACAGGGGTGGCATTGCCCGAGAAGGTGCCACTGCCTGTCAAACGATGACCACTGGAACTCTGGCTGGCCAAACGACGGGCCTTGGTATTATTGGTGCCCAGAGGCTGTGGCGTGGCCTTGACAACCAGACCGTCCTCGTTGAACTCTACCACCAGCACGCTGTTGGAACGCGGATACATCCACTGTGTCACGCCATCGCCCGTGGTCATCTTGGTCGATGACTCGCCAACGGCCATCTCGACTTCTTCCATCGTCATGCCCGGAATGACACGACCCTCACGGATGGCAGCGCGAGTCTCGAGCGTGGTGCTACGACCTATACCCTCGCCCATGCCAAAGAGGGTGCCAAAATAGTCCTGCTCCGGCGCATTGGGAACGTCTTTCGTGAATGTCACATCCTTATAATAGACTCGACGGGTCTCGGACTCACGCAGCGTCAGCGTGTAGTAGCCAGGGGAATTACGGTCAGGCTGTATCTCGTCAATGATGAACCCAGTGAACTGGGGCACCTTCATGTCACGCTTCTTGCCGGCACCCTTACTGCTCATCTCTGTGGCACGGCGGGTATGGACGGTCTTGTTCAGGTAGGACTTATAGTCAGCGGCCACCACCATCTGGGCCTCGGTGAAGTCAAACGAACCGGTAAAGAGGTGCTTGGCATTGTCGACGTCGAACTCGTCGTCGCGTAAACCGCTGTTAGTCTTCGACATGGCGACAATCTGATAGAACTGTTCGCCGTTTTCGTCCTCGACGATAATCTTGACAGGGAAGGCGCGTGTTCCCACGCCGATGGCCTTCACCGTCACCAGCTTGTTCTTAGGATAGCGGACTTCCTGGAAACCGTCGCCATCGTACTCCGTATCGATACGGAAGAACTCGGTACGCGTAATGAGCTGCTTGTCCAACAGCAGTTCCTTGGCCTTGTCGACGTCGCCCAGATAAGCCAGTGTGGGAACGCCCAGCTTGCCATAGCAATAGTCGTCGAAGGTGCCTGCGGGCAGCTCGTAGTAGTAGTTCTTGTTGTCGTTCTCGCAGAAGAAGTTGATATGCACGCGGCCGTTGGTCATGTCTTCATGGCCTTTGTACACCAATATAAAATAACGAAGGCGCGCGCTGCTCACCTCTTTGTTCGTATTGGCGTCACGGAAGGTATTCACCAACAGATCATACTTCTCAGGAATAACCATAAAGCGCATTCCTTCCTTCCAGTCACACATGCTGTAGAAACGGAAGTTCTTACCCATGAAGTCCTGGGGCTCGGCCTCCTCTTCCTGTGCAGCTTCATCTGCCAGAGGGGTAGCCTTGACAGCCGTTTTCTTTACGTTCTTTGTCTTGACAATGTAAGGATTGTCCTGTGCCGAGGCAGTCATCATGGCTACTGCCATTCCGGCAAGTAAAATCATTCTTTTCATCATGATGTTCTTATGTATTATCGATAATCTGCCGACAAAGATACGAATTATTTTTGATACTTGTGCCAAAATGTCACGATATTATTCAATTTTTTTTGTTTTGGCACGCGCTTTGCTATTCTTTTAGTGTCAAAATATGAGTTCAAACTAATAAATATAAGAATTATGGGAAAGATTATTGGAATCGACTTAGGAACAACAAACAGCTGCGTTGCCGTATTCGAGGGTAACGAGCCAGTAGTAATCGCCAACAGCGAGGGTAAGCGTACTACGCCTTCAGTGGTTGGTTTTGTAGACAACGGTGAGCGCAAGATTGGTGACCCTGCCAAGCGTCAGGCCATTACTAACCCGAAGAAGACCGTTTACTCTATCAAGCGTTTCATGGGTGAGAACTGGCAGCAGACAGAGAAGGAAATCTCGCGCGTACCTTATTCTGTAGTCAACGAGGGTGGCTATCCTCGTGTGGACATTGACGGTCGCAAGTACACGCCGCAGGAAATCTCGGCCATGATACTACAGAAGATGAAGAAGACCGCTGAGGACTACCTCGGACAGGAGGTGACGGATGCCGTCATCACTGTACCGGCATACTTCTCCGACTCTCAGCGTCAGGCCACCAAGGAGGCTGGTCAGATTGCAGGCCTCAACGTGCGCCGTATCGTCAACGAGCCGACAGCTGCCGCTCTTGCTTATGGTGTAGACAAGGCTAACAAGGATATGAAGATTGCCGTCTTCGACCTTGGTGGTGGTACGTTCGATATCTCTATCCTGGAGTTCGGCGGCGGTGTGTTCGAGGTGCTCTCTACCAATGGCGATACCCACCTGGGTGGTGACGACTTCGACCAGGTCATCATCGACTGGCTGGTACAGGAGTTCAAGAATGACGAGGGTGCCGACCTGAAGGCTGACCCCATGGCTATGCAGCGTCTGAAGGAGGCTGCCGAGAAGGCTAAGATTGAGCTGTCTTCTTCTACCTCTACTGAGATTAACCTGCCTTACATCATGCCTGTTGGCGGAGTGCCCAAGCACTTGGTAAAGACGTTGACGCGTGCAAAGTTCGAGCAGCTGGCCCATGGACTGATTCAGGCTTGTCTGGCTCCATGTCAGAAGGCTATCGCTGACGCCAAGCTGAGCACTGCCGATATCGACGAGGTCATCCTCGTAGGTGGTTCGAGCCGTATTCCTGCTGTGCAGGAACTCGTAAAGAACTACTTCGGCAAGGAGCCTTCAAAGGGTGTTAACCCCGACGAGGTGGTAGCCGTAGGTGCCTCTATTCAGGGTGCCATCCTGAACAAGGAAGGTGGCGTAGGCGACATCGTACTGCTCGACGTTACTCCGCTGACACTGGGTATCGAGACCATGGGTGGTGTAATGACCAAGCTGATTGAGGCCAACACGACCATACCTTGCAAGAAGAGTGAGACATTCTCTACCGCTGCCGACAACCAGACCGAGGTTACTATCCACGTACTGCAGGGCGAACGCCCGATGGCTGCCCAGAACAAGTCTATCGGACAGTTCAACCTCACTGGCATCGCTCCCGCACGTCGTGGCATTCCTCAGATTGAGGTTACCTTCGATATCGACGCCAACGGCATCCTGAAGGTCAGCGCCAAGGATAAGGCCACCGGTAAGGAGCAGGCTATCCGCATCGAGGCTTCCTCTGGTCTCTCACAGGACGAGATCAACCGCATGAAGGCCGAGGCCGAGCAGAATGCAGAGAACGATAAGAAGGAGCGCGAGCGCGTGGACAAGATGAACCAGGCTGACTCGATGATCTTCCAGACCGAGAACCAGCTGAAGGAGATTGGCGACAAGATTCCTGCCCAGCACAAGCCCGCCATCGAGCAGGCCCTGCAACAGCTGAAGGATGCCCACAAGGCTGGCGACATCAACGCCATCGATACCGCTATGGCAGCCCTCAACACCGCATGGCAGACCGCCTCACAGCAGATGTACCAAGGTGCAGGCGCCCAGGGTGCTCAGGCTGGCCCTCAGGACAACCCCTTCGCCGGCCAGCAGCAGGCCCAGCAGCAAGGTGCCCCAAAGGATGACAACATCCAGGACGCCGACTTCGAGGAGGTAAAATAACAAAATAACTCAATAACAGGAAGCGTGTGACACCGTATGGAGTCACACGCTTTTTAAGTACAAAGGGCTTGTACTGGCGGTACAAGGCCCTTGTACTTGAGGTACAAAGCCCTTGTATGTGGAGTACAGATGGTCTGTACGAAGACAAGAGAATAAGAACTATATATCAAACATAAAGGATATGATGATAAAGAACATAGCATTCGACCTGGGAGGTGTAGTGCTGTCCCTGGATTACGACGGAGCCGTAAGGCGTTTTGAGGCGATAGGACTGAAGAATGCACGGAAGCATTTGGACGCCTACCAACAGCAGGGCATCTTCGGGCAGCTGGAGGATGGCAGCATTACTGCTGCACAGTTTCAGGCAGAACTTGGCAAGTTGATAGGGCACGACGTGAGCTACCAGGCGTGCTATGATGCCTGGCACGGCTATGTGGGCAGTGTTCCACGGCGCAACCTTGACATGCTGAGGCTGTTGCGCGAGAGGGGTTATCAGTTGTGTCTGCTGTCGAACACGAACCCTTATATGATGCAGTGGGCTATGAGCAGCGACTTCGATGGTGACGGGCACCCTATTGGCGACTACTTCGACCGTCTGTACCTGAGTTATGAATGCCGCGTGATGAAACCTGACGAGCGCATCTTCCGTATGATGCTGGAAGGTCAGCGCGCATCAGCCGACAACACTCTGTTCATCGACGACGGACGCAAGAACGTGGAGGCGGCATCACGCTTGGGCATCCACACGCTTTGTCCGCTGAACAACGAAGACTGGACGGGCATGCTGGCTGAGGCTCTGAAGCTATAAGTCCTGTTTTCCGGGCATCGGCTAATACGCGTAAACTAATCCGTACTTATCATGTAAACGACGAAGAGAGCCGTCCGACTTCATCTTTCGGATGGCATTATTCACCATTTCCATCAAGTCCTCCTGTCCTTTCCGCATCAAGACCCCAATCTGTCCATGGGTGAAAGGTTCATTCAATAGCGGTGCCGCAAGTCTGGAGTCTGTCTTTACGTAATAGGGCGCCTCGGTAATCTCCGTAATCATCACATCGGCCTCACCACTTGCTACCAGCGAGGGAATCTCCTCGTTTTTCTGATGAACAATGATGGTGGCATGAGTGAGGTTTTCGTTGGCAAACTTCTCATTCAGTCCTCCCGGATTTACCATTACGCGCACCTCAGGCTTGTCGATATCGGTCAGGGAGCGGAAGCAGTCTGCCTCTGCCGCACGACACAGGATAGTCTTGCCGTTGGCCAGATAGCCCTCGCTCATAAGCATCTTCTCGCGCCGTGCATCGGTGATGGTAATGCCCCCTATGGCCATGTCGAAGGTCTGAGGCTCTGCCATGACGTCGGCCGTCAGCGTAGGCCATGAGGTCTTTACAAACTCCGTTCCTACGCCCATGTAGCGGGCTATCTCCTGGGCCACTTCAATACCAAAACCCCAATAGGTCCCATCTCCCTCACAGAAAGACAGCGGGCGATAGTCACCTGTAGTACCGACTATCAACGTGCCACGCTCTGTAATCTCAGATACCTTTCCCTTATCAGGCATGTCACTACCGGAACAAGCCGCAAGTACCGTAGAACTGCACAATATCAGTAATACAGTCAGGAAACTGAGCTTTCGTCCTCTCTGGTCTGCAACATTCTTCTTCATATACTTTAATATAAGGTATGGGGTTCCGCCTGCAAAGTTACGAATTATTTCGGATATTCTCCATCTTCGGCAACGATAAGTTCCGTAAAAATGCAAAACGAATCCGTAAAATATGCAACGGCAGTTTACATTTTTATTTGTACCTTTGCAACCGCAAACCTGACATACATGCGATTCAGGCAACAAAAAACGACAAAGTATATGAAAGCAACATTAATTACAGCAATGCTGATTGGCGGGATGCTGGCAGCATGCACCCAGAAGACAACAAACGAAAAAGGAAATTGCGATATGGAACAGAAACTGGAATTGACACAAGAGTGGGACAAGGTATTCCCAAAGAGTGACAAGGTGAATCACCAGAAGGTGACGTTTGAGACTCAGTATGGTCTGACGTTGGCAGCAGACATGTATTGGCCGAAAGACGAGGAGTCAGAGGGCAAGGGCAAGAAATTACCTGCCATCGCCGTCAGCGGGCCTTTCGGTGCCACCAAGGAACAGTCGAGCGGTCTCTATGCCATGCAGATGGCCGAGCGCGGATTTGTTACAATAGCCTTTGACCCCTCATATACTGGAGAGAGCAGTGGCAAGCCCCGTCGCACGGCGTCGCCCGACATCAATACCGAGGACTTCATGGCAGCAGTCGACTTCTTGTCAAAGCAAGAGAATGTCGATGCCGGGAGAATTGGCATCATCGGAATCTGCGGATGGGGAGGTATCGCCCTGAACGCTGCCGCTGCCGACACCCGCATCAAGGCCACGGTAGCCTCAACGATGTACGACATGACCCGCGTCAGTGGCAACGGCTATTTCGACAGCGAGGACAAGGAAGCGTCACGTCATGCAGCCCGCGAGGCTATGGCCAGACAGCGTCTGTCCGACCCTGGGGCAATGGCCGGGGGCGTGGTCAATCCGCTTCCTGATGACGCTCCACAGTTCGTGAAGGACTACTACGACTACTACATCACGCCGCGTGGCTACCACAAGCGTAGCGGCAACTCCAACGACGGCTGGCGCGTCATCGGCACACAGGCCTATGCCAACAGCCGCTTCCTCTATTACATCAACGAAATTCGCTCTGCCGTTCTCGTGATGCATGGCGAGAAGGCACACTCCCGCTATTTTGGCGAAGCTGCCTATCACTATATGGTTGACGGCAAGGCCGAGGGATACAATGTCGTTGGCAAGCCCAACCCCAACCCTGAGAACAAAGAACTGCTCATCATTCCCGGCGCCAGCCACTGTGACCTCTATGATGGCGGCTATACAGAGCCAGAAGGCAAGGGCGAGAAGAAGAATCTGATTCCCTGGGACAAGCTGGCCGACTTCTTCACCAAGAACCTGAAGTAATACGGCACGCACCGTATAGAGGTACGAGCTATGTCATTTGCTGAAGAACTGAGTAAATGCCTTCACGCAATAGGCATGGTCGGCCACGCTGCCCGTCTCACGACAGCTGTGCATAGCAAGGATGGCATTGCCCATGTCGACGCCACGGACAGGGATGGACTGGGCAAGGATATTGCCAAGGGTGCTGCCGCCTGCCACGTCAGAGTGGTTGACGAAACGCTGACTGGGCACACCGCTCTCACGACATATCTCCGCAAACACTGATGCAGAGACAGCATCGCTGGCATACTTCTGAGCAGCATTGAACTTGATGACAGGACCGCCACCAAGCACAGGATGGTTCGTCGGGTCGTACTTCTCGCTGTAGTTGGGGTGCCATGCATGGGCATTGTCCGCCGAAATCATAAAGGCCCGCTCTACGGCCTGACAGAAAGCTTCCTCCGTACCACTCTGTACTAACGCAATACGCTTCAGCATCATCGAGAGGAACGGACTCCCGGCTCCCTGCTTGGTCTGCGAGCCCGTCTCCTCATTATCGAAGATGGCAAGTACCTTTGTCGCATCGGTCGTCCCGGTTGCCGTCATCGCCTCCAACCCTGCATAGCACATGGACAGGTCGTCAAGACGGCCAGAAGATATGAACTCATCGTGAGCGCCAAAGGTGCAGGCCGGCGTAGCATCAGCCAAGTATAAATCAAAATCGAGTATATCCTCCTGCCGTATGTTCAGCTCACTGCAGATAATGTTCATCAGCAGGCTGCCTCGTTCCAGTTCGTCTGACACGATGCCGAGAATAGGCAACATGTCCTTCTGCTTGCTCAGCTTCACGCCATCGTTCACCTGACGGTTGAAGTGGATGGCAAGGTTACTGATTTGCAGCAGAGGACGCTTGACATGCAGCAACAGGGTCTTCGGAGCAAGGGCATCCTCGCCACGCACAATCACCCGCCCTGCAATGGTCAGCGGACGGTCGAACCATGTAGACATAATCGGGCCGCCATACACTTCTGTATTCAGTTTCACGATACCGCCCTCGCACAGCATCTCAGCATTGGGCTTGATACGGAACGTGGGAGAGTCGCAGTGCGCACAAATCATGTGGAATCCTGCATCAGCCATTTGTCTGTGTCCTATGTGGAAAGCATAGACCGACGAGTCGTTCTTCGTCACGTAGAGTTTATCACCTGCCTTCACCTCGCCAATAGGCTCACTGGGGTCAACCTGCCGATAGCCGGCCTGTTCCAGACTCTCGGCTATGTTATGTGCCGCCAGAAAGTTTACTGGCGAAGCATCCA
>Ga0247608_10002383_pt1 | contig 23636 bp, 39 predicted proteins | sample 176DNAGHGlowgp2_FD_193490 | JGI IMG/M metagenome (GOLD analysis project Ga0247608, IMG submission 193490) | Sheep rumen microbial communities from Palmerston North, Manawatu-Wanganui, New Zealand - 1766 DNA GHGlow gp2 | ecosystem: Host-associated > Mammals > Digestive system > Stomach > Rumen ... | reverse complement strand
AAAAAGGAAACACATACAAAGCATATCCATTGATTAACTTCTAAGACACGGAGGAACAAAAGATGGAGGATCCAAGAGAATGGCAATACGAAGGATACAAGATAATAATAACCAAGGCAGAAGGAAAAGAAATAATAAGGCTAACAAAACTAGAAGCATTATTATTCAAAGAACTAAAAGACCAGAAGAAACATACACCAAAGAGACTTAATATAGCAGTATATGGAAGTGTAGACGAAGAAAGAAAGTACAAGAAACTAATAGCACTAATACACAGACTAAGGAATAAAGTCGAAACAATAGGGCAAATAAAGAAAAGAAAAAAGGGCTATACATTCAATACGAATATTAAGGAGAAAGTAAATGAGCAATAAGAAGACCAGAGAAGAAATGATAGCACTATTTGGAGATGAGTGCTGGATCGAAAAACTAGACTTGAAACCAAGAAGCATAATTGGAGAGTACACAGGCAAATCAATACAGAAGGCAAAAGAAGAAAAAAGAATAGTATACCATCACATCATAATGAAAAAGGACGGAGGAAAAAGCACCATAGCAAACGGAGCGCTAATGAGCGAAGAAAACCACGCATGGTTCCACAAACAAAAACAATGGCGCCAAGATGCCATGAACGAATACTTCCAGCAGTACAAGATAAATTGCATACTAGCAAACTTCGATGACGAGCTGGCAATACACGCAACGAAGCTACAAATAGACTTTGACGAACTAGACGAAGAGAATAGCTTCATGCTAGAGTACGATCCAGAACTAGATCAACTAGACACGGAAATTTATAAAATAGCAAAAACAAAAAAAGAAACACAACCAAAGAATAAAGAGTGGGAGGAAGAAGAACATGAATGAACCACCGATGACACACAAAAGCGAAGGTAAAAAATATTTTTTTATAAAAGCATACTCGTACATATACCTGTACGAAGATAGAAGCGGCCTAAAGGAATGCTTCACAGCCCAGGAACTAGGACTCGTACCGAAGATAAGAGTCACAAACATGAAGTGGAACAAGATGGAAAGAGGAGAAGACATAAAACCAGAAAACAAGTTCAGGTGGTAACGAGTATGCGAAGAGGAGAAGAACATGAATAGCAGAGAAAAAGGAAAGAAACGGAGAAAGAGAATTAGCCAAAGTGCTAACCGAACACGGATACAACTGCAGAAGAGGACAGCAGTACAGCGGAATAGACGGAGAAGACGTAGTAGGCCTAGACTACATACACATAGAATGCAAGAGACAACAGGCACTCAACATAGACGATGCACTAGATCAAGCCAAGAGGGATGCAAAACCAGGACAGCTCCCAACCGTGTTCCATAGAAAGAACAACAAGAAATGGAAAGTGACCATGGACATAGAAGACTGGATCACGATATACAACGAGTACTACACAAATAAGAAATTGGAGGAAAGAGAATGACAATAGAAATGCTATTAGAATTAGAAAAGAGAGCAATTAAAGATTTAATGAATGATACACATAATATTGGACAAGAAGAAGTGTTAACTCTTATTAGAGAACTAATATTATTAACTTTGGAGGAAAGAGAATGCTAAAATTAAGAGATGATATAGACTTTAAAGAATTAGAAAAATATAAGTTTGAGGAAGGAGACAAGACTTGGGATTATTGGATTGGAGTAAGAAAGATAATAATATACAAGAAAGATAGAAGAGTAAGCATAAATTGTCCAAGCCTAGAAGTATATGATAAGCTGTTTGATTTAATAGAAAATGAATTATTAGAAAAAGTAGAGTGGACATATTTTAAAGGAGTAGTAACAACAAAAAGAGAATTAATTAAACAGAACCGAGAATTACAAGAAAGAAACCAAGAATTAGAAAAACAAATAGTAAGTTTGCTAAACACAAGAAATTATTAGGAGGAAAAACAATGGAAGGATTTATAGCAGGATTTGTAATAGGTGGAGTAGTAGGAGTAATGCTAATGGCGCTGCTACAAGCCAATCATGAAGAGGAGGAATAATGGAAATCATAACAATTAAATATAAAACTTATGAAGTTATTGAAAGCAATAAAAGTGCTACAAGATTTAGAATAGTTGGAATAATGAGCAAAAGGAAATTTGATAAAAAATATGGAGATAGACAAATATTATCAATTAAAAATTATGATGATACAAAGACTACAAGCATAATAATTTGGAATGAAAAATTGGAGGATTAAATGAAGATTAAACATTACATACATGAAGATAGATTTGTAATAGAAGTAACACCAAAGGACAGAGAAGAAAGCGAGAAGGTTAGAAGATTTATTGAGTTCGCAGAGCTTAATGCAGAACAGCCAAAAAAGAAAGATGAGGAGAAGGAAAGATGAGTAAAGCAGATGAAATGTTTGAAAAACTAGGTTATGAAAAAACAAGAGATGGTGTAGATTGTTGGTGCAATTATGAAAATAAAATTCATAAGATATATTTTGAAAAAAATGAACATGCTATATTTTTTGAAGATAAAAAAGATAAATTGGTTTTAATAAATAAAGAAGTATTACAAGCAATAAATGAAAAAGTAAAGGAGTTAGGATGGAATGAGTGAAGAAGAAAAGAAAGCAATAGAAATAATAAAGCAAGAAATAACTAAACCAGAAACAACACCATTAGAAGTCTACGTAACAGACATAAAAATGCTATTGCATATAATAGAAAAACAACAAAAAGAAATAGAAGAATTAAACGAAGTATTAAAAGGCAAAACAATGCGAATAGCATTTGAAAATATAGATAATTTTATCAGTAAAGATAAAATAAAAAATAAAATAAAAGAATTAGAAGAAATAGGGCAAATGTTAACAGCTGAACAAGGTTATTGGGGAAGCCCAAAATTATTAAATCAAATGGAAATTTTAAAAGAATTGTTAGGAGAATAAGATTATGAGAGAAACTGAGATAGAAGAATTATTAAAATCAATAAAAACCGAACTCAAAGTTTTAGAAGAAGTAAAAAAGAATATTGAAGAAGCAAAAAAATGGGCAGATGAATTAGAAGAAAGAACACAAAAGTTATAGGAGAAAACGATGATACCAAAATATGAAGAAAGAGGATGTAGATAGATGAAATGTGATAAATCATGTTGTCACTACCCATGCACCAGGAAAGAATGTGGCCAAGGAGAATGTGATCAATACAAAAGCATAATAACCGAAGCACAGGAAGTCATAGATCAAGCAAGCAATTTGCATAATAATCCGAAAAACGATATAATATAAAAAAACGGAGAAAAACGGATGAGAAGAAACGGCAGTAAACTAGCTGAAATAATCGAAAGAGAGTGGAGAAACGAAAAGAAGATGAGAGAATTGTACGAGAAAAAGAAAGAAGAGAAAAAAGCCAACAAAGAAAGCAAATAATCTTCGAGAGACAATCTCTCATTTTGCGTATAAAAAACAGGAGGGCATAATGGAAAAACTAAAAATAGAATACGTGGACATAGAAAGCATAAAACCATACAAGAACAATGCGAAGCTACATCCACAGGAACAAATTGAACAAATAAAGAAGAGCATAGAGCAATTCGGAATGGACGATCCAATAGGAGTTTGGCAAGACGAAATAGTAGAAGGCCACGGAAGACTGATGGCGTGCAAGGAACTAGGCATGACAGAAGTACCAATAATAAGACTAGATCATCTAACAGACGAAGAAAGAAAAGCATATACACTAGCACATAATAAGACGACAATGAACAGCGACTTCGACATAGACATCCTAAACACGGAACTAGACAGCATACTAAACATAAACATGGCAGACTTCGGATTCGACCTGGAAATAGAAGAAGAACCAGAAGAGATAATAGAAGACACCGTACCAGACATACCAGAAGAGCCAACATCAAAACCAGGAGAGATATACCAACTAGGAAACCACAGACTAATGTGTGGAGATAGCACAAAACCAGAAGACGTAGAAAAACTATGTGAAGGCAACGAAATGGACTTGCTATTCACGGATCCACCATACAACGTGGACGTATCGAACAGCCAAGGAATGAAGATAGAAAACGACAACCTAAGCGATCATGAATTCAAAGAATTCCTAATGGCAGCATTCAGAAACGCAAGCGAGAATCTAAAAGAAGGCGGAGCTTTTTACATTTGGTACGCAGATAGCGAGGACATAAACTTCAGAACCTCATGCAAGGAAAACGGACTAGACATAAAGCAATGCCTAATATGGGTAAAGAACGGATTCAATTTCGGCAGACAAGACTACAAATGGAAACACGAACCATGCCTATATGGATGGAAAGAAGGAGCAGCACACTACTTCGTGGAAGAATACAACCACCCAACAGTAATAGAAGACGAACTAGACTTTGACAAAATGAAGAAAGAAGACATGAAGAAACTACTAGAAGAAATATACGCAAATGAAATCCCAATGACAGTAATTCATGAAAATAAACCACTAAAGAACGACCTGCACCCAACCATGAAACCACTAAAAATGTGTGCAACCATGATAAGAAACAGCTCACAAAAAGAAGAAAAAGTATTAGATTTATTTGGCGGAAGCGGAAGCACACTAATAACATGCGAGCAACTAAACAGGAAATGCTACATGATGGAATACGATCCGCAATACGTAGACGTAATCATCCAAAGATGGGAAAACTTCACAGGGCAGAAAGCCATAAAAATAAATTAAGGGAGGAAATAAAATGATTGAGAGAGTAAACCCTTCACACCCAGACAAACTAGCAGACAGAATAGCAGGAGCGATAGTAGACCTGGCATACAAGAAGGAAGAGAATCCAAAGGTAGCAGTAGAAGTACTAATAGGCCACGGAGAATGCAATGTAATCATAGAAACATCGGAAAGTTTTGAAGATGCAGAAATAGTAGATATAGTAGACAGAATAACAGAAAGAAATGATATAGGAGTATTTACAAAAATAGTAAGACAAGACCAGCACCTAGCAAGAAACCAAGAAGAAAAAATAAGATGCGGAGACAATGGAATATTCAAAGGAGTACCACTAACAGAAGAGGAAAAAGAATTAAGCGAAATAGCAAGACACATATACGAAGAATATCCACATGATGGCAAATACATACTAGACGGAAGCAGATTGATCATATGCCAAAGCAATGCAAAGACAGAAGAGCTAAAGAAAGAATACCCAGATGCAGAAATAAATCCACTAGGAGACTGGACAGGAGGAACAGACGTAGACACAGGAGCAACAAACAGAAAGCTAGGAAGCGATATGGCGCAATCAGTAACAGGAGGAGGACTACACGGAAAAGACTTATCAAAAGCGGACGTATCAGTAAACATATACGCATTCCTAAAAGCCCAAGAAACAGGAAGACCAGTAGAGCTATGCTGTGCAATAGGAGACGACAAAATAGACGGAATACCATACGAAGACATAGTAGAAGTAGCAAGAGAATACATAAACAAGATAGGCGGATTTGAGAAGTTCGCAGAATGGGGATTATACTAAAGGAGAGTGATAAGAATGGCAAAAGGCCAAATAAAGCAGAAACAATCAACCATAAACCAAGGAACATTCGAAAACCTATGCGCCATCCAATGCACAAAGACGGAAATAGCAGCAGTACTAAACGTAAGCGAGGATACAATCGAGAAATGGTGCAAGAATACCTACAACAAAAACTTTGCGGAGGTTTTTTCTGAAAAGCGAGAGGTAGGAAGAATGAGCCTAAGAAGAAGCCAATGGAGACTAGCAGAGAAGAATCCAACCATGGCCATATGGCTAGGAAAACAATACCTGAACCAAAGAGACAACATTGAAGTAGAAAGCAAGCAATTGGTAAGAGTAGAGGAACTACTAACTAAAATAGAAGAGGAAGCTAATAAATGATATTAAGCGAGAAGCAGAAGGAGAACATCAAATGTGCAACGCATAGATACAACCTGAAGGTAGGAGCCAGGAGATGCGGAAAGACATACCTGGATATCCTATACACGATCCCAAAGCGAATAATAGAAAGAAGAGGAAAAGATGGCCTAAACGTCATCTTCGGCGTTTCTAAAGGCACAATTGAAAGAAACGTGCTCCAACCACTGCGAGAAATATACGGCAAGGAACTAGTAAGCACGGCGAACAGCCAGAACATAGCATACCTATTCGGAGAAGAAGTCTACTGCCTAGGATGTGAGAAGGTAAACCAAGTAAGCAAAATCCAAGGAACAAGCATAAAGTACGCATACGGCGATGAGGTAGCCAAATGGCACCAGGAAGTCTTCATAATGATACAAGCATCCCTGGACAAACCATACAGCTGCTTTGATGGATCACTAAACCCAGAAGCCAAAACGCATTGGTTCAAAACAGACTTCCTAGACACGATAGAAGAAAAAGGAATAGACGCATACGTTCAGAACTACACCATATTCGACAACCCATTCCTACCAAAGAAATTCGTAGACAACCTATGCAAGGAATACGAAGGAACAGTATTCTACAACCGACTAATACTAGGACAATGGTGCAACGCAGAAGGACTAATATACAGAAGATTCGCAGACAACCCAAGCAAATACATTTGGACGCAAAAGAAAGACAACGGAGAATACAAACTACCACAAGGCTACACCATAATAGGGATAGACTATGGAGGAACGAAATCAGGACAAGCATTCGTATGCACCAGGATAAGCTACGACTTCAAAACGATAATAGTACTAGGCAGCGAGAAACACATGGGAGACATAGATCCAGACGACCTGTTCGAATTAGAAATAGCATTCGCCAAGAAGATGCAATACAAGTACAACTGCAAGATAGACTACATATTCCCAGACAACGAGGAAGTAGTGCTGATAAGGGGATTAAGAAACGGAGCTCCAGAAAGAGGAATCAACGCAATAGTAAGGGGAAGCATGAAGGAACCAATCAACGACAGAATAGACCTGGAAAGAACAATGATAGCCTACGACATGCTATGGTACATAGAAGAAGAATGCAAGACATTCGTAGAAGCGGTATCAAGCGCACTATGGGATGACGAAGCAATGGAAGACACAAGACTAGACGACTTCACATCAGACATAGACACCCTGGACGCATTCGAATATTCGTTCACGAAATACATGAGGCAAATAAACGATGTCACGGAGCGAAAAAGAGTAACATAAGGAGACAATATGAAAGAAAACAACTTACCAATGCTAGCATATTGCGAAATAATAAAAGAAAACGCAGTATTAAAGAAAAAGAATAAAGAGCTACAAAGAAAGAACCAAAAATTAAAAGCGCAAATAAAAGATTTGCTAAATGAGGTTATATACTATAAATACACAAAGAAAAACCACAATAAAAGGCCAGAAACAAAAAGAATTTCACAGAAACAATACGAGGCATTTAGAAAACAAATATTGGAAAGAGACGATTATAGATGCCAAGAATGCGGCAGCAAATACAGATTGCAAGTACATCACATTAAATCAAGAAGAGAACATCCAGAACTAATAATGGACGAAGACAATTGCATAACATTGTGTATTACTTGCCATTCCAAAACAGACAATTTTTTTACGACATAAAAAGGGCATGAACAAAGGCAAAGGGCAAAATCACACGCATAATTAATAGAAGGAGGAAAAAAGAGTGTTTAAGAACATTTTTTTATGGATATTGAACAACGTGTTTCATATCCAAACACAAACAACCAACAAGGAAGTAGAAGACAATGAGCTATACGCAGTAGAATACGAAAGAATAGACGACATCAACTTCAATTCGATATTCAGCAACAAGCTAGCAAACTACGTAATCAACGATAGTAACGTAAACCTAGAAGGAAAGAATGCAAGGGTAGAGCTACTAGACAAGACAACCCAAAGCATGTGGAAGAAAGCCAAGAAGATAACATCAATGGGATTCGGATACGGCGGAGTAATGATCATACCATACGTGCAAGGAGGAAAGATTTACTACAACATAGTACCACAGAACAGACTAACAATTGACGATACAGACGGAGAGAACATAACAGGAGCAACAGTCCTAGCAGAAAAAAGAGTAGTACAACAAGCCATAGGAAAACCAAAGACATACTACAGATGGACAAACTACCGAGTAGAAAAAGGAAACTTGAGAATACTACAGAAGTTCACAGATGAGCAAGGACACCCAATAGGAGTGCCAGACTTCTGGAGAAACATCCAGGAAAAGATGACGATCACAGGAGTAGATAGAGTACTATTCGGATACATTAAAAGCCCAATCAACAACAGAAAGGCCAACGACAAATACGGAGTACCAATCACATACGGATGCGATGCCACGATAAAAGAAATAAAAGAAACCATGAAACAGCTATACAGAGAATACAAACTAAAAGAGACATTCGTAGGAGCAGATGCGACAATGTTTAGCGGCAAAGACGCACTACCAATGAACGGACTATTCAAGAAAGTTGATAGCGGAGAAGACACATTCTTCGAAGTATTTGATCCAGCATTTAGGCCATACACCGACAGACTAGAAGAACTATACAGAAGACTAGAACACGAGATAGGAACAAGCGCAGGAATCGTGAGCCAAGCAGAAACACAAAATGCAACAGCAACAGAAATAAGAAGAGCCATGTACGATACATTCACAATAGTAGACGACATGAGAACCAACATAGAAAAAGGAATAGAAGACTTCCTATACTCGGCCAACGTACTAGCCAACGCATACAACCTAAGCCCACAAGGAGAATACGAGGTGTCGTTTGATTGGGATTACTCATTACTAGAAGACAGCCAGGAGACATTCAACCAACTAATCACAGCACAAGGCAAAGGAATAATATCAGAAGCGGAAGTAAGACAATGGCTAAAACCAGACGAGACAATAGAAGACAGCAAGAAGGCAATAGAAGAAATAAAAGATAGCGAACCAAGTGTAGAACAACTAATGGGAAAGAACAAAGCAGAGGAGGAATAAGATGGTTATAAATGTCGACAAGAATAAAGTAAAAGCAGAGGACAACTACATAATCAATAGAGGAGAATACAATGCTAACCCAATACAATTTGTATTTAGCGATGAATACGAAGGTTTAGTAAAAAAGGCATTATTTGTAAAAGCTAAAGCAGACCCAATAGAAGTATCAATAATAAATGATGTATGCAATATTCCTTATGAGGTATTGAATGAAAAGAAGTTTGAGCTAAGAGTATATGCTTATGAAGTAGAAGATGATGAACTAGTACTAAGATACAGCCCAGCATTTATCTATCTATTCACAAGAGAAGGCAGTTATATAGAAGGTGGAGTAGAACCAGAAGTAATAACACCAACGCAATTCGAACAATACATGCAAGCCATGAATGATGGACTTGAAGAAGTAGAAAACGTAGACATAGACGTAGAAAAGATAAACCACACAGCTACGATTACGATAACAAATAGAAACGGCCAAACAAAGACTGTGACAATAACAGACGGAGAAAAAGGAGAACCAGGAGAAAAAGGAGACAACACTCCAATAAAAGGAGTAGACTACTGGACAGCAGAAGACAAAGAAGAAATAGTAGCAGAAGTGCTAGAAAATATACAAGATAGCGAGGAGGTGTATTACTAATGGCCAAAGTACTAATAGAAGACACCACCCTAACAGACATAGCAGATAGCATAAGGGGAAAAAGAGGAGAACAAACAACATACAAACCAAGCCAAATGGCAGGAGCAATAGATGGAATAGAAAGCGGATACATTATAGCCGCAAAACCATCAAACAACACTTCTGGAATAATAGACACAATACAAGAAATCAAAGATGCAGATTTCACAGGAATGACAGGAGGCACCTATTTTTTTCAAAACCTAAGCCAAGTAACTAAAATATCCGTCAAGAACACAGGAGGCCTAATTACAGGAGGTTCGATGTTCGCTGGATGCCCAAACTTGACGGAAATAACAGGACTAGACATGAGCAACATTAGCAACACAGCATTCATGTTTAATGGAGACAAGAGCCTAGAAACAATAAGCGAGGTGTCATTCAAGAACGCAACATACGTTGCATACACATTCCAAAACTGCCCAAGCCTAAGCAACGAAACACTAAACAACATCCTGCTAGCATTATCGAACATGACAAAGTATACCAACACCAAAACACTAAAACAATTAGCACTGACACAGGCACAAGCAACGACATGCACAACACTATCAAACTGGAGCTTGGCACAAGCTAAAGGATGGACTACAGGCTATTAGGAGGTAACATGTTAAGCCAAGAAGTACAAGAACGATTAGCAGAAAGACTAGTCGAAAGAATAGAAGAAAGCAATACATACATATACAAGAAGATAGGCGAAGCAATAAGAACAATAGGAAAACTAACACCAACGCAGGCATACCAAATTGCACAAATCCTAAAATACGGAGGAAGCTATGAAGAAATAGCAAGACAAATAGCCAAAGCGAGTGGGAAGAACGTAAAAGACATATACAAAATATTCGAAGAAGTAGCAAGGCAAGACAAGAACTTCGCAAGGCAATTCTACGAATACAGAGGAATGGACTTCATACCATACAACAAAGACTTCGCACTAAGAAACCAAGTACTGAGCATAGCAAGTGCAACGGCCAACACATACCTGAACATATCACAAACCACAGGAATAGGATTCCTATTCAAGAACATAGACGGCCAGATGGAATTCAAGAATGTCCAGCAGAGCTACAACGAAATAATAGACAGAGCAGTAATAGCAATAAGCCAAGGAAAAGAAACCTACCAAACAGAGATGAGAAGAATCATGAAGGAAATAGGAGATAGCGGAGTACTGCTATACGAAAGCGGAAGAACCAGGAGACTGGACACGGCCACAAGAATGAACATACTAGACGGAATCAGAGAAGTGAGCATGGAAAACAGCAAAAGGTTCGGAAAAGAATATGGATCCAACATGGTAGAAGTATCACACCACAAGAACGCAGCACCAGATCACATAGACACCGTGGACGGAAAACAATTTGCAAGAATAGACGTGATCAGAAGACAAATAGCAAACGGCACAGAAAAGGAAATAAAGCTAACGGACATAGAAGGCGACCAGGTAAAAGTAAAAGGCAAGTGGTATAGAGACTACGATAGTGTCAACGAAGAACTAAAAAGAAAAGTAGGAACACTAAACTGCCACCACTTCCCATTCGAAGGAATACTAGGAGTCAGCAAACCAGAATACACGGAAGAACAACTACAGGCAGACAAGGAAGAAAACGAAAAAGGCTTTGAATTCGAAGGCAAACACTACACGATGTACGAAGGAACACAATTGCAAAGAAGAATAGAAACAGAAATAAGAAAAAACAAAGACATGCAGATACTAGCAAGAGCAGCAGGAGATGATGACCTCGTAAAAGAGTCACAAGCCAAAATAAGCCAATTAACGAGAAAGTACAACAAACTATGCATGGCAAGTAATTTGAAGCCAAAAAAGGCAAGAATGAGCGTAAGCGGATATAGGAGAATGAAAGTATGAGAGTAGCGATAAACAAAGAAATACTCCCAAAGGTAAAAGACAAGAAGGACCATGACTATATTTATTTATTTGACGAAGAACCACTAGAAGAACTACTAAAGCTAAAAATCCACTGCATGCATAAAGACTACGCAGAAAAAATAGACGTCAATCTAACAGACTACGACATAAACTGCCTAGTCAAAACAACTTATGAAAGCAAAGAATGGAAAGACGGAATAGCCAAGAAGGAATACAAATACGCAATAATAGTTCCAAACTACAACAACGATCATGGAGAATACAAAGGAAAAACATTCCTAAGAAATTGCATAGAAAGCATAATCAACCAAACATACAAGAACCTGGAGCTGATAATAATAGACGACTGCTCAACAGACACATCAGTAGAAACGATAGAAAGCTATACCGACAATAGAATCCATTTGCTAAAGAACACCAGGAAAAGGTATAATGGAGGTAGCAGAAACGTAGGAATCGACTACGCATTAAGCAACCTAGAATTCGATTATTTTTGCTTCCTGGACAGCGATGATTGGTGGAAAGACACAGAAGTCCTGGAAACAATAAACAGCAGACTATACAACCACGAAATGCTAACGATGGCATGTGAGATGGTAGGAAAAAATGACACGATCATGTACACGAGCCAAAACAAAGCAACCTGCTACGAAGACCTTTGGTCAATGAACAATAACCTATGGTGTACAGCATGGGCAAGAGTAATAAGGAAAGACAAAATAGTCCATTTCTGCGAAGACACACTAATGGAAGACAGAGTATGGACATACCGATTAGCAGACGGACTAAATTACAACAAAGTAACCCACGTGGACAAAGTATGCTATTGCTGGAACAGAACCAACACAACCCAAAGCGTGTCAATCGTAAGAAACGACTTCTGGAACGCAAGTGCATGGTGCCACGTAGGCCACCAAATACAACTAATAACCCAACTAAAGCACAAAGAAATGATCCCAAAAATAGAAGAAAGAATAAACAAATGCAAACAAAAAATAAGCAAAGGAGAATACCAACAATACTAAAGGAGGAAGAATATGGTAAAAGTAATAGTAACATCAGAATTCACACTAGGAAGATTCGCAGAATTAAAAAACATTGAAAGAGCAGACACAAACAAAAAAGAGGAAGGACACTTGTACGTAGGCGACAAATTTGAATGCACCAAAGAAATGGCAGACTACCTAACAGGAGAAAACAAGGTACACAGATCATTTGTAAAGATAATTGAAATAATACCAGAAACCAAACCAAAAGCAGTAAAAGAGGAAAAAGAAGAAATAAAGAAACCAGCCAAGAAAAAAGTTGCTAAAAAAAGTTAAAAATGGTAAAATGTAGGCAAAGGAGAAAAAGTCATGGGATATTGGAGAACGGTAAGAGGAAGAAAAGTGTACTTTGAAGACGGAGACGACATAGAGACAGCACTAAAAAGAAGCAAAGAATACTCAAAGAAAAAGAAAAAAGCTGACGAAGATGATACAAGCACCGCAAGAGACGCCGCAGCTTACTACTTGAAAAAAGGAGAATTCCATAAGTTTGATCAATACATTAAAGAAGGCGGACTAGAAGACGAAAGAGAGGAATTCCTAGCAACAGCAGGATACGGAATAAAGAAAGACTACGAAGAATACAAAGCTAGAAAAAACTTTGAGAAAGCAGTAACCACCGAAGTAAAAACAGAGCAAGACCTGCAGAATCAAATAAATGCATGGAACAAATACAAAGCAGCAGGAGGAAACGAAGAAAAACTAGCAAAGTCAGTAGAAGAAAGACACAAACAAGAGCTAAACAAAGAGCTAGAAAAGTCTCCAGCATATAAAGACTACAACAACGAGCTAGAAAAGATAGACGCACAAAGAACTGCAACATGGAAAGAATATAACGACAAAATAAGAGAAGTGTACAAAGATAAAAACTTAAACGATGATCAGAAATTCCAAAAAGCGAAAAAACTGGAAAACGAGAAATCAAGAAAAGCAGAAGAGCTAACAAACCAATACAAAGCAAAGTTAAGCCAAAAAGAAGAAGCACAACAAAGCCCATTACAAAAAAGCATAAGCTCATTAAATAGAATAGACGACTTGGCAAACGAAGCAACAAACTACACAGGAGCATACAGCCTAGAAAAACTACAAAAAATGGGTAGAGAAATGGGCAGCAAAGACTTCGAAAAGTTTGTAGGTGATTTAAAGGCAAACAAAGAAGCAAAGCAAAGAGAATTTGCAAATGCAACAAAGAAAGTAGAACAAAGCAGAGACAGAGCAACAGCTAGAAAGATAAAAAAAGAATCAGCAGCATTAAAAAACATAGATAAAGAAATAGCAGAAAACACTGATCCAAAAAGAGCAGAATTCCTAAAAGCAACAAAGGCCAGATACCAAAATGACGTAAATGGTGATCTAAAAACAAGCAATAACAAAAGCTTATCAGAAATAAACAGCGAGTTCAACAGAGCAGAAAGCAACTGGGCAAACGCTCAAACAACAGCGGAAAGAGTAAAATGGTCAAGAGAAGCCAGCAGATTATCAGCATTAAGAGAAGAAGCATACGATAGAGAAGAAGCAAGAATAAAAAGCAATACCGCTAAAAAAACAAACGGATGGAGATACAACAGAGGAATTGACGGATACACAAAGAAACACGGCGATGGAACAAGTAGCGAAATCTGGTATGACAGCAAAAGAGGTAAAGAAACATTCACTAGAGAAGACTATGACGCACAAGGAAAGAAAACAGGTAGTCAAGTGTTTAGAACACTATACGAAGCAAAAGAAGGCAACGAAATCCCAAGAACAAAATTAAAAGGAATAACAAGTAGTATAGAAGCTGAAAAACAGGTAAAACTTGCATACAAAAAATACTTAAGAGAACACCCAAATAGCAAATTGAAATACCAAGATTTCAAGAGATTCGCAAAATAGAAGGAGAAGAAAAACATGACAGAAGAGAACCCAGACGAATACTGGAGAACCATAGGCGGAAGAAGAGTACTATTCAAAAAAGGCGATACAGTAGAATCAGCCATGGCCAGAAGCGGAAAGTTCAAAAAAGAAAAGACAGAGAAAAAACTAACCGAAGAAGAAATAGAAATCGTAGACGAATGGGTAAAAAGACGGAAATGAAATGAGAGAATCAAGCCAAGAAAAGCTATCAAAAATCATTGAAGAACACGGAACAATAACAGGCGAATGCAATTTATTAAGAAGGTTGACTACACCAGAACTAGGCATAAAATATAGCGAAATAAAAGAGGATCCAAACAAGCTTGTAGGCAAAACAATAACGTCAAGAGGATTTTTAGCAACGAGTGAAAGAGAAGGTGGAGCCGAAAGCTTTTTAGGATTAAAAGTGAAGTTTACAAACATACAAAACACAAAAGGCTTGGACATAAATAAACAAGAAGGACTACATCCATCATTGGAAAACAGGAGAAAACTTGAACAAGAAATACTTTTCAACAAAGGAACAAAATACAAGATCACAAAAGTCGAACCAATAAAAGATAAAGAAGGAGACATATACGACTTCGATATAGAAGCCGAAATAATAGGGTAACAAAATCGTGTGGCATAGCAACGACAGGACTAGCAACCAATAATAAAATCTAATCGAGGACTAGACCTCGTTAAAAAATGTAAGGAGAGTAATTATGAGAGAATTTTTAAAGGGCTTAGAGCTAGACAAAGAAACCATTGACACAATCATGGCAGAATACGGAAAAAACGTACAAGGATTGAGAGAGCAAGTAGATGAGTACAAAGGAAGAGTAAACGAGTACTTAAACCAAATCAACGAGCTAACACAATTAAACGAGGATGGCTCAAGAGCTCAACAAGAACTACAATATTTGCGAGACAGCATAGCCGAAAGAGAGGCTAACGAAAGAGCAAAACAAGAAGACGAAAAGCTAACTAAAGACATTTTTTCTTTGTTTGGAGATAAAAAGTTTAGTAGCGAATACGCAAAAAAAGGATTAGTAAATGACATTAAGGCAGAATTGCAGAAACCAGAGAACATAAACAAAGGGATAAGAGACATATACGAAGATTTAACCAAAGACAGAACAGACATCTTCGTAAACCCAAATCAAATCCAGGACATGCCAAGCATGGGAGATATAGACAATGGAGTAACCAAGGAAGCCTTCGACAAAATGTCATATAAGCAAAGAGTAGAATTCAAAGAAAGTAATCCAGAATTATTTGCGAAATATAATAATTAGGAGGAATTAAAAATGGCATTAACAAAATTAGAGAATTTAGTGGATCCAGAAGTTATGGCTCCAATGATTAGTGCAAAACTAACAAAAGCAATAAAAGCAACACCATTTGCAAAAATTGACACAACATTACAAGGAAGACCAGGAAGTACAATAACAGTACCAAAATACGTTTACATAGGAGATGCAACAGACTTAGCAGAAGGAGCAGATGCAACAGCTGTAACATTAACAACAACAACTGCAGAATATGAAATCAAGAAAGCAGTTAAACAAGTTCAATTAACAGACGAAGCAATCCTATCAGGATATGGAAACCCAGTAGGAGAAACAAACAACCAATTAGGATTAGCATTAGCAGCAAAAGTAGACAGCGACGTATTCGCAGCACTACTAACTGCAACACAAGCATATGATGGAAGCGCAGCAGCTATCTCATACAACGGAATCGTAGACGCAATAGACGTATTCCAAGAAGAAGACAACGTGGAGAAAGTAATATTCATCCACCCATTACAAGTAAGTGAATTAAGAAAAGACAGCAACTTCATTTCAAAAGACAAATACGGAAACCAAGTAATGGTAGACGGAGAAATTGGAATGGTAGCTAATGCAAGAGTAGTAGCATCAAAGAAAGTACCTTACGATGACGGAGCATTCATTTGCCCAGTAGTAGAATTAAGACCAGAAGAGCAAACAGGAGATGACATCGCAGCAGTAACAATCTACTTAAAGAGAAACGTAAATGTAGAAGCAGAAAGAAACCTAACAAACTACACAACATTAATCGGTGCAGACGAACACTACGTAGCAGCATTAACAGACGAAAGCAAAGTAGTACTAGCAAGCTTCAAAGCAAGCGCAGTACCAAGTTTATAAAATAGGAGGTGTCTATGGAGTTTAGCAATCAGTATTTGACATACGAAGAATATCAAAGTTTAGGTGGAACTCTTGAAGAGACACCTTTTAACTTATCAGAACTAGAGGCACGAAAGAACGTAGACAAATACACTTTCGGAAGATTACAAAATCTAGAAAACCAGGAAGAAGAAGTAAAGGTTTGTATTTTCAAGTTAATAGGACTAATAGACACGTACAACGCATACGAAAACCAAAACAAGGCCGTGGCCAGTGAAAGCACAGATGGATATAGCATAAGCTATGGCGGAGCCACAGAAAACGTTTCAAAAGCCAAGTCAAGTGAAATCAAAAGCATGATCAGAACCTATCTAGCAGAATGCAAGCTAGAAGACGGAACACCATATTTGTACGTAGGAGTGTAAAAAATGATAACCAACAAAAAAATGACATACTTCCACAAAACACTAGGAGCGAATAGATTAGAGAAATGGGATAGATATACTTTCAATCAAGTATGGCTCTTCGGTGGAAAAGGAAGTAGCGTAAACAAAGGATATGAGAACGCAAACGATGTAAACGTGAGAATACCGATGAATGACGTTGACGATATAACGATTTTTAAAGTCGGAGACATAATAGTAGTCGGTGACCACGGAAACATAACAAAGCAGAGTGACCTGGCAGACGCAGAATACTACAACGTAACAAGCATAAACGTAAACGACTTCGGAAAGAATCCACATGTGCATTTAGGAGGTAAATAAGATGCCACTAAACCCAGTAGGAGAAATAAGAGCGAGCCTAGGATTAGAAGTAAACGGAAGAACGCAGAAGTTCTTCGTGGACACATGTGCAAAACACATGGACAAATACGTACCAATGGATACAGGAGAACTGGCAAGAACAATTACCAAAGGACCAGACTACATAACCTACGAAATGCCATATGCACATTACCAGTACAGAGGCATAAGCAACGCAGGAAACCCATTGAACTACAGCACGGAAAAGCACGCACTAGCTACATCGTATTGGGATAGACACATGGTAACGGCAGAGATGCCAGACGTGATCAAAGAAGTCCAAGATTATATGAAGAGGTAGATAATGGCAGAAATCAATTCAGAAATAGTAAGAGTAGAAGATTTAAGAATCACAAAATTAAGAACATATTTGCTAGGCATAATTGACACCATGCTAACAAGCACGGAATACCAAATCAATGCCAACATGCTAAGCAACGACGTAAACAATTACTCGTTGGATAAGATACCAACAGCAAGTGTGGTAGAAGAATGGATAACAGGAGTATCACTAAACAGAGACGTGTTCTCGTTTAGAAGTAGAATGGCCTACAGCCAAGATACAATAGAGAACCTGCTAAACATAGGATTTTTTGAAATCTTCGAAAAGATAATAAAAACCAAGAATGATAACAGAGAACTACCAGACATAGACGGAATACAAACCATAAGTTGTCTGAACTGCGGAACACTAAACAACGCAAAGACAGACACAGCAGAATTCGACATACAAATACAAATTGAATACATAGGAGGAATAGAATGAAGGCAATAGCTAAAATAGACTGCAGAGTCAACGAAACGTACTATTCCAAAGGCGAGGAAATACCAGTAAGTAGTACCGAGCAATTAACCAAACTAAACGAAAAAGGCTTTATTGAGCCAATGAGTGCCAAAGAAATACAAGATTATTTCAAGGAACCAAAATATACGAAGAAGGAGGAAGATACATGGCATTAGCAGTAATCCCAGATAACATAGAAAAAATAAAAAGAAGTCAATACCTAACATACATTGACACAACACCAACAGGAAACACAAGAACCTGGGCAATCCTAGGAGTAGGTGTCGATGAGTATGCAACAGAATATAATCCTCAGGTTTAACGAGCAATAAGCTCAACAGACCAGTTTAGCAGAAATGCTATTCTAAAGAAATCTCGTGAAAACGGTGAAAACCTAAACGCAAAGTCGTAGGCAATACCGTGCCAAGCCTAGAAATAGGAAGGTGTAACGACTATTCCCAGAGGGGAAGTACACTCAAGCGAGTGGAAGTGCGAGAAACCTAAACAAGTAGAGTTGTAGGTTAAGAGATAGTCTATTCTATATGGAAACATATAGCAGTTTAAGAAACGATATAAGATTAGCGACCTTATATGAATATTAAAGGACACAGAAAAATGGATTGTTGAAGATAACGCAAGAAACGACCACACATCAAACCAAAAACAAGGTAGTGTAACACAAAAATGCTACAAGAACGATCCAGAGTTCGCATTCATTGCAGCAGGAAGAGATCAACTAAACTACAAGACAAAAGTATTAGATGTAGACACATGGAACGGCACAAGCGGAAGCTATCCAGCAAAACAAAGCGATGCAATAATCACAGTAACAAGCTACTCAGGAGAAGAAATCGAGTACGACATATACTACGATGGAGATCCAACAGAAGGAACAGTAGCAATATCAGGTGGAGAACCAACATTCACACCATCAGCAAGTTTATAATTTACAAAACCATAAGAGGTTAGAGGTAACAGGCCTCTAGCCTTTTTTTAAAATAAAGAGTAAGGGAGAAAAACTATGGAGGCATATATAAAACTAAAAAAAGACGAGGACATATTAACGTTCAAGATCCAAGACGAAAACGGAAACGATACAGGAGAAAAACTAGAGTTCGACTTAAGAGACCTGGAACTACCATACAGATACGAGGAAATGGTAAAAAGAGACAACAAGGCAAGAGAGAAATTGCAAGCAGATCTGCTAGTGATCAAGAAGAAGAAAGACGTAAAAGGCAAGAAATTATTCAGTGCAAACGAAGAAGCCACGATAAAAGCAGTAAAAGATTTCTACAAAGAAGAAGAGCAAATCTACGACATGTTCCTAGGCGAAGGAGGAGTAAAGAAACTACTAAATGGCAGAGCATTTGGAATAACGACATTGTCAGAAATAGACGAAATAATAGAGACATACATACGCCCAAAACTAGAAGCAAACGCAAAGGATATAACAGAAGAAATCAAAAAGAAATATTCAGACAAGAAGGATGATGTAATTGAATAACCCAAAATACGTAAAAATAGACGAAGAACTATATGAAATCAATACAGACTTCAGAGTAGCACTCAAATGCAACGAAATTTCAAACGACAATGCCATAGGAGACCACGAAAGAGCCTTGGCAATAATCTATACCCTATTCGGAGAAAAAGGACTAAAAAGCCAACGTGGAGACAAATTGCTAGAGCTAGGACTAAAATACCTAAACATGAACAAAGAACTACCAATAGGAAAGCCAGCAGAAGAGCAAAAAGATGAGCTAGACTTCACGAAATGCAAAGGACTAATAAAGTCGAGTTTCAAATACGACTATGGATACGACCCATACGAACTAGACTACCTGCATTGGTACGAATTTTACAATGATCTAGAGAACTTGAGCAACAACGAGTTCGGAACGTGTTGTGTGCTAAATAGGATAACGAACTTACTAAACACAGACACCAAGGAAATAAAAGACAAAAAACAAAGAACACAAATAAAGAAAGCCCAGGAAGAAATAAGAAGATTGTACTGCAAAGAAAAAGAGACAAAGATAACGAAGAAACAAGAAGAGAGTGCAAGAGAATTCTACAAGGCTTTAGGAATAGAAATATAAGGAAGGAGGTAACATGGACGGAACAATAACCATAGGAGCAAAAATAGAAACCAAACAATTTGACAGACAGATAGACCACCTTGAAAAAGAGATAGCAACGATGGAAAAAGCATATAGTACAGGACTACAAGTATTCAGACCAGAAGATGCAGAAGACATGGAAAAGCTAGCTAGAGACATAGAAAAAGCCAAGAACCAATTGGCAGGACTATACCAACAAAAAGCAAAAGTAGATGGAAGCGGAGGATTTAAAAACCTAAACAAATCACTACAAGACTCAATGAAGAGCGTGAGCAGATTGATAGTAGGAATCTTCGGAATAAGAACCGCATACATGGCAGTAAGAAGAGCATCAAGCGCACTAGCAGCATACGACCAGCAATACGCAACGAACCTGGAATACATAAGATGGGTACTAACCCAAATGATAGCACCAGTAATGCGATGGATCGTAGGATTAGCTCAGACACTACTAGGATACATATACGCAATCCTAAACGCATGGTTTGGAATAGGCAAAAGAGTAGACGCAAGTGCAGAAGCCTTTGCTAAAATGAAAGGTGGAGCAGGAGGAGTCGCAAAAGCAGCCAAGGAAATCAGAAAACAACTAGCAGGCTTTGACGAAATGAACGTGCTATCAGACAATGTCGCATCAAGCGGAGGAGGAGGCGGCGGCGGCGGAGCCGTAATTCCAGACTTCGATGTAAGCAAAATGCAAGGCCCAATACCAGCATGGTTGCAATTTATAATGGACAACAAAGACTTGATAATATCAGCGCTAATGGGAATAGCAGGAGGACTATGGGCAATACACGCAGGAGCAACAGCACTACAAGCACTAGGAATAGGATTTTTAATTGGAGGAATAGTATATGCAGTCCAAGCCTTTTTAGAGTATCTTAAAGATCCAACATGGGAAAACTTTGGAAAGATCATACAAGGAATAGGCGGAGCAATAGTTGGACTAGGACTTCTCATACAAAGCGCACCAGTAGTAGTTGCTGGAGTTGCAGTCCTAATAGTTGGAACAATAGTAAAATATTGGGATGAAATAAAAGCATTCTTGCAAAAAGGGATAGACTGGCTAAAGGAAAAGACAGATTGGGTAAAAGAAAACTTCGGATTAGTTGGAGAATTCATATACACCACATTCACAGACTTACTAGAAGCCCTACTACAAATATTTGACAATTTATTCACGAGCATAAAGGGAATTTTTGATGGAATCATAGAATTCGTAAAAGGAATATTCACAGGAAACTGGGAACAAGCATGGAATGGCCTAAAACAAATAGCGGACAACATCATGAACTTCATAGGAAACACATTCGAAACCATAATAACCACAATGGGAAAAATAGGCCAGAACTTCTGGAATTTACTAGCAAATGGAGCAAGCCTAGCATGGCAAGGAATAAAAGCCGTATTCTCGGTGGTTGTGCAATTTTTCAGAGATACATTCACGAGTGCATGGACAGCCGTAAAAAACGTATTTAGCACAGGAGGACAAATCTTCGATGGAATTAAGGACGGAATCGTAACAGCCTTCACAGCGATAGTAAATGCAATCATAAGAGGAATAAACAAAGTAATAGCAGTGCCTTTCAACGCAATCAACAACGTGCTAAACAGGATCAGAAACATAGACATAGTAGGCCAAAAGCCATTTAGCTTCATCAGCACAATATCGGTCCCAGAAATACCACAATTGAGAGTTGGAGGTATCGTAAGCATGCCAAATAAAGGAACACCAGTAGGAGGAGCATTAGCAGGAGAAGCAGGAAGAGAAGGTGTAATCCCACTAACAGACTCACAAGCCATGGAGGAACTAGGAAGAGCAATAGGAAGATACATAAACCTAAATGCAACAATACCAGTGTACGTAGGAAACAGACAAATAGCGAGAGAAATAAAAAGAATAGACGCAGAAGATAACTTTGCATTTAATGCATAGAAAGGAGCCAAAATGTTTATTGATCAGAACAGCATAATAATAAATAACGTGCCAGTAGGCCAATACCTAACACAAGTAGACTACGAGTACAATAAGCTATGGGCAAACGATAGTGGAAGAAACCTAGCAGGAAAACAAACAGGAACACTAATAGGAATATTCCCAAAACTAATATTGTACTTCAGAAAACTAACCACGGCAGAGCTGCATACACTAGCACCGATACTAGACAGCGCAAGGCAGACAGTAACATACTACGATGACAATAAAGGACAAAACGTAACAATGACGACTTATACTGGAGACTGGAAAGCCACAAGCAAAAGCAAAAACGGAAAAGCAGACGGATTCCAATGCTCATTTATAAGCGTAGAAAAAAGGAGTTAAAATATGAAAAGTCACACACAGGCTTTTAAGAACGAAGTTGCATCATTAGGAAAACAACAAATGGTGCAACTAATATACACAACAGGAAACGAAACCACGATCCTAATGAACGATAGCATTAATAGCATGACATTAAGATACCAAGGGAGCCTACTAAAATCAGTCATGAAACAACTAGAAGTAGAATGTACCACCATGATACCAGTAGGCACAGAAATCCAAGTAATGTACGGATTATTCGTGAACAACACATACGAATACCTAAACTACGGCAAATACATAGTCAAGGAAGTAAAGAAGCAAGAAGACAAGAGATCATACACCATGACTTGTTACGATAAAATACTAAACAGCATGAAAAATTACGAAGCGCCAACCGTGAGCTACCCAACAACGGTAAGGAATTACATAACAGCAGTATGCGCCAAAATAGGATTGACATTCGCAAATGCACAAGAAACATTTCCAAACTACTCAAGGCAAATACCCGAGGAGCTATACTTGGACAGCGAAGGAAATGATATAGGCTACACATTCAGAGACGTACTAGACGAGCTAGCACAGGTAACCGCATCAACGATATGCATAAACAATAGCGGCCAACTAGAATTAAGGTACCTAACAGAAACCAACGACACAATAGACGAAAACTACTTCAAAGACATAAACGTAGAATTCGGACAAAAATATGGTCCAATCAATTCCATAGTACTAAGCAGAAGCGGACAAAGCGACAACGTGTACCTGCAAGACGAAGAAAGTGTGGAAACCAACGGCCTATGCGAAATAAAAATCACAGACAACCAAATAATGAACTTCAATGACAGAAGTGACTACCTACCAGACATCCTGGAGGCACTAGACGGAATTGAATATTACCTAAACGATTACACGTCAACAGGAATACTATATTACGAACTATGCGACAAATACACGGCCACGATCAATGGAACAAACTACGCATGCGTAATGCTAAACGATGAGATAAATATCACCCAAGGACTAGAAG
>Ga0247608_10002381_pt1 | contig 23646 bp, 18 predicted proteins | sample 176DNAGHGlowgp2_FD_193490 | JGI IMG/M metagenome (GOLD analysis project Ga0247608, IMG submission 193490) | Sheep rumen microbial communities from Palmerston North, Manawatu-Wanganui, New Zealand - 1766 DNA GHGlow gp2 | ecosystem: Host-associated > Mammals > Digestive system > Stomach > Rumen ... | reverse complement strand
CGCTACCGATGTGCGGAATGCTAAGGATTGTTTTCCCGATATAGCGCTCCGGCGTGACCTTCGGGTCTTCGGTATTGTTGGCGTCGCCCTTTGTGACGATACCGTCTTCTTCAATCCGGATTGCCCGGTGCGTTACGCGCATTGTCTCTCCGGCGCTGAATGTGATGACGTCGCCCTCGCGAATTTCGGAGAACGGGATATTATGATTGACGATGCACATACTGCCCTCCGGAATCGCAGGTGACATGGAACCGGTCGTTACAACATAGATCCGGATGCCGAACAGATAGAGCAGGATGATGCCGATTGCGGTCAGCAAAAATGTAAACTGCAAAACGGTATATATGATATGGAGTGCTTTTTTCAGTTCGATCACCTTCTCCCTGTTTCATGAAACGAGTCGGCTTGTGCGGCGCCCTCTGCTAATATTATACCAGATTGCAAGGGATTTTTCAATGGAGAAGCGGAAAAAAGTACCACGCATCGGAAAAGGCTTTTTTTCTGTAGCTATTGCCTTTTTCAATAATTTATGATATAATAAAAAAAGGATATATCTGTTTGAATCTGCATCATATCCGGGCTTTGATCCGGCGTGCAGCAGACAGACCAAATAACTGTAAATGACCGAGGGGAGGGATACCTGTGAAGCTTCAGAAACGGATCGACCGGAGCAGCCGAGAGCGGCAAAAACTGGTTTTGGCGGCATTGCTTTTGCTGATCGTGCTGCTGACCATGACACGGGTTCTCTCTTATTTCCACAGCGAGGATACCGCGACAAACCGTATGGAGGGAAAGAACGGTTCTGTGGCGATTCATGAACCTGCCTGGGATGCAGAGGGACAAAAAATGGCGCGTGCATCCGAGCCGGGTATGGAAATTCCGAAAAACCCCTATGGCTTGAATGACAGCGAAATAAACCTGTATATCCGGCTGAGAATGACGGTCGAGAACGGGGCGTTTGTCTCCAAGAATTCCGATTATGACGCGCAGTTCCATTATGATGACGCGGAACGGGAGGCTGCTGTTCTGAAGGCGGTTAAGCTCGCTGACGGCACTGCTTTGCTCAATGCGGACAGAACCGAAACGAATAATACTGCCTTTTATATGGAGACCGTGACGGAAAACGGCAGGACCGTGTATGATTTCTATTACACGGCGGGCGGCGAGAATCTGGCGTCGGTTGCGCCGGACGGAACGACCGCAGAGCTCTTTCACAGCCTGTTGATCCCTTATTACAAGAGCGAGTACTTCGGCGTATTCGACCAGCCTTATACGATTCAAGTCGTCGCGGAGGGTATCCCGGTTTCGCAGTTCCCGGACGGCGTGAAGGCGGCGGATGCGGCAGCAGCATTTGCATAACGGGAAGGGAGGCAAATGATGTTACAGACGAAACATAAACGGCTCATCAGCGGCTTTATGGCTGCTGTGATGGCAATATTAAGCGGAAATCCTCTGATTAACGGTATGTTTCCCGAAAAGGAGGATAATTCTGCCGAGCTGATTTACCGCAGCATTGCGCTTCACCCGAACGGCGATGAGAGCGACCGCGTTGTGACGCTGGACGGCATGATGCCGAAGGGCGCAGAGGCAGTTGTTGCAGACGTGTCGGATGATTACGGCGGTGTTGTCGCGTATGATATCAGCATCAGCAGCAAGGCGGGCGATTACCAGCCGGGCAGGGAAAATCCGATTCTGGTTAAAATCGTGGATCCGGCAATTCCCGAAAACCTTGAGCTCTGGCATATCTCCGATGACGGCAGTTGTGAGCAGATTCTTGAATACACCGCAGAGGAAAGTCAGGTCAGTTTCTATGCTGCCGGGTTTTCCGTCTATGAAATTGTCGAAGTGCCGACTTATTCCGGCAGTTACGGCGTACAGTCGGTTATCGGCAATACGGATTGCAGTATATATGAAATCGAACCGGTCGGCGAAGGCACAAGCTATACCTATCCGGTTGAACCGCATACATATGATTCAATTCTCGGTACCGCGACCGAGATCACAAGCCTTGAGACTCTGAAGCAAAAAATCGCAGACGGAGAAGCGTTCTATTTCAGCGGAAACAGATTTCACCTGTTTCTGAAAGACAATGCGGTCACTATTCAAAGTGGCCGTCCCGGTATCGGCGTTACTTCGGCATATAATTCTGCGGACATCAATCAAAATCTGTTCAATGCAGTTTCAGAAGGCGCAGTGCAGTACTACTTTGAAGAAGCAGACGCCGAAAACAATCAGTATTACATCTACACCCTCGAAGACGATAATGATCCGTCATCGAAGCAGTATATCAATTATGCGGGTACGAACGGTCTGCAACTCAGTTCCGACCGGACAACTGTATGGGGTGTGTCTTTTGGCAATAACTGCTTCCGTTTCAAACGCATCGCATCCGGTCGCTATATGACGGAAAAAGGTGATACGAGTGTTAAGGGTTTTGCTGCCGCCTATAACAACGCTTTGACAGATGGTGAGCATTTCAAAGTCTGGCAGTATGATCCGCCAGCGCTTACAGAGGATCCCTATCATCTTGACGGCAATTCCTATGCGCTGATCAATATGAAGGATGATGCAACTGGCAATGCAATGCTGGCAGGCTATTCGCCTGCTGCGAATACACTCGGAAATCTCGCTGTTACACGGGTCGATGACGGCGCGGGCAATGTCTCCTATACATCGCCTTACGGACTCAGCGGCTGGCAGTTTGAGTGGATTCCCGGAACAATGACCTATAAGGTCAGCGCACTCGCGGATGACGGCGCTGCGCGAAAATATCTGAAGCTCGACGCAAACGGACTGTATCTGGTTGATGAAGCAGAAGCCTCTGCGCTGCGTGCCGTTCCGAACGATTCCGGCAGAATCCGGCTCTGTCTGGACGGCAATGCGATCAGCCGGGGCAACAGTAATTTTGGCAGGGCTGCGGACAGCGCAAACAACAGTGCGCTGTACTTTGATCTCGCATCACTGCCGGCGGATACGGATTCGCTTCAGCTTGACGGGAAAACCGTCGGACTGATGAGCATCGACGGAAACAACAAGGGCTATGCCATGCTCGCTTTGCCGGATCCCGCAAATGCCGCACATCTGGAGAGCCAGGCAGTGACTGCGGAGGACGGCAGTTATATCTTCTTCGGCGATATTTCCGGCTGGACCTTTCATCAGGTCGATACCAACCGCTACACGATCAGTACGGAAACTGACGAAGGAACCAAGTATCTGCGGCTCGTACAGAGTTCGGTGACACTTTCGGATACGCCGTATATTCTGACGGTTGATTCCGGAACCGGCGGCAATGCTGGCAAAATCCGGATTCTGGATCTTGCCAGCCCAAGTCAGGTCAGCCGGAACGCAGCAACCTCGTTCTTTTTTATCAATAATATCACCTCGACAGATTCGGCGCGCTGGCTGGATACCGTGACCATTCCGGAGATGCCGGATTCCGACCCGTTCGGGCTCGACGGGAATACATACGGTATTGCCGGTGTAAACCAGAACAGATTTTATGCAATGGGTCAGGAGACGGACGGCGGTAAGCTGAACTCCAAGCAGATGACCTACAATGCGGAAACCGGCGAATATGAAGTCACAAAGAGCATTGCATCCGGCTGGACATTCCACTGGGTCGATCAAACGACCTATACGCTGTCGGATTCAATGGGCAAATATCTGAAACTGACCGCCAATGAGGTCTTCCTGACTGATGAAGCGGATGCAAGCCTGCTGACGCTGATCCCCGGAAGCGGAGATTTTGCCGGCAAGTTCCGCCTGGTAGATTATGATGTCAACCGGGCGCTGACCTGCCTCAATACCTTCCAGAGCAAGGAAGATAACGCAACCGGCTCAACCAAGTATTTCAATCTGCTGCAGCTGAACGATACGGATGACCCTTATGCGCTCGGCGGCAAGGAGTACGGGCTTATGTCGTATCACGACGGCAGTTCAATCGGTAATTCCCTCAGCGGAAACAACGACGGTACCTGCTCTACCCGCCTTACGCAGGTGATTACGCGCAACGAAATCAATCCGGCTGATACGCGGATTGTCTATGTCCCTTCCGACAGCGATGCGACGCTCTGGCAGATTACCTGTGTCAAGCAGGATATCTATACGCTGAGCGCGACGATCAACGGCACAACCCAGTACATTTCCTCTGACGGCAGCAGCCTTTCGCTGACCGATACGCCGTCTGCATCTGCATCGTTCCGCATCATTCCGGACAGCAGCAGCAAAACCGTCACAATTGCGGATGAAAACGGAAAGTTTATCTCGTTTGACGGCTCTGCGTTTTCCATCTCGGAAAGCCCGGTTGCCCTGCACCTGCTCGACAAGACCACAATTGAATCCGATGAGCAGATGACCTATTCTGCAAACAGAATCAGCGTTTCGGACGGCGAAAGGGCACATGACGGACAGCAGGTAATTGTATATACCCGTATCTGGGATGACACCAATAAGCGCTATGACTTCTTTGCAATCAACTATGACGGCTCGCTCTATCCCTGCTATCCCTACGGCGACAAGCTGATGTGGGTTGGCGATGCGATGAATACCCTGCTCTGGAATCTGACCGTGTATCATGACGAAGACGGCGCAGAGACCGGTTATTACGAGCTGCAGAATGTATATTCCGGACAGTATATTGCACCGCAGCGAAACGGTCAGCTCTTATCCGACCGGAAGATCGGTATTCAGCTCCCGAAGCGCAAGTATGAATATGACCCCGATACCAATACCTATTCCTACGGTGAATATTTCACCTCGATTATGGCGTGGGACGACCCGTATTATGACTATGCGGCACTGAAAGGCGTCATAACCGATTTCAGTACAAAGGAAGGCAGCGTTGTGCCGGTTGCATATTCGAAGGCGGATGACTTCTACTTTGCAGTTCCGGATGAGATGAACAGTGAAACGGAAGATGTGCTGCATAAGGTCGAAACTCTGAGCAATTCAGATTACGGCATCACCCTGCGTATGGTGGATTTCCTGCCGAATAATATAAACGGAGCAGGCAATTCGAGCATTACCAAGGATTATTTTAACAATAATTACGAGAACAAAAAAGGACTCCTGGAGACCGGTCTCGATGAGGACGGTCATCCGCATGTCGCGGAATCGGGCAGGGATTTCGGAGACGCTTTCAATGACGCGGTCTATGCCGATCATCTGTTTATTCAAAGTATCCACGATTCCAGCGGATATTTTGAATTTGACAGCTGCCAGAACTTTGCAACCCTGCGGCCGAACGGCTCTGAGCCGGTGCAGCAGACAGACAGCAACGGCAATCCGCTGTATCTGGATGCTGACGGTAAGTGTACCACTGTTGCAGAAGGAAACAGCCCGATCTATGATTTCACGGTTTACCGTGAGCTCGGCACGATCGAGGCGTCCGGCAACACCCGTCTGCACGGCCAGTTTCTGCCCTATAACTATATTATTCCCGATACATTTTCACGAGGGAATCCGCAGAATCTGTACGATGCGCTGGCGCGTCCGTTGGATGACGATGATCCGCGGAAATATGAGCATCTTTATACCGTCGAGCATTCCGGCTTAAGATTCCCGGATTACTACTTCGGCATGGAGATGGAGGCAAAGTTCGTTCAGACGCCGAGCGGTCTGGATGCATGGGGACATGACGTTATCTTTGAATTCACCGGTGATGATGACTTCTGGCTCTTTGTGGACGGCGAGCTTGTTCTTGATCTGGGCGGTGTTCACTCCGCGGAGGCCGGCAAGGTGAATTTCCGTACAGGAAAGGTCGTGTACAACGGCACAGAGACAACACTCCGGGAGATTTTCAAGAGCCATTACCTCAGCAGAGGCGATTCCGAGGCGGAGGCAGAAGAGAAACTCGATGAGATCTTCGAGGATAACGGAGAAACCGGCGAGAATCAGGGCTTTGTTTTCACGGATTACACAGAGCACACCATGAAGATTTACTACATGGAGCGCGGTGCGGGTGCATCGAATCTTCATATGCGCTTTAATCTTTCCGCCGTGACGCCGGGCAATGTGCTCTTTGCAAAGAGAATGTCCGGTTCTGAGGAGGCGGATGTGGATTACAGCATGATCCAGTTCCCGTTCCAGATTCAGTATAAGCAGCAGCTTTCCGATGCGGAGTGGACCAATCTGACCAATATACCGGATCCGCACCACAAGACAACGGTTTCCTATCAGAATTCGACGCAGACGGTTCACTATGCATCCCAGTATCAGCCCCCGAACAGTACGAAAGTCTATAATAATGTCTTCTTCCTCGTCCCGAACCGGAGTGTTGAAATCAACTTCCCGGATGAGGCGATGTATTACCGCATTATAGAATGCGGCGTTGACAAAGACATCTATACGGTCTCATCCAACGCAGAGGAAGCACTTCAGGAGGTCGATCCCAGTACAGAGGGCGATGGGCATATTGTCACCAGCGGCAATGTCCGCGACATGATTACACAGTATGCACGGGTAAGCGAGCAGCCTTCCATTTCGTTCGATAACGCAATCAATGCCGATAATATCCGCTCGCTGAACATCACGAAAAAGCTCTACACCGACAAAAGCAAGGAAACTGAGCTGACCGCTGAGGACGATCCGACAACCTTCAATTACCGTCTGTACCTCTCGAACGGCACGAGCGGCAAGCTGGAGCTTGCAAATATGGTGAAGTACTATGTGCTGGATCCGGAGTATCATGTGTGCAGCTGGGACGCAGATGAGGCGAAGTTTGTCACGGTAATGCCGCACCTGACCGTTGCCGGGCTCGAAAGCCTGACTGCTGAGGAAAAAGAGGTTTATGCATTCCATACCTCCAGATACGGCTCTATTTCCCATATTCCGGCAGGATATACGGTGCGTGTTCCGGGTCTCCCGACCGGTACCAAATTCCTCGTGCAGGAGCGTGAAAACGAGATCCCTGTCGGCTATGAACTGCTGAATTTTGAGCGCAAAACCGGACAGTTTACCGACGATTCGATGGCAGCCTCCGGTATGCCCTCTTATAAGGTCGATGAAACTTATGTCATCGGCGATGAGACCTTTACCGTAGATCAGAGCAGCAAGCTCTATAACAGCGCCGGTACAATCGTCTCCGGCTATCAGGCAGAGGTGGTTGTCAATAACTATCCCGGATACGGTCTGAAGGCCGAAAAGCAGTGGAGTGACGTTGATTTCGTTCAGAGTCACGGCGATATCTATACCGCTGTGTATGTGGACGGCGTTCTGCTCGAAGGAACTGTCCGCCGGATTAAGCACCCTGACAATTCTGTGACCTACTTCTTTGAAGATTTGCTGACGGGCAAAACCCTCGATGACTACAAGATCTGTGAGGTGACGCTCGATAATCCGACTGTTGATGAAGACGGCGTTGTAACGGCTTATACGGCGGGCTCGCTGCGGAAAATCGAAGCAGGAGGGAGACTCTCACTTTCTGTACTCGAAAAGGGCAGCGATGAGCCTGTGATAGACGAATATTCCGTGAACTACGCAAAGGCAAACGATAAAGAGGCACAGGAGATTGAGAAGAACGGCAAGGGACGCAAGGATATCATCCGCAACAACCGCAAGGGCGGCATTCAGATCAATCTTCATGTCTGGAACAATACGACGGCACCCGATCAGCCTCTTGCAGGCGGCACTTTTAAGCTGTACCGCAACGGCACCGAGGTCGAAACCTATGAATCCGACGAATTCGGAAACGTGACCGTGCTTTATGGTGTGCATGAGGGGCAGGTCTACCGCCTCGAACAGATTGCTTCACCGACCGGATATATTGCGATGGAGCAGCCGGTCACCTTCACCGTCACGAAGAACGGCACGGATTACGGCATCACGTTCACCAACCCGAATGATACGGCGTATAACGAAAGCGATACCGATCATACCGACGGAAAATACTGGGCGGAATACGATTCGCCGGCAGGGATTTTCGGCGGAATTGTGGACATTTACAACAAACCTTATTCGCTGAGGGTCATAAAGGTTCAGACCGATACCGAAATCCCGCTGAACGGTGCGGAATTCTCGCTGTACCGCGCAGTAATGCAGTACGGCAGTCTGGTCAAGGATTACCAGCCGATCCCCGGATATGAGTCGCTTGTGACCGGTGATGAAGTCGAGACCGGCGTGATTCCGAAAATTGACAATACGTTGATTCCGCGTCAGTACTATCTGACGGAAAAAACACCACCGCCCGGCTACGAGGGTCTGAGTGATGACCTGATTATCACGATTACCGAGAAGGGCGATATCAGGATCGAAAGCGATGCGCAGACCGGTCATCTCGAAAAGGTTGACAGCGCAGATCTCTCGTCCGTGACCTATATCATCAATGTACCGAATGAACTCGGTGAACGCGAATACTATTTCGATATTGAAAAGCTCATTTTCGTTGACAAATATGTTCACGGCAGCGACCCGCAGCAGAAGTTTGTATTCAGGGTAGACCGGTTCGCCGAGAATGATACCGAGATGAACGCGGTCATCGACAGCTTCTATGTGACGATGAACTGCAAGCATGAACTTGAGACCTACCCATATACCGGCAACCTTGATGCGTTTACGAATCATGTGTTTGACAGCACCGAAAACAGGGTGACGGTCACATACGGCACCGATCAGTCCTATGCATTCCCCGCGGCGATCTGGCAGGGCAGGCAGACTGTGAAGGTAACCCAAAAGGGCGTTTACCGTGTGTCTGAGATCAGCAGCTGGTCATCTGTGGATTACGATTTCTGGACGGGATCCAATATTTACGCCGGATTTGAAGACGGAGGCGAGGCAGATGCAAACAGCGTCAAGGTCGTTGTTACTGACAAAAACATCGACTATTACAGCGGCAGTACACTGACCGACCGGCCGACCGCGAGCTTCACCAATACCGAGACGGAGTATGCTTATCTGAGCGCACAGGCATATGCTGAAAATAAGATTAAGCGGAGTAAAACATAGAAAGGAGGGGCGGCGAATGAAACGAAAACACAGGAAGACAGCACTGATTGCCGGAATAGCGGCTCTGTTTGTCGCTCCTCTGATTGTTTATGCCATTGTGTACCGGAGCACGGTGCGGACGAATTCGTTTGCACCGGGCAATGTCGAGATTCAGGTCAAGGAGAATCAGGAGCAAAGTTCCGAGCTTGAAAAAACGCTGACGCTTGATCCGGAGACACACGCTGTTGACAAACAGGTTCAGATTGCAGATACCCGTACCGGTGACGGGGAGGCGCTGCGCGTGTTCTTTGTCCCGATCTGGACTGACGCGAACGGGGATGTCTGCGGCAGTGTATTCAATTTTACCGCACCTGCAATGAATGCGGAGGAAACCGAACTGGTCTACACTGACGGCGACCGGAGCATTACGCTGAAGCTCCATGACGATTGGAAGGAGAACGGCTGGACTTATGATGCGGACAGCGGGTACTTTTATTACAGCGGGGCACTGCTAAGCGGTGATCTGACACCGATGCTGCTGGAGCGTGTTGTGCTGAACGATGCGGCATATGCGCTCACCGAGGCGAATTCGCTGCAAATTGACGTGCTCGCCGATGCGGTTCAGACAAGCGGAAATGCAAAGGAAGACCGGAACTGGTAACCAACAGAAGCGGCTGTATAGGGCGATTCCTATACAGCCGTCTTTTTATTTCATTTCAGTGTTCTCAGTGACTTTTTCTCCCGCTCCGTAACCGTCAAGTACCCTTACTCGCTATCCCTTCTTCTCGCCTGCACCTCACGATACAAACCTTGGGAGTCGCTTTGGGGTTCGTCGGCAACTACGCCCCTCGTGGATTTTCACCACAGACTGACGGCATGCCCGTCATACTAAAAAAGCCGCCTGCGATCAATGCAGACGGCAATTTCTCTATATCCTCTACCCGATGTACCCTCACCCGGAAATTACCTGTGTTAATATATACGCATTGTGCGTCTGCCCTTACTTTTCTATAGCACCAAAAGAGCATTCGTTTTACGGATAATCTCGGCGTAAAGCGCTTCATAATCTCCTGATGATTTATTCCGAAGCAGTTCAGTCAGCTCGCACAACGGACCGGCAACCGGCGTGAGCGCCAGATTATTCACACCGCCTTTCAATTTATGTGCGATATAGTATGCTTTATCGAAATCACCTGTTTCAAGCGCTTCTCCGAGCGCACCGGAGGAAATCTCCTGTATGGTGATACTAACAAGACGAAGATACAACGCTTCGTTATCAGCGCAGCGCGACAGACCTTTCTTCGTATCCGCGCCGTATTCCTCAAGTTTTTCAACAGTCAGCATTCCTCGACCTCCTTTTTCAGCGTTTTGATTATCATTTTTTCAAAGTCATCTGCGGGGAGCGGACGAGAGAAATAATAGCCCTGAATTATATTGCAGCCCAACGCTTTCAGCTCGGCATACTGTTCTGCTGTCTCCACGCCCTCGGCAATGGTCGGTACCTCAAAGGATTTTGCAAGCCCGATCATCGCTTCGAGGAGTCTGGTATCCTTCTGCTCTTTGAACGCACTGCGGATAAACTGTATATCCAGCTTCAGCGCATCAATGGGCATATCAAGCAGCATACTCAAAGAAGAATAACCGCAGCCGAAATCGTCCATCTCAATATAAAAGCCGTTCTTGCGCAGTTTCTTTACATTTGTGATTATCTGATCGGTTTTTTCCGTATACGCTGATTCAGTTATCTCAAGCAAAAGGTTTTGCGCGTTTAATCTATTACTTTCCGTGATATTCAGGAGTTTGTCCGTCAGTTCCGAATCGTACAGGTTAATGCGTGACACGTTTACTGAGACGGGCAGAGAAATATTTAAGCGTTCTTTCCAATCCCTGATCTGTGATGCTGTCTGCGACCAGACGTAGTGATCCAGCTCCTGAATCAACCCGTTTTTTTCAAACAGCGGAATAAACACACCGGGGCTTACAAGTCCAAGCGCCGGATGCTTCCAGCGCACCAGCGCTTCAGCGCTGCTTAAAACCGGAACGTCCTGTCTTATGTCATATTTCGGCTGATAGAAGACCACAAACTGCTTTTCGCGGATCGCCGTGTGAAACCCGTCGATCAGCTGTTCTTCAAGGATCTCCGCTTCGCGCATCGAATGATCAAAGAGTCCGATTGGAGCGGTAAGATGATCGCGGGCGGTATCCGCCGCCATTTTTGCACGGTCAAATCTGCGTTCTATGTCAACAGTTTTATCCGCCTTGACATAGACACCCATTCTAAGACGGACAAGATTTTCGTCGACGCTGCTGTCATCGTCCAGACGGGCGGACAGACGGGCAAGCAGTGCTTTATAATCGTCAATATGTATGCAGTACAGCATAAAGGTGTCTGCTGTGCTTCGGCAAACGATACCGCCGGCTTCATTGACATAAGCCATGGCGTTGTTTGCAATGCGCTTCAGGATCTCATCTCCTCGTTTTTTTCCGTAACGGTCGTTGTATGTGTGAAAATGATTGACATCAAATACAATCGCATCCGTCGGGACATCTTTGTGATAGAGATCAAGCTGCGCGACATAGCGGTAGAAAAAATCCTTGTTATAAAGTCCGGTCAGCTGATCTCGCTCTGTCAGACGGAGGGTCTCCCGATCTTCGGACAGCTCTATCGTTCGCAGTATGCGGGCGAGAATCACTTTGGAGGCCGGGTACGGCTTGGGTATAAAATCTATTGCACCAAGTGTTAGACACTCCACCTCTGCTTCATTATCTGATGTCATCACGATGACGGGAAGACGGGAATATTCGGGATCATTTTTTACCCTTTCAAGCACATCGATCCCCTTAATACCGGGAAGAATGAGATCAAGCAGGACGACACTGAGCGTTTCATGCTGCGCATGAATAATCTCCAGTGCCTCCTCTCCTGTTTCCGCAATCACAATTTCATATATAGCGCCGAGCGTTGCCTTCAGCGTTTCCTGATTGACAAAATCGTCCTCGACAAGCAATATGCGTTTTCTTTCTTCGGATATTCTGAAAGAGTTTTTTGAAGTCATAACCGATTCTCCTTTCTACGAAAAGCTTCCATACATTGCAACAGCTTCATCCACGGTTATCTCCCCTCTGCCAACCTGGAATGCCGCAGCACGAATCTGAACCGTGAGCGGATCCTTTATGCCAAGCACTTCCGGAGATATGATACGATCGGATGATACCTGAGCGAAAGGTGCGTAAACTGAATCAAAGGAAAGATCCGTAGAAGGCGTTACCAGACGCTTCTGGGAAGCCATACGATTCAGTTCTGCATTTGTAATCAGAAATCGCATCAACTCATTTGTCATATCCAGATTCTCGCATTTTTTATTAACGGAGAACTCCACGGAAGGACTGTCAATAAAGTATCCGCCGTCATCTGTCAGTGGAATCGGATAAAACTTATATTCAAACGGCGCACTGCTAAACGCCTCCGACTGGGTTTCACGTTTCCTGGTTCCGGATACGGTATCCCCTGTGCAGATCATCATCGGCACATCGCCTTCAAAAAAGCGCAGGATCACCTGAGTATAATTGTCTTCGATCTCATCACACGCATCAAGATCAATACATTCGTTCCAGATCAGCTGCTCTACCGTTTCCAGTGCAGGACGCATATATTCTCCTGCCGCAGGATCCAATTCATTGGCAAGCGCAAGCGCTTCCGGGTTGGATGCAAGTGCAGCTGCAAAAAGCGGATACGCAATCGTGTTCATAAAAGAGCTGGAGGCACCGAGGCTGTAACCCATCATAGGGCTGGCGTAACCCTTACTGCGGAATGATCCGCAAACGTCCAGCAGCTCTGTCCATGTCTCAGGAACGCTGAGGCCTTCTTTCCGGAACAAATCGGTGTTCACCAGCATCCCATGAGTTCTGGCAAATACCGGTGCCATCAACACACGCCCTTTGTCATCATGGTTAACCAGACTGGCGCGAATGCAGTTCAGATTCAGCGACAGCGCCGGGTCAGAAAGATCTTCCGCATGGTCAAACAGTGAATCATATTTGGAATTTCCATTCATCCAGGTAAAGGAGAAGAAAATATTGGGCTGGTCGTTTCCTTCCAGTGCCATGGCTATTGTATTATTATAATCATCCAGCTTTAAATAGCTGAGCTGCACATTCGGATATATTTCATTGAATCGTTCAAACTCTGTTTCCAAGGCTTCAAAGTTATCATAGCTTCCGGCTACAGTAAGACTGCAAGTAGTGTTTTGATCGAGATACGGCTGAAATTCTGCGGCAGATTCAACATCTGTTTTTCTGCCACAAGCGGTCATTGATACGAGCATTATGGTAACTAAAACGATGCAGAACAGCTTTTTCATACCATCTTTTCCTCCTTGATCCTGCGAATTTCTTTGATGACAAGCTTAATGTCCACTGGTTTAGAAATATGTCCGTTCATACCGGCGTTCAGACACGCGGTGATATTTTCCGAAAACGCATCCGCCGTCATGGCAATGATCGGGATGGACGCAGCCCACGGATTATCCAGCCTGCGGATATTCTTTGTTGCATCAAGTCCGTTCATCTCCGGCATCTGGATATCCATAAAGATCAGATCATAGCTTCCTTCGGCTGCCGATTTCATTTTTTCCACACAGATGAGACCGTTTTCTGCGCGTTCGGTCGTGATTCCGTACATACCGAGGAGGGCTGAAATAATCTCCCAGTTGACATCAAAATCCTCCGCGATCAGAATATGCATCCCCTGCAGATCAGAATCGTCATTTTCCGACTCAACGGGCTTTGCACCGGTTCCGAGAAGCTTATTGATCGTGTCATAAAGTGTAGAACGGAACAAAGGCTTGCTGATGAAAGCGTTGGCCCCTGCTTTCTTTGCCTCACTTTCAATATCCGTCCTGTCATAAGCAGAAATCAACAGAATGGGAATATTTGTTGCAGCTTCCGCTCGAATCCGGCGAGTTGTTTCAATGCCGTCGATACCGGGCATCTTCCAGTCGAGTATCACAATGCTGTAATCCCGTCCTTTTTCGTGCTGACGCTTTATCATTTCGAGCGCTTCCGCCGCGCATCCCGCACAGTCGGCTGTTGCGCCGAGAGATCTGAGTGTATCGGCTGTGGTTTCCAGCAAGATCGGATCATCGTCAACAATCAGAACGTCCATCGAATCAAGCATCATATCTTCTCTTTGACGTTCCGCTGCGGGGATATCCAGAACTACGGTAAATGTCGTTCCTTTCCCCAATTCACTCCGGCAGTCGATGGTACCTTCCATCAGATCGACCATTTGTTTTGTGATAGCAAGTCCAAGTCCGGTTCCCTGAATGCTGTTCACTCGACTGTCTGTCTGACGTGAAAACGGTTGATACATACTTTCCATATACTCCGGACTCATGCCGATGCCGGTATCTGATACTTGATAAGTCAGCCGTACGCATCCGGGCTTCGGGCTCTCATCCTCACACATAACCACACTGACCTGTCCGCCGGGTTCCGTGTATTTGATAGCATTGGAAAGGATGTTGATACAGATCTGATTCAGCCGAAGCTGATCAGCATAGAGATACTCTGTTTCCACCCGACTGATGCGAAAACAGAACTTGATATCCTTTTCCTTGATCATCGGCTGGGAAATATTCACGAGGTTTTCCGCAGTCTCAACGATGGAGACTGTCTGCGGATTGAGATGCATTTTTCCGCTCTCAACCTTTGAAATATCGAGGATATCATTAATCAGAGTGAGCAGATGATTGCTCGCAAGTGTGATTTTCTGCAAATTATCCCTGACAGATTCCGTATCGTCGAGATTCTTTTTCATGATCGTTGTAAGCCCAATGATCGCGTTCATCGGCGTACGGATATCATGAGACATCGTTGATAGAAAATCAGTTTTAGCTTTGTTCGCCGCTGCTGCTTCTCTTGCCGCAGCATGAAGTTTCTGATTAAACAAAAGCATGACCGCCAGATCAAATACAAACAGGATCAGAAGACCTGCAGAAACAATGCAGACCAGCAGCCAGTTTTCGGTATTGACACGCAGTTCCTTCATTGGCATAAAGCTGAGAAGCGCCCATTCAGCCTTCGCATCAACCGGAGTATATGCGAGGATACATTCCTCACCGCGGGAATTATGCATCGAGAAGGAACCGGTTGAAGAAGTGATCTTTTCAAAGAGTATCTGTGAAGCAGCAGAATCGACCGTGTTGTAGGATCTGTAAAACTCAAAGAAATTGGAATTTTTGAAAGAATGATCCTTGATGATATAATTGCCGTCAGCATCAATCATGGAAAGCTCGGCGTTTTCATACTCTTCCTGCGGGAAAATCCATTTCTGCTCCAATTCCGAGATCGGCAGCACACGCAGCAATACGGCGTTCCGAGGCTTGCCGTTTTCCGGATTTTGAAGGGTGATGAGATTACAGAAGGCCAGAGACTGTTCGCCGTTGACCGGATTGGTATACGCACGGGATATATTAATGGATTCCCCTATATCAGAAATCCAGCTCACATTATTGAGAAAATCCATCTGCTGATAAGAAACAGTATAATCGTCAAAAGCATCCCGCCTTGCTTTTGTAGACAGCCCGGACAGCGTATCAAGATACACAATATGCGCTGAAGCGTTCGGCAGCACATGAGAAATCCGGATGAAGGAAACGGCTTCCTCAATGGTCATGTCCCTGCTGTTGATATAACGTGCCCATACATCGCAGATGCGCTGTTCACCCTCCAGATAATTCTCGGTGACACGTTCCATCGCAATGGTGGTGTTTTCAAAATGTTCTATCTGTCTTTGGGCTGTTTCTTTGCTCTGAACGTTGGAATTCAGAACGACAAAAATCAGCATGGCGATCATGATGAACACGTTAACAATAATGACAAAAGTTTTTTTCATAACGCATTCCGCTCCCACGTAATTCAACATCCACACCACGCAGCGATCGTTGTTTCCGGTGAATTGCCAACGTGCTGAAATATTTTTACAACTTGCAGCTATTTCGACGCAAATTCATGCTGTATCGTGATAAAATATGTACTTCATTTTATATTGTATCACTTTTTTGCATACATGTCAATATTTTTCTTCAGAACATGCATCATTTTATGCAAAGCACCATCAGGCATTATCCAAAAGAGTGTACTGATTTATGAGCAGCTGGAGTCTATTTAGACCTGTCTTCAATCTCATTTATGAAATCTGTTTCTGGAGGAAAAAGTGCAGTGGGGCATGCTGCCGCATGTGCAGGCATTGCTGCTTGCGCGGCGAGCTGGATGCGTATCCCACTTTTTTATGGAAGTGAGAGCATGTTTATTCTAATAACATACGATGTCAGTACAGCCGATGCAGCCGGCAGAAAGCGGCTTCGGAAGGTTGCAAAGCTCTGTGTCAATTACGGTATGCGTGTGCAGAATTCCGTATTTGAATGTCTGCAGATGCGGCACAGTGGCGAGTTTTGAAAGAGCGTCTGCTGAAAGAGATTGATGCGGAGCAGGATTCACTGCTGTTTTATTATCTGAATGATAGTCAGCGCGCCAAGGCAGAGCATCACGGCGCCAAGGAGACGCTGGCAGTCGACCAGCCGATGATTTTATAGTGCGAAACTGAAGTGCACATGAAAACGCAGGAGGATTCGCACCGGTTTTCGCATCCTTTTTGCTCATTTGCCGACGGATCCATCGGGATAAAAAACGGATGATTGTCAAATCTGCTGCATGTGCGGCATGTTTATCCGCACTGTATATTGCAGATTTGCTGTCGCCATCCGCAGGGAGGGCGTGTTTTAAGATTTGATAGATCACGCCTACGGCTTATGATAGTCTGTAAATAAAGCAGACAGCCGAATGAGATCGAGTTTTTCTTTCGGCAACACGATCTGGTCTGACAGGACACTTGTTTCTGATGATCAGCTCTTCTAAGACAGAAGGATTTGCATGATCCGAACGATAGAATTTCAAACAGGCGTATATAGCAACTGCATAATTGGTTTTATAGCGGTAAGTATTCTGCTTATCATCATCCGCAGAAAGATTCTCCGTAATCAACATTGAAAAGTTATACATGATCAGGCTTGCAAAGATTTCCTGTATCACGCATTCCTTTTTCTTTGAATGAAAAGCAATCAGACCAATATGATATTTCAATTCCCTGAAAGAGTTTTCGATGCACCAGCGCATTTTGTAGATTGTCTTGATGTCTTCGGCAGAGAATTCATGATCCGGCAGATTGGTAATCAGTGTTTCGTACAAGCCTTCAGATATTTTGATCCTAATAATACGGAATTTCAGCGGATAAGTTCCTTTTGATCCTTTTGGAAGAAAGTCGAAAGTTGTGGATGAAACAAGGAAACGGTAACGATCTGGATTTGACTTTACTTCGTTCGTCTGTCTTCTTGTAAGCAAAATATCAGAATGAAAGTCCGTTTCTTCATCAGAAGGTATATTGAATTTCTGTGCGATTCCGGAAGTCGTCCTGATTCGAATTACATATTTCAAGGTGCGCAATCGTATTATATGATTCATAGCCTCTGTCGGCAACGATAATTGAGTTGTACTTGAGATTCTTTGCCATGTCAATCAGAGCAGAATGCTTGTTTTCGCTGCGGCTGTCCTGTAAAATGGCATCCATATATCTGCGATTCATCAGATCATACAGGGCATTCAGATGAATCAGATTATAACCGGTTGAATCAGTATTTGCGTTGTAATGTGTACTGTAATCATCACGATTCGTGGGAATATGAATATCGGAACCGTCCACAGCATAGAGCCTGTAACCGTGAAAGAAACGAGTCTGAGAGAAGGATGCATTGAACCTATGGAACAGCTGCTGAAAAGCCGAAGGAAGTATCTTCGTCCTTCGCTGAACAATAGCTGACACGGAGACAATCTTCGGATCATAACCATAAAAATCCATAAGTTGCGTGTACATTGCGATATGATTCTGCAGCTCAGATCCCGACCTGCACCGAATAGTTCAGAATCCTTGTATGCATCTGCGATTTGACATCGCTGCGGATGAACTCAAATTGTTGTTCCGGACACATCATGTTGACCATCTGGCCGCCGATCGAGCCAGCCTGACGGGAGGTCAGGTCGCCGTTATAGCCATTGCTCAGGGTCACGCCGACCTCGTTTGCGGACTCCATCTTGAACCGTTCGAGGGCTTCCTTGCCCTTCTGTGTCATTTCACCCTTCATTGTGATTCTCTCCTTACTTTTTTGGTGATAGTTCATGCGGGCAGCGTTCTGAAAGGCGCTGCCCGTTCGATGGAGCGCCGTTTCGTTTTTGCTGCCGTGATAGTATTGTAAGCGGTTTTCGATGATTTATCAATGGAACTTTTTGGCGGATAGAAGCTGCTTTTCGATTCGGAATCTATTTTTATAAAACGGATTTGCAATATGCTATACTGGTATTGCAGAACAGAACTGCACAATAAACGAAACGGAGGGAATGCTATGAAAACACCGTATCCGGAACCGAATTTCTATGAGAATGAGCCGTCCGCCCCGCAGGGAAAGCGCCGGACATGGCTATGGATTCTCGGCTGGCTGCTGATTTTCCCGCTTCCGCTGACGATTCTGCTGCTGCGGAGCCGCAGGCTGGACAATAAGGTGAAGTACGGGATCATCGCGGGGGCATGGGTGCTGTATCTGGTCATCGCGCTTGCGGCACCGAAGGGCGGCGATGATACGCGGGAGCTGCCCGCTGCACCGGAGCCTGCTGCAACGGAATCCGCCGCACAGACTACAACGAAAGCCACGGTCAAAACCACGACTGAAACGACTGTCGAAACGCAGTCCCCTGCCGCAGAACCGGATGAAACAGAAAAAGCCGGCACAAAGCCGGAAATCAGCGGCTCTGATATCCGGAAAATGGTCACGGACGGCGACTATTCGCTTGTCACACCGGAATTCAGGAAGACGATGGATGCATATGAGGCATTTTATGACAAGTACATCGACTTCATGAAGAAGTACACCGCCGACGGCGCAGATGCCGGAAATATGCTGGGCGATTACATGGATATGATGAATCAGCTTGCGGAATGGAACGATAAAATGGACGGGATTGACGAGAGCACACTCTCGGACGCCGACGATGCGTACTTCCTGCTGGTGACGCTGCGGATTGAGAAAAAGCTGCTGAGCATCGGGCTGACAACCTGAAACAAAATGCAAAGCGCCGCCTGCGAAACATATCGCAGACGGCGTTTCAGTCTGTCGGTAAAGTCCTTCTTCTCAAAATACAGATACTGAAAAAGATGAATATGTGATAAATAAATGGGGGAAGGAAAACTCTTGTTTTCCTTCCCCCAAACCCCTATCTTTAGCGCTTTTGAACGCAAATAAGAGGGTTCCGTGCTCTGCGGAGCACGGCAAGGGGCGCTGCCCCTTGACCCCGCAAACTTTTGAAAAAGTTTGATCAAAACTTTATTCATGATTCTAATGCAGTTTCCCGACAGACTGACGCCGCCTGCGAAACATATCGCAGACGGCGTTTTTTTACACTGAAATCAGCGGTAATTCGATTCGGAAGGTGCTGCCCTTTCCGGGCTCTGAGCGCACCTCGCAGGTGCCGCCGTGCTGTGTGACCGTCCGGCGGACAATCGCAAGCCCAAGCCCCGATACGCCTTTTCCGCGGCGCTGGCGGTTAGTATAGTATTTCTCCCAGATGCGCTCCAGATTCTCCTTTGCGATGCCGCTTCCGTGATCGGCTATCTCAACCGCAGCAGATGCCGCATCCGCCTTGAGCGTCACGCCGACCCAGTGATCTTCTCCGGCATGGCGGACTGCGTTATCGAGCAGATTGAACACCGCTCTTTGCAGCCGGGAGGCGCTTCCGGTAATCCGGACATCTTCTGCAATCTCCCGCGAAAACGTGAACCCGTCCTTTGCATAGAGCATCTCGAAGCTGTCTGTCACCGCGCTGACGATTCTGCTGAGATCGCACACCTCACTGAGCGGCTCACGGTCGCTCATCTGCAATTCGGAATATTCGAGAATCTCGTTGACGAGCGCGGTCAGGCGATCGGTCTCATCGACAATAACGGCAACATCCGCCGCACACTGCGCTGCATCTTCCCGGGAAAAATCGCGGATCATTTCGGCATATCCCTTTATCATGGTCAGCGGCGTGCGGAGATCATGGGAAACATTGGCGAGAAATTCGTTCTGAAATTCCTTATTCTGCCGCAGTTTCTCCGCTGTTTTGTCCAGCGTTCCGTTCAGCTCGTCGAGCTCGGTGCAGAACCCCTCGGAAAACGGTGCATCCTGTTCCTCACCGCCGAGCCGGTGCGCTTTTTCATTGAGCTGTGCGATCGGTTTTGCAAAGCTGCGCGAGAGGAACCATGCGAGCACAAACCCGACCGCGACCGAGAGCAGCGTCACCCAGAGAAGCTGCGTCCGGATGACGCGGGCAGCCGAGCCGACCGCACCGAGCGTTGTCCCGATATACAAAACGGCTTCCTCGCCCTCAAAGCGGATGTATCTGCCGCAGACATAGAGCTCCTCGGTTCGGAGCGATGCCGTTCCGTCCTCCGAATCCTTCAGCGCTTGCAGGAATTCGCCGTAATTCTCCGGCAGCTCCCTGTAATGTACGCGGTCATCCCGCAGTAATTTATCTCCGTGCATCCCCCGTTCATCCTGTCCGCGCTGCATTTTCCGGAATTCATCGGAGCTATACAGCAGCTCGCCGTCTGAATCGGTGACAAACACAAGAACGGAATTCTCGCGGGAGATCCGGTCAATGGTATCGGTGAAGCCGCTCTCTCCGCTGCGGGATGCGATTTTCTCCGCAGCGGCTTCCGTATTCCGGATAATCATGCCGTCATAAAACCGCTGAAGAAAAACCGTTTGCAGCAGCCATAAAACGGTGAAAATCACAGCGGTAAACAGGATAAAATAGGTCAGGAGCTTTCTTTGAAAGGATCCGGTTTTATGCTTCAAATTTATATCCCACCCCTCGGATTGTTCTGATGCAGTCGCGGTATTCGCCGAGCTTGCTCCGCAGCAGCTTGATCTGCCAGTCTACGGTACGGTCGGCGGTGAGATCGTCATAGCCCCAGACCGCGTGCAGAATCTGCTCACGGGAAAGCACGATATTGCGGTTTTCGACGAGATATTGCAGCAGCGCAAATTCCTTCGCAGTCAGCTCAATCTGCGCGCCGTCCACCGTGACCCGCATTCCGGGCAGGTCGATGACGATTCCGCCGGCGGTGAGATTCTGCGCCTTCTGCGGCGGATCCTGCGGCGTTCCGCGCCGGATTGCAACCTTAATCCGCGCCATGAGCTCCATCGGCGAAAACGGTTTTGTTACATAGTCATCCACACCGACGTCAAAACCATAGAGCTTGTCGTATTCGGTGCCTCTTGCAGAGAGCATGATGACCGGCGTCTGAGAAAACTCCCGGATCTTCTTGCAGGCGGTAAAGCCGTCCGTATCCGGCATCATCACATCCATCACAATGACGTCAAATTCCTGTTCCCGGCAGGCTTCAATCGCCTGTCTGCCGTCGGATACCGCCGTCACCGCATAGCCCTCCCGCTCCGCATAGCGGCGGATCAGAGCCGCAATATTCGGTTCATCGTCCGCAATCAGAATATTTGCCATTTTGCACCTCCGCAGATTATTTTCCTGTCATCATTATACACGAAAAACGCCGGATTGTAAAGCGGGACAGGTCAGATCCTGCACAGACCTGACCTGTCCCGGGCGGTTCAGAATGTCATTCTGCCTCTGCCGCCGCCGATACCGCCGTTCATGCCGCCGTTCATGCCGCCGCGCTGACCGCCCATGCCGCCGCGCATTCCGCCGCCCATCATGCTCTGCGGAATCTCAGAAACCTCTGTGCCGTTGATGATAATGGTGCCGCCGTTGAATTCCGCCGTCTTGTCATAATCGAAGGAGGACATCTGCGCGGTAATATTGATTGTGCCGCCGTTGACGTAGATTGAGCCGTTGGAGTCGATCGCATCGGTGTCGCCCTGTCCGACCTCGACCGTCAGCTCGCCGCCGTTGATCTCGACTGCGGTTTCATACGCATTGGTGCTTGCCGAGGCGTTGATGCCGTCGTCGGTCGCATAGATATTGATGCTGCCGTCGTTAATCAGCACATAGGTTGCCTCAAGGCCTTCTGCCGCGTTGATATTGAATGTGCCGCCGTCGATCTGAAGCAGCGCACTCGCCTGCATCCCGTCGCTGCCGCCGCTGATCGTATAAGAGCCGCCGAGAATGGTAATCGTGCCCTCAGCTTCATCGTTTTCGCAGTGGAAGCCGTCCTTTTCGGTAGAGATATTGAATATGCCGTCGTAAACGGAGATGCTGTCGTTTGCTTCAAAGCTATCGAGTGCGGCTTTGACATTGTAAGTGCCGCCGGTGATTTTCATATCATCCTTGCAGGTGATGCCGTTGCCGTACTGCGAGGTGACATTCAGCGTGCCGGTGCCGTTGAGGGTCAGGTCGTCCTTCGAGAAGATCACGGCATCGGTATTGGTCTCACCGTCTGCGCGGAACTGTCCGCTGACGGTCAGGGTGTTTTCGCTGTCCGTCGTAGTGATGAACACCTTGTCTGCGGAAAGAACGTAAATTGCCGGGAAATCGCTGTTTGTAATGCTGACGCCGTCCAGCACAAGCTGAACCTTCGCGCTGTCATCCGCATTTACGCGGATCGTACAGTTTGCCGCAGAGCCGCTGATGACATAAACGCCCTCCTCGGTGATGTCGATTGTCTCACCGTCGGAAACCGTGATCTGCTTTGCCGCACTCAGGTCGGCAGTCTGTGCGAGATCGCGCTTTGTAAAGAGCTCGCTGTCCGATGCAGTATCCTGTGATGCAGACTGTGTGCTCTGCGAGAGTGATACAGCCTCCGGTGCGGAGTTGCTGTTATCATCAGAAACCGTCTTTGCGCTCTCAGAACCTGTATTGATTTCCTCCTGTGCCGCGGATGAAGCGTTGTTCTCCGCTGTGGTTGCAGTTGTCTGTGCTTTGCCGCAGCCCGTCAGATTTGCTGCAAGGATCATTGCCATAACTGCCGAAATGCCAAACATCTTTTTCATAATCAAACATCCTTTCAAATCGGTTGTGGGTTTGTGTTGTTTCTATGGTCTTATTATAGCGCGGCTGTTTGTGCGCAGTATGAGCGCTTTGTGGAATGATCGGCGGGGAAATGTGGAATCTGTGTGGAATACTGCCGCCGAATGTGACATTTGTCATATGCGAAACTGATTCGCGACACTGGAAATCTGACAGCGGTTTCTGCTATAATCATATCAGAACACGGAAGCAGCCGCAATGCGAAAGGAGTATCACAATGGCAGAAACAGTTGTAAAGCTCGAAAACATGGTAAAACGGTACGGCGATCTGATCGCGCTCGATCATTTCAGCCTTGAGATTCAGGCAGGCGAAATTTTCGGTCTGCTCGGGCCGAACGGCTCCGGCAAGACAACGACGATCAACTGCCTGCTGTCACTGCTCGCTTATGACAAGGGCGAGATTGAGATTTTCGGCAAGAAAATGTCCCCGACTGCCTACGATATCAAGCAGCAGATCGGCATTATTATGCAGGATGTCGCGGTATTTGACGAGCTCACGGTCTACGAGAATATCGACTACTTCTGCGGCTTATACATCCCCGATAAGAAAACACGCAAGCAGTATGTCGAGGAGGCAATCCGGTTTGTCGGGCTGGAGGATTTCGTCAAATTCCGTCCGAAAAAGCTCTCCGGAGG
>Ga0247608_10002380_pt1 | contig 23673 bp, 21 predicted proteins | sample 176DNAGHGlowgp2_FD_193490 | JGI IMG/M metagenome (GOLD analysis project Ga0247608, IMG submission 193490) | Sheep rumen microbial communities from Palmerston North, Manawatu-Wanganui, New Zealand - 1766 DNA GHGlow gp2 | ecosystem: Host-associated > Mammals > Digestive system > Stomach > Rumen ... | reverse complement strand
TGGGCGAAAGCTATTGGTTCATCACCGACAGCCGCTATTTGAAAGACCCGAAGAACACCTACCAATGGTTTTTCAAGGAAATAGAACTTGTCGGGGTGATAGAAATCGACCGTTGCGGCAAGCCCGCCAAGAATTTCTTCGTCTACACTTGCAAAGACCTTTGCGACCAACCGCCTACGTTGCAGAGCGTTATGGCGCCTTCCGTTTCAGAAGATAAATAGTGCCATCGGTAGCAACCGTCTCATATTCATCACGATTATTAAGTACGAGCACCCCGTCACGCTCATACTCAAAATAGGGTTTCGTCATCAACACATATTCCGTATCGACTCTTCGGATATAGCCGAAACTCCTGATTGTGTCGCGCATGGCAAGATGGGGAACAAAAGGCGTGATGGCGGTCACAGACGCACCTTCAGGAATCATCTCAATGACCTCATAAGCATAGTGAACATCAAAATTCTTTTGCTCATAATGACGCTTTTGATAAACGCAAAGCTGGTCGAGTTTCACTTCCGACTTAGGGACGCCAATGGTATAGAATGTCGTCAACACTGTCGAAAGCAACAATACAACGGCCAATACCAGTTGCCAAAGTTGTTTTTCAATCCTACTGAACACCAAGAAAGCGGAAACAACGAGGATGGGCATAAACTCCACGGAATATTGGTAAGAGATGCCCCAAAACGTCCCGTCGGCTGCCAACATCTTTTGGGCAATCAGCGGAATCAACATAATCAAATAATTGGGTTTCAACACAGTAAACACCATCCCCGTCGCCAAAGCACAAATGTAAAACTCCGCTTTAATGCCATTGTTCCGTTCAAATCCAGAGGTGTTAGAGAAAAGTATTTCAACAGTCTGCCAAGGATGTGAAACCAGATTCCTGAATATTTCAGCATAATTACTTCCCAAATGTGCATAACGGGCAAAACCACTACCATTGCCTCCCAATTTGGGCATCACGATCATATTGATTACGAAAAAGTAAACAACAGCAAACACTGCATAAGCGACCAAATGCCACAACGCTTGCTTATCCTTTCGGTAATCCCACATCAAAGCCACCGCAACAAAAAGCAGCCACAACGACATGTTTTCCTTGCCAATGGCAATAAACACAAAGAGAAAAGACGCCCATTTGAACTGTCTCTTTTTAAGGTAATAAAGCAACCATGGCAACATCATGGCCGACACCACATTAGAGTGGTAATCGAAAGCGAGCGGATGTATGATTCCAAAGGAGAAAAAGAAAGTGGCCGACGCCAAAACTGGCAGCCACGCATTCTCGGTATATAATCCAATGAGTTTATAGACGCCCCAACCACCAAGCAAAACCGCGACGATCTGTACAATCAGCAAAGTATAACTACCAAACACAAAGATGAGGGGGGACAAAAGCACCAAATACAGGTCAAAATGGTCACTAAGAATGCTTTGCGGCTGCATTTTGAACATGCCGCAATCGTCGATGCGGAAATGGGTGTAGTCATACATCGCGTGGGTGTAAAGACCCAAATCAAGCGCATAGGTCTTGAATAGATAGTGGTTAACCAAGGAAATGAGACAATACAACACCCCAGCAACGGTGAAAACCGTTGCCAAGGTGATGTTTTTCCGCCTATGCGTCAAGGTCGTCATTCCGCTTGGAACAAAGTGATGATGTTCAGAATCACCTCTGAGGCCTTCATCATGCTTTCGAGCGGCACGTATTCGAGCTTGCCGTGGAAGTTATGTCCACCAGCAAAAATATTGGGGCAAGGCAACCCCATGAATGAGAGGTTGGCGCCATCGGTGCCGCCACGGATGGGCTGCACTTTCGGCTTGATATTGGCCATCTCCATGGCTTTCAATGCCTTCTCAACGATGAAGAAATGGGGTTCCACCTCCTGGCGCATGTTGTAGTACTGATGTTTCAGCTCCAGCGTAATCACGTTGCCGTATTTCTTGTTCAAGAACTCGGCAATTGAAGTCATCAAAGCTTTCTTTTCCTCAAACTTGGCGCGGTCGTGGTCGCGGATGATGTACGACATCGTGGTTTCTTCCACCGTGCCGTTGATTTCTGTCAAGTGGAAGAAGCCTTCGTAGCCTTGCGTGAAGCGTGGGCGCTGTTCAACAGGAAGCATTGCATTGATTTCCATGGCAATAAGCATTGAGTTCACCATCTTGTCCTTGCCATAGCCGGGATGGATATTGCTGCCTTGGATGTGTATCTTTGCTGCAGCCGCATTGAAATTCTCATATTCCAATTCGCCGATTTCGCCACCATCCATTGTGTAGGCGTATTTTGCGCCAAACTTCTTCACGTCGAACTTGGCCACCCCTCGACCGATTTCCTCGTCGGGCGTGAAACCTATCTTGATTTCGCCATGCTTGAAGTCGGGGTGTTCCATCATATATTGTGCGGCATACATGATTTCGGCCACACCAGCCTTATCGTCGGCACCAAGCAGTGTCGTGCCGTCGGTTGTAATCATTGTCTGCCCTTTGTATTGGGCCATTTCAGGAAATTCCGACACACGCAGGACAATGTTCTTTTCTTTGTTCAAAACGATGTCGTTGCCGTCATAGTTCTCGATGATTTGCGGCTTGATGTCCTTACCTGAAGCATCGGGCGATGTGTCGACATGAGCGATGAAACCGATGGCGGGAATCTCATGGTCGACATTGGAGGGAATCGAAGCCATCACATAGCCGTATTCATCCAATTCGGCTTGGATCCCCATAGCTTGCAGTTCGTCGCGAAGCATCTTCAACAGGTTCAGCTGTTTGGCAGTGCTGGGCTGCGACTCGGAATTTTCGTCGGAGGTGGTCTCCACTGCGACGTATCTCAGAAACTTGTCTAGTACCTTTTCCATAGTTTGTTTTTCTTACTTAATGTGGCACAAAAATAGGAAATAATTCAATACAAAAAAAACCGCAGCCGGAATAGTCCGGACTGCGGCACCATGAAAAAACAATCTATCTACTCTTTTTTATCTCTTTTCTGCATGTTTTCTTGCCTTGTGGCGGTCTTTTGACCACAAGCCATACACCTCGCTGACATTACCAGCGGTCGTAAAGGCATTGATTTCGTTCTTGCCAAGGAATTCCATGAGGCTCGAGAACTCATCGTTAGTGAGCAGGGCTTCAAGTTCAATCGACTTTTCGTTGGTATAGCCGCCGATAACCTCATACAAGGTGCAACCACGGCCCAAGTCATCGATGATATAGCGGCGGATGCGATCATAATCCTTCGAGACGATGCACACGCGCTTACGACGGTTGAGGTTGGCTGTGAACATATTGACTACCATACCGTTGATCCATGTGGCGATGAGGCCGATGACAACCATCTGGAACGGATTGATGGCGAAAGCCGTCAAACAGATGATGGCGCCGGCCACGCTCACCGACTTGCCCATGTCGAAGTGCAAGTACTTGTTGACGATTTTGGCCAAAATGTCCAAGCCGCCCGTCGAGGCGTTAATGGAGAACATCAGCGTTTGGGCTGCGCTCAAAATAATGACACAGCACAGAAGATCGAACCAAGGATTGCCCATCACGGAGAAGGCTTGGTCGGGCGCGACACCCATATTAACAAGGTAATCATTAGGCGTGGCAAGGTTTTGCCAAGGATAAATCCACTCGCACACCTTGGTCATGGGACCGAGAATCAAGGCGCAATACACCGTCTTGAGGCCAAACTCCTTGCCAACAAGAAGATAGGCGAGGACCAACAAGATAGCGTTGATGATGGTAATCATCGAAGGCAGTCCAATGTTGATGCCTATGCTGTTGAAAATGTTGGTCAGCACGATGGAGAGACCCGAAATAGAACCCACAATCAGCTTGCTAGGCACAAGGAAATAATACACGCAAACGCCCGTCATGAACATGCCAAAAGTCATAATCAGCAGCTCTACCCAGAACTTTTTGCTCACCAAAGCCTGTCCGATTTCTTTTATTATGTCGTTAAGCTTACTCATAAATAACTAATTTACAATAATTTGGTCAATAATTTACCTTTGATTTTTGCGGCTGCAAAGGTCGGAAAAATTTTTGGAATAAAGAAGGGTTTTCAAGAAATAATTACCTTTGCAAAAAATTTCAGTCTAATGACCCTGCTCGATTGGCTTCCGATAACAAGAAAAGAGACCGACTTGCGCGGTTGGGACGAGGTGGACATCGTCTTTGTCACAGGCGATGCCTACGTCGACCATCCCGCTTTCGGTGCGGCAGTCATTGGACGTGTACTCGAACATGCAGGCTACCGTGTAGCGCTCATCCCACAACCTAACTGGCGCGACGACTTGCGCGACTTCAAGAAATTTGGCAAGCCCAAGTTGTTCTTCGGTGTGTCGGCAGGCTGCATGGACTCGATGGTGAACCACTACACCGCCAATAAGCGCCTGCGCAGCAACGACGCCTATACCCCTGGCGGCGAGGCGGGCTTCCGTCCCGACCGCGCCACTATCGTCTATTGCAACATCCTAAAGCAACTTTATCCCGACACACCTATAATAATAGGCGGCATCGAGGCCTCGCTGAGAAGGGTGACACATTACGACTATTGGGACGACTGTCTGAAACCCAGCATATTGATCGATTCCAAAGCGGATTTGGGTGTTTATGGCATGGGCGAACTTACCATGGTTGAAATCGCCAACGCCATACGAAGCGGAAAGAAAGTCAACGAACTGACCAACATCAAGCAGACCTTTTTCATGCAGGACAGAAACTCGAAACTCCCTGATTTTGAAGGCCAAACCATTGAACTTGTTCCGCATGAAGTCTGCCTCAAAGACAAAAAGAAATACGCCTCCAATTTCCGCCACATCGAAGAAGAATCGAACAAAAAACACGCAGCAAGACTTGTTCAAGAAATTGGAAACCAACGGTTAATCATCAATCCACCCTTGCCAACCTTCACCACAGAACAAATCGATGCCTCGTTTGACCTGCCATACACACGATTGCCCCATCCGAAATACGCCAAACGCGGTGTCATCCCAGCCTATGAGATGATTCGGCACTCGGTGAACTTGCATCGCGGTTGCTTTGGCGGATGCGCTTTTTGTACCATCTCTGCGCATCAAGGCAAGTTCGTGGCCTCGCGAAGCAAAGAATCCATCTTGCGTGAAGTGGAAAAAGTCGTTGAGATGGAAGACTTCAAAGGCTACATCAGTGACCTTGGCGGTCCGTCGGCCAACATGTACAGGATGCACGGCAAGGACGAACGCCTCTGTGAGAAATGCGCCCGACCTACTTGCCTGCAACCCACAGTGTGCAAGAACCTCAATACCGACCACCATCCGCTCATTGACATTTATAAAGAGGTGGACAAAAACCCAAAAGTGAAGAAGGCTACCATCGGCTCAGGCATCCGCTACGACCTGTTTTTGCATGACTGCACGCCTGAGGAAAACAAGACGATGGGCTATGACGAGTATTTCCGCCAATTGGTCACACGACACGTCAGCGGTCGATTGAAAGTGGCCCCAGAGCACACCAGCGATGCCGTATTGAAGTTGATGCGCAAACCCAAGTTCGACATGTTCGTCAAACTGAAGAAAAAATTCGACCAAATCAATGAAAAAGAGCATCTGAATCAGCAGCTTATCCCTTATTTCATTTCCAGCCATCCCGACTGTTACCTTGAAGACATGGCTGATTTGGCAGTGAAAACCAAAGAATTAGGCTATCACTTGGAGCAAGTGCAGGACTTCACGCCCACCCCAATGACCTTGGCCACCGAAATCTATTATTCGGGCTACGACCCGTACACCTTGGAACCCGTTTTTTGTGCAAAAACAAAAGAGGAAAAACTTGCCCAACAACGGTTCTTTTTCTGGTACAAGCCCGAAAACAGAGAATGGGTGAAGAATGCTTTAAAGCATATTGGTCATGCAGATTGGGTGAAAAGGCTATACAAATGATTTTTTTCACTATTTTTGCCGCAAATTTCTAACACATAAACAAATGAAGAGAAACCTCATCGGAGCCATCGTGCTCATCGCAGCCCTTGCCATGGCTGGCTGCAACAACAACAAAAAAACGGACAAACAGAAAGAAGAAAAAACCGAAAAGACAGAAGCCATGGCCGAAAAGCCCCAGCTTCCCAACCGTTTGCTCATCATCGTCGACCCGCAAGTCGACTTCACCACGGGCAGCTTGGCCACCAAAAACGGTCCCGCTGCAATGGACTATTTAGCCGGAGCCCTGAAAGACGGTGCGTGGAAGAACTACGGCTGGATTATCGTCACCCAAGACTTCCACCCAGCCAACCACTGCTCGTTTGTCGAACAAGGCGGCGTGTTCCCACCCCATTGCGTGCAAGGCACCGAGGGCATGAAAGTCTACCCTGCTTTGCAAACCGTTTTGGATAGTATTTTGCCCAACATCCCTAACATCCACTACATGCAAAAGGGCGACCTGCCTGAAAAGGAGGAGTTTAGCATCTTCCAAAACGAGCAATGCGGCGAAAAACTCCGCACTGTTATCGGACAAGAGAAATTTGAAGGCATCGACATCTGTGGTATCGCCACCGACTATTGCGTCTACGAAACCACCAAGGACCTGATGGCTTTCTATCCCGCCAACCAGATCCGAATCGTCACCAACTGCCTCGCCGCCGTCGACGAAAGCGACACCAAGCTCGCCGACTTGATGAAGGAAAACGGCATCCAAGGTATTAAGTTTTAATTGACACGAGCCCACGAGACGCGTGACTACGGGACGACTCGCGTCTCGAAGTCCCGCGTCTCGCGTCTAATAATGTTATGTCAAAATTCAAAGACTTCCTACAACGCAAAAAAATCGACCTCACCTGGAAGGCCTATTTTGTCGACGCTCTTGGTGCTATGGCGCTAGGTTTGTTTGCCTCGCTGCTCATCGGCACTATCTTCCAGACTTTAGGCGACAAGACAGGCATTGAGGCCTTTGTCACCATCGCCAAATACGCCAAAGCCGCCACGGGTGCAGCTATCGCCGTGGCCATTGCCTACAAACTCGGATGCGAGGGCTTGGTGCTGTTCAGCGCCATCGCCGTAGGCATCGCGGGCAATGAGCTTGGTGGCCCCATGGGCGCCTATGCTGCCGTCATCGTGGCCATCGAGTTAGGCAAGATGGTATACAAGGAGACCCAAGTCGACATTCTTGTGACCCCAGCCGTGGTCATCATCAGCGGCGTGCTCGTTGCCTATGCCGTGGGTGCGCCTATCAACAAGGTGATGACCGCCCTCGGTGCTTTCATCGAAAATGCCACTCAAATGCAGCCCTTCCTTATGGGCATCGTCGTCTCTGTCGTCATCGGCATGGTGCTTACACTGCCCATCAGTTCGGCAGCCATCTGTCTCGCCATCGGTTTGGGCGGGTTGGCAGGCGGTGCAGCCACTGCAGGGTGTTGTGCTCAAATGATAGGTTTCGCCGTGCTCAGCTTCAGGGAAAACCGCTGGGGCGGATTGGTGGCACAAGGTCTCGGCACCTCGATGCTGCAAATGGGCAACATCGTGAAGAACCCCAAGACCTGGATTCCCGTTTTGCTCACTTCGGCTATCACCGGTCCCATCTCGACCTGTGTTTTCCATCTCGAAAACATCCCCATCGGCTCTGGCATGGGCACTTGCGGCCTCGTCGGCCCCATTGGCATCTACACTGCCATGCCAGATGGCGGTGCCAACATGTGGATTGGTATGTTGTTGGTTTGCTTTGTGTTACCCGCTGTCCTTACTTGGCTCTTTGGATTGATTCTGAGGAAGATAGGATGGATCAAAGAAGGCGACCTCAAAATCGACTGCTAATGCCGAAAAAAAACGACAAGCCGCTCACGCCCGACCAAGTGTTAGACAAGATGGCCAAATATTGTGCCTATCAGGAACGCTGTGTGAAAGACGTGACCGATAAACTGAGGTCATTCGATATTACACAAGAGGCCAAAGACACAATCATGGCCTATCTTTTGGACAACCGTTTCGTTGACAATGAACGATTTACACGAAGCTTCGTCAGAGGCAAGGTCAACCAAAGCGGCTGGGGGGTGAACAAGATTCGCTTCCATCTCATGCAAAAAGGCATTGACAAAGACATGATTGAAGAAGCCTTGGGACAGACCGACGAGGAAGTCTACCGACAGCGCCTCATCGACATCCTGAAGGCGAAATCCAAGACCGTGAAAGCGGAAAACGACTTCGAGAAAAAAAGGAAACTAGCCGCCTATGCCATGCAGAAAGGCTTTGAAGGCAGTTTGGTTTGGGAGGTTTTGAAGTCGGAAGCAATTCTTGTATGAATCTTTTGTCTACTCAATCCGTATCTATCCTCAACCTCGGCTGCCACATTTAAAATCCAATTTGTCCAATCCGCGCAATCTGTAGTTTTCCATCCCGAACAGATTTTTTGTATCTTTGCCGCGAATTTTGAAGAAAGAAGCGATGAAATTCCCAAAACGACTGATAACGCAAACGCCTGAATGCCTGACAGAACCCGTCGGGCAGTCGCTCAATGTGATTATCTCGACACTGTTCGCTTTGGTGTTTCTGACCGCCTACACACCTTTCTCCGACACCTCGTGGTTCCAACTCGGCACCCACAGCCACTTCCTTAACACGGTGGCTTTTGTCGGCACGGGCACGTTTTTCTTGGCTTGCAGCCGCGTGCTGATGACCTTCGCCGTCAAGAAGTTGCGGCACTTCCCCATGTGGCTCTACATCCTTTGGCTGCTCTTGGAAATCATCCTGATTGCCACCTACCACAGTTGCATCTCCTATTTCCAAATCCAAGCCACCGACTACAGCTTTGCCTACATTTTCGCCAAGAGTCTGCTCATCACCTTCATTGCCTTGGCCGTGCCCTACAGCATCGTCGACCTAGTGATGCTCCTCAAGGACACACAACAGCGCCTGATGCTCACTAAGAGCGACCTGGTGGAGTCGGACAACGAAGTGATGCCCGAACACACCGAAATCATCAACCTGATGGACAACAACGGCAACCTGAAGCTGAGCGTCAAGCTCGACAACCTGTATTACATCAAGGCTGAGGACAACTACATCAACGTGTTCTACCAGCGCAGCGGTGCCATCGCCAGCTACATGCTGCGCTGCAAGATGAAAACCATCGAGGACAACAGCATGGATTCGAGCAGCCTGATGCGCTGCCATCGCTCCTATATGGTCAATATTAATAAGGTGAGCGTACTCCACAACGAGGCCGACGGCTTCGTCATCGACTTCGAGCGCGAGGGGCTGGAGTCGGTGCCAGTTTCCAAGACCTATTCAGCACGGGTTTTGGAGGCGTTTAACAAGAAATAAACAGGAAAGCCTTGCCCAATCGGACAAGGCTTTCCTTCTGCTATCGTTTTCAAAATTAGTTTCTTAGCAATTCATTCCGCCACAGCAGTGGATCACCTGACCCGTGACGTATGACGACAAATCGCTGGCGAGGAAGAGAGCCACGTTGGCCACATCCTCGGGCGTGCCGCCGCGACGCAGCGGAATCTGTTGCTCCCAAGCCTTACGAACATCCTCGGGGAGGGCATCCGTCATGGCAGTGATGATGAAGCCAGGAGCGATGGCGTTGTGACGGATGTTGCGCACACCCATCTCCTTGGCCGCGCTCTTCGTGAAGCCGATGATACCAGCCTTCGAAGCGCTGTAGTTGCATTGGTTGGCATTACCCGAAACGCCTACCACCGAGCTCATGTTGATGACGCTACCACCAGCCTGCTTCCACATGACGGGCTGCACAGCCTTGGTGAAGTTGAACACCGACTTGAGGTTCACGTTGATGACGGCATCCCACATCTCTTCGGTCATGCGCTTCAGCGCAGTGTCCTTGGTGATGCCCGCATTATTGACGAGGATATCGATGCGACCGAAGTCCTTCACGATTTCGTCAACGACCTGCTGTGTTTCAGTAAAATTGGCGGCATTCGAGGCATAAGCCTTGGCCTCAACGCCAAGAGCTTTCAGTTCTTTTTCGGTTTCCAGAACGACATCGTTCAGTGCAATGTCGGTGAAGGCAATCTTGCAGCCTTCCTTGGCGAAACGCATGGCGATGGCCTTGCCAATGCCACGACCGGCTCCCGTAATCAGAGCCACTTTATTTTCCAAAAGTCCCATTGTCAGATTTAAGATTTAAAGATTCAAAGATTTAAAGATCATTACTTTATGTGTTTCTCTATCAGTTCAAATAAGTCGCCGACAGTCTTCACATTGGAAGTTTCGGTCTCGGTGAACTTCACATTGAATTCGCGCTCAAGCAACATGGAAAGCTCCACAAAGTCGAGCGAGTCGGCACCCAAATCGTTGAAAAGGCTCTTCTCCTCTGTAATCTCGCTTTCGGCGATCTTCAGCTTGGAAGCAATCAGTGCCTTTGTCTTGTCTTGAATTGTGGCCATAATCTTGTGATTTAAGATTTAAAATTCAAGATTTAAAGATTTATTATTCATTGTTTTACGCGAGTATCAGGCAGCAAGGCAAACGAGAGGTCGCCTTTGACACACATCTTACCGCCAACGCTGAGCACTGCCGAGCAGATGTAGATGTTGGCGCGATGGTAGGTCAGCGTGGCTTCCACCTCCACGGTATCGCCTGGCTTCACACTGTTCTTGAAGCGCACCTTGTCGATGCCCGTATAGAAAGTCAGCTTGCCAATGAGGTCGTCCTTCATCAGCAAGGCGCAACTCTGGGCCATGATTTCGCAAAGGATGACGCCCGGCACGACGGGTTCGCCCGGGAAATGGCCTTGCAGGAAGAACTCATCGCCCGTCACGTGGTACTTGGAATGGGCCACATGGTTCTCGTCGAGGGTCATCTCGTCGACCAAGAGCATGGGCTCGCGGTGCGGGAGATACTGTTTGATTTCGTCTCTGTTCATAGTATGTTGTTTAATCGTTGATTGTTTATTCGTTTAATCGTTGGTTTGCAGGGCTGTCATATTACGGCAGCCGTTATTTGCAATGCGGTTGCCACAGTGTGACAGCCCTACAAACACCATAATTATATCTTTCGGATAGCCAAGCAAGCGTTATGTCCGCCAAAGCCCAGGGAATTGGAGATGGCGATGTCGACATTGGTCTTGACAGGCGTATTAGGCGTATAATTCAGGTCGCATTCCGGATCGGGCTCGTCCAAGCCGATGGTGGGCGGGATGATGCCATTGTTCAAGGTCATCACGCTGATGATGAGCTCGATGGCACCAGCGGCGCCGAGGGCGTGCCCCATCTCCGACTTCGTGGAACTGATGTGTGCCTTGCGGGCTTCTTCCTCGCCCATTGCAATCTTGATGGCCTTGGTCTCGCCACTGTCGTTCATCGGCGTACCTGTGCCGTGGGCGTTGATATACAACGACTCGCCTGCCTTATAGCCGGCTTCGTCCAAGGCTTGCTTGATGGCCAAGCTCTGCGTTGTTCCATCTGGACGCGGGGCGGTATTGTGATATGCATCGCACGAGTTGCCGTAGCCACAAATTTCAGCATATATTTTCGCGCCACGTGCTTTTGCGTGTTCGTATTCTTCAAGGAGTACGATGCCTGAGCCTTCAGCGATGACGAAACCAGCACGATTCTTATTGAACGGCAGCGAGGCCCTCAGCGGGTCTTCCGACTTGGTCAAGGCTTTGCAGTTGGCGAAACCAGCGATGGCAACAGGATTGATGCCAGCCTCGGTGCCACCCGCGATGATGGCATCGGCATAGCCGTGCTTGATGGCGCGATAGGCCTCGCCAATCGAGTGGGTACCCGTGGCGCAAGCCGTCACGATGGGCACACAAGGTCCTTGGGCGTTATAGCGAATGGCCACGCTGCCCGACGCCATGTTACCAATCATGGTGGGAATCATCAAAGGCGAGATCCAACGCGGGCCTTCGTCGTAGTACTTCTTGACTTCGCGCAAGATAGTATCGAAACCGCCAATACCCGAACCTACATACACGCCCAAGCGACTGGGATCCATTTGCAGGTCTTCATTGTCTTTCATGGCTTGGTAGGCAGCGGCCATGGCGTAGATGGCAAAGCGGTCGTTGCGCTTGACAAAGCCTTTGTCGACGCCACATGCCTCGGCATCGAAATCCTTCAGTTCAGCGGCGATTTTCACGGGGAGGTCCGTGGTGTCAAAAGATGTGATGGGGGCGATGCCGCAATAGCCGTCCATCAGGTTTTTCCATATCGTGGGCAGGTCGTTGCCAATCGGCGAAACGGCACCCATACCTGTTATTACTACTCTTCTTGTTTGCATATTTGTTGTTTTTATATTCCTTCAATCAATAACATTCGGCTGCCACAATGTGACAGCCCTACAACTGTTAACTGTCAACTGACTAGAACTCCCATTCCCAAAGACAGGCGGCGGAGACAAATCCAGCGCCAAAGGCACTCATAACGATCTTCTGTCCAGCCTTGACTTTGCCATCGGCAATCATTTCATCGAGCATGATCGGAATACTGGCCGACGAGGTGTTGCCGTATTTCTGGATGACAGTGGGATACTTTTCTTCGGGACCGCCCACAATGTGACGAATGCCCTCAATGATGCGCTTGTTGGCCTGGTGCAACATAAACCAGTCGATATCGTCATGCTGCAAGCCATTGCGTTTCAGCAAAGCATTGATGTCCTTCGCCGATTCGGAGACAGCGGTGCGGAAGAGTTCCTTGCCTTTCATCACGAGCGGTTGACCCTTGATGTATTCCTTCTCGAAAGGCGTAGTCTCCATACCTCTTTCATAATAGAGCACATCGCGGTCGCTGATCATCGTGAGCTTCACGTCCTTGAAGGCACTACCTTCGGTGACGACCACGGCACCAGCACCGTCGCCAAAGAGGACGCTGCAGTCGCGTTCCTTCCAATTGCAGTATTTGGTGGGTTCCTCGGCGCAAAGGATGAGGATATTTTTGGCGTGACCGGCTTTCATCATGCCGTCGGCCAGCATCAGCGCGTTGACAAAGCCAGCGCAAGCCACGTTGATGTCGAGACCAGCGCAGGTGAGTCCAATGCGTTTCTGCACGATGCAACTCAATCCAGGAGTGACGTGGCGATTGGCCACATTCGAGACCAAGAGGAAGTCGATTTGGTCGGGACGCAAGCCCGAAGCCTTGATGGCTTTGACAGCAGCATCAACGGCTATGTCATATAAGTCTTCAGTAGATAATAGGTGTCGCGCTTGGATGCCCGTGCGAGTAGTAATCCATTCATCGCTTGTGTCCAAAAACTTGGCCAAGTCGTCGTTGGTCACTCTGAGGGCGGGCAATGCGCTTCCAGTTCCGATAATTTTCATTTCGATTCGGTTAAAATTAAAAACTCGTTTTCTGTCGATAAAACGATGCAAAAATACCGCTTCGCATCACGGCGCGTGAAAAATGTGCCGAAAACGGGCTAAATGTGGCGAAATTGGGTTATTTGGGGTGAAATTTGCCATTTTTTGTGGTCAAAAATCGGTTTTTCAAAATACGTTTGGTTGTTTTTCCCTAATTTTGGAGCCCTAAAACGAACGAATTTTTCGGACAAACAAAACAAAATTGATATGAAAACGAAAAGCCATTTCTCTCCCAAACGCATTTTGATAATTGCGGCCATGCTCTTTACAAGCCTTCCTTTTATCCACGCCCAAACCTTCATCGGTGGCGGCGGCAACGATTTTTGGTCGAATGCCAACAACTGGCTCGACGGACTGAAACCCGATGGGATGTTCTCAGAGGCGACCATTTCCGCCAACGTTGTCGTTGATGAAGTTGTTAGCATCGGGACATTGAACAATTCAGGGAACTACAGCCTCACCATCCTTACAGGAAAGCGGATGACAATCCATTCTGAACTCGATTGGGGCAACGGCGACTTCATTCTTGAAGACAAGGCTCAGTTGGTGTACAGAGATCCTATTAAAGTGATTGTGAAAAAACAAATTAGTGCCTATGATGCCGACAATCATTTATGGAACCTGATTGCTATACCTGTGCGTGAAGACGTAATACCTTCAACAGAAAACGGCATCCTCACCGACCCTGAATCGGGTTATGCCCTGCTTTCTTTTGATGACAGCGCAGCCGATTGGATCGACTACAAAGAGACCCCTTTCACGCTCGAAAACGGAAAGAGTTATTTGTATGCCAATGCCATGGACACCACCTTAGTATTTGAAGGGACTACGAAGGGCTACTCCGCCGAGCTCCCCCTTTCATACCATGCCGCAAATGAGGCGTTGGCGGGGTGCAATTTCATTGGTAACCCATTACCTTGCAATGCTTTCCTCAACCGAAGCTATTATATTTTTAGCGAAGAAAGCAATTCCCTGATCGCGGTGCCCAACTCAGCTACTCGATGTATCGCACCATGCACTGGCATCATCATCAACGCCAATAGTCAAGAAGACGCTAGCGTTTTGTTCCAAGAGATGCCTTTTTTTGACAATCTAAGTTTAAATGGCACAATAGAAATCACCGTTGCCAAAAGCAATGCACCTTCATTAGTGCTCGATCAAGCCATTCTCAGTTTCAATCCGGATGACAACCTCGGCAAATTATCATTTTTTGAAGACGCACCATCAGTGTATTTCACCAAGGACAGCAAAGATTTGGCCATCCTCAGCATCGACAGCACCCAAATGCAACCTCTCAGATTCAAAGCTAGAGAAAATGGCTCCTATACGATTCATTTTGAACTCGAACACCTAAATCCCAACTATCTTCATCTCATCGACAACATGACGGGTAACAACATAGACCTGTTGACCACAACCAGCTACACCTTCGATGCCAATACGGGAGACTACACTTCGCGTTTCAAACTGGTGTTTGACCCACATTATAGCGTGGATGAACAACAAAATGAGGCATTTGCATATTATGACAATGGCAACATCATCATAAACGATGTAGAGACGTGCCATGGCGCGTCTCTACAGATTGTTGATATGAATGGCCGTGTGGTCTTTTGTGGAGATGTTTCAGGAAACGTCTCTACAGATAGGATGGCACCTGGCATTTATGTTTTGCGCCTTAAGACGCAAAGCAAGGTGCTAACACAAAAGGTGATGATCCCTTGATTGGGATCGGCCCTTCGACAAGCTCAGGGGCCTTTACCTTACATCCCACCCATGCCTTGTGGTGCGCCTTGCGAGTCATCAGCACCTTGGCGGGCGCGTTGCTCAAGCTCCATCTTGCCGAAACGGAAGGTCACGCCGACCGAGACGCTGCGGCTGTTGTACTTCGAATTGGAGGTGGAAACCACATACGGGCTGTTGTTCGACTGGCCCCAACTGTTCCAATTGAAGATGTCGCTCGCGTTGACGAAGACCGACATCTTGCGGTCGAAGAAGTCGGCACGAAGGCCGGCATTGATGCCATAGCGGGCGTGACGCTCGCTAAACAGCGACTGCGTAGGCGAGCTGTAATAGCCCGAAGCTGTCACTTCCAACTTATTCCACAGCTTGGCCCACATGTTCAGGCGGAAACTGTAGGACCACATGTCTGATTTATAGGGTGTTCCATTATATTCCGTAGAAATGTAGGAATCATAAAGGTTGGCATAGAAGCGCACATTGAAAAACCCGTTCGGACGATACATCACATTGGCTTCCAAGCCCGTGCTGTAGCTCTTGCCCACATTGACGGGATAGCTATACGACACCGGACGGCCATAAAGCCAATACATAGTGCTATCGGAAGAAATCGTTATCGTATTGACTTCGTTTGACTTGCCGCGATAGTAGGCCGACAAGCCAACCGAACCGAAACTCGTCCAATATTTGGTCCAGCCGGCTTCAATTGAGTTGGTATAAATACGCTCCAAGTCGGGATTGCCGCTGCTGTAGTTGTCCTCGTGATACATCGGGAAGGCGCTCAATTGCTCCGCTTCGGGCGCGGCGATGCGGCGCGTGTAGCTCAGCTTGAAGTTGTGCATCGACTTGATGCGATACGACAAGTGAATCGAGGGACGGACACTGAAGAAATGCTTCTTGAAATTGTACTTCGTCGAGTCAGGATAGGCTCCGCTGACCAACTCGCTGACGAAACGGATGCCCGGCTTCACCGTGAAACCGCCAAACTTGTGTTGCAAGGTGACAAAAGCCTCGTTGTTCAGCGTGCTGAAGTTGGCCTTGTAGGAACGATAAATGTCGTTGTCCCAATTCCAAGCGTCCTCGTCGCCGTAGGGATTGGTCACGGTGTCGGTGATAAGGTATCGTTTTTCAGGATCGATCCCCACGGTGTAGCCCACCGCAATCTCGCCATTCTCGGAATAGGGGCGGTTGTAGATGATTTCGCCTTCCGCACCAAACGAGCTATAGTTGCTCACTTGTTGCATCACCTTTTTATATTCGTAAGGTTGGGTAAACGCCCTCGTAATCGTGCCGCCGTTGCCGCCGCCCCAACCCATTGCGTTCACACTCACCGAAAGGTTGTGGCCTTTGTCGTCGAACTTGTGGCGATAATACAGGCCACCGTTGGCAAAGTAATTGCGGTTCCAAGCATTGCTGCTTTCGGCAAAATCAGTCGTCAAAGAGTCGGGAATAAATTCTTCGCGGAACACCGACATACTGTTGGTGTTTTTGCCCCAATTGGGCCAACCGCTGAGCCAAACATTGATGCTATTGGCCGTATCTATCTCATAATCAAGACTGAAGTAGCCACCCGTATTGAAGTCTTTGCTGTTGTAAGTCGAAGTGTCGATTTCGTGGCTAGCCAAAAGATGTTCCTGCGTAAACAACGATTGGTCACTATAGCTGTTGCCTTTCCAAATGGAATAGCCGCCGTTGATATAGGCGTTGAACGTCAGCTTGTCATTCGACCAAACGTATGACATCCAAGGCGTTACCGACGGCCTTGTGGAACCGTTCACGCCGAAACTGAAAAACTCGTTCTTCTGGATTTTGGCGTTGGTCACGATGTTGATGATGCCGTCGGCGTTGGAGCCGTAGCGTGCCGAGGGGTTGGTGATGACCTCCACACGGTCGATGCTGTTGGCGGGCATGGTTTGGATGTAGGTCTTGAGGTTTTCGGCGGTCATGTGCGAAGGCTTATCGTTGATCCACACCTCCACGCTCGACGTGCCGCGCAGGGTGATGTTGCCCTCCACGTCGACCTCCACACCCGGCGCGTTCTGCAAGGCATCGGAGGCCGTTCCAGTCTGGATGCTCGGGTCTTCAGCCACGTTGTACATGGTCTTTTCCCCTTCCACGGCAAAGAGCGGACGTTTTTCGGTGACGACCACCTCATCGAGTTTGGTGGCACCTTCCGAGAGTTTCAGCTTGCCAAGGTCTTGGTTGCCTTTCACGGACAGCAGCTGCTCAAAGGTCTGGAAACCAATGGCTGAGACCGACAAGCGGTAGTCGCCGTTGGGCGCTATGAGTTCGAAACGGCCTTTGTCGTCGGCAGCTGCGCCGCTCACGAAGACGCTGTCGGCCTGCCTGAACAGTCCCACGTTGACGAAGGGAATGCCCTTGCCGTTGGCCTCCTCAACGATGGTTCCCGTGATTTTGTTTTGCGCCAAGGCTGGCATAATAAAGCACCCGACAAGTGCCAGAAGCATGAAAATGCGCTTGTTCATGATCGTAGATTTTGCGATGAATGAATTGTTTTGAGTTAGTTTCCTTGATAACGGCGACACCTTATATATATTGCCGTTTGAAAGATTTTTATCGACCTTATTCATATAAATTTTAATTTGTTTTAGTGCATTAGTTTATTAAGACACTGCAAAAGTACGGATTTTTTTGATTTGGTCAAGAACATAATTGATTTTTTTCTTGACCGTTTGTAGAGACGTTGCGCGCAACGTCTCTACTGACGAATCAATTGTTCACAAAACGCCTCCAATTCCTCCTTCGACGACCATTCCTTCATGATGGGGAAACAGCCGTTCTCAAGGCACTCCTGAACCACCACTCCATCCATAGTAACGACGCCTCTTTTGCCAGTGGGTTGCTTGGTAAATTCACTCCAAAGTTGACGTGCTTCGGGAGTCAACACCACAATCATCGGAATGGAGCCGTTGCTTGGGTATTTGCAGGGTTTGGTCACCACTATTTTTTTCACCATTGGCTTGCCGCCCAAAATCGCCGAACTGATGGCCGGACCTTCTTGGGAGTTCTTTTTCAGCACATAAAGCCTCACTTCATCGGATGAGTCTTCCATAAGAACGTATGAATCATTTAAGACACTTAAGGCTTGCCGAATTTCGGGGACATCCTTTTCGGGAACGACCGTATCGGCAAAGACTTCCCAGATGGCAAGTTTGCCTTCCGTAGAAAAATCATTATCCGCGCGAACATATTCCACGGTGCGCCACATCGGGGGCAGTTTCAGGTATGTCCCGACAATCGCGTAAGCCCAAATGTCGAAGCCGAGGAACACGACCAACATGGCCGCGCAAAGCAGTTTTTGCTTCCTGTTGAACCCAGTTTTCTTATTATTGATTAAGGTGTCGTCGGAGGCCTCGATTTGGCGGATAATCTCGTCGCAAGCCCTTGCTTTATAGCGGATTTCACTAATCCCAATAATTATCATGCCAACAACGACTGCCAAAAACGTCAACATCATCGATTCCCCATTAAAGAGTTCGCCCACCAACGACAACAATAAACCACAAATGAGGATGAGGGCTGTGGAGTAATTCAGGACGGTAAAGACGGAAAAGAGTTTCTTGAAGCTTCGGGCATGATTCGACAATGTTAGTAGATTGTTGTTCTCCAACGTCTTGGACTGGAACTTTCTCGTTATCCACAACTCAAAAGTCAAACACGCTGAGCAATACAGCACCCAGAACAATCTGATTGACAAATTGTTGTTTAGCCGATATTTGATGAGTATTAGCCCGATAATCGCCGCCAACGGATAAAGTATGATTTGTTTCCATCGGTAGCGCATGAAGAAATCCACGTTGCTCTTGATAGACGACTTCATCAGCCGATCGTTGACAAATTCCTGTTGGTCAAACTGTTGTTTCAGCGTTTCGTATTGCGCTTTCAGTTGGTCGAGTTCGTTCAAATTATTGTTTTCGTTGTTTTCCATGATGTTTCCCTTTCATTCGTTTTTCGACATTTTCACCAATTTGTCCTTGATGCGTGCTAACCTCACCCCCACATTGTTCGGCGTGATGCCAATGATGGCCCCGATTTCGTCGTAAGTGATGCCTTCGAGCCAAAGCAGGATGAGGCTTCGGTCGATGAGGTCGAGGCGCGAGATGCGGTCGTAGAGTTCGCGGATTTGCTGCGTCCGTGGGTCGTCGGCCTCATAAGGGTCGATGTCCACCGTCAGCGGCACGGTTTCGATGCGGCGGCGTTCCTTCTTGTCTTGGTTGATGGCCGTGTTGAGCGCGACGCGGTAAATCCAAGTCTGCGCGGTGCTTCGTCCCTCGTAGTTGTCGAAGCCGTTCCAAAGCCTAATCAAGATTTCCTGAAACAGGTCGTCGATTTCGGCCTTGTTGCGCGAGAACATGTAGCACACCGTGTAGATGGTCCGCTTGTGCTGCCGCACCAAGAGTTCAAACAGATGTTCCTTGTCGTTGTTCATAATGCGTTTTCCGTTGCAACGTTCATCATGTTAGACAACAAAGGTAGGGAAATATTACTGTGGAGGATGAAATTTATTAATAATTGTAGAGACGTTGCGCGCAACATCTCTACAAACGCTTTCAAGAAATGTATTCCTTCAAGGCTTTCACATAGCCTTCGAAAGCCTCCTGACCTGCCGTCGTAATCTTGCAAGTGGTTCGCGGCATCTTTCCTTTGAAGCCTTTTTCCACCGTGATGTATCCGGCAGCCAAGAGTTTGTCGATCTGCACGCTGAGGTTTCCCGAGGTGGCGCCCGTCTGTTTCTTGAGGTAGGTGAAGTCGGCTTCATCTACCCCGACCAGGATGGACATCACCGCCAGCCGAAGCTCAGAATGGAGAAGTGGGTCTAATTTCGGGAACATGGTTATTGGTATTGACGTTTGACAATCAGACCCGTAGCGGCGAGGATAAGTCCGCCAGCGGCAAAGACGAGCAACTGCGCTTCAGACCTAACCAGCATCGCCACGACAGCGCCGCCCACGCCAAGGATAAACCCACCTATAATAATAGGCCAGTTTTTCAGCAACAGTCCCGAATAACATTCTGCAAAGCCAAGAAGTGCGACGAGGAGGAGCGTGATGCACGACGGCATCTCAAACATGGCGACTATGCTGATGGCAACCGCAAAAACACAGTAGGCGAGCCAAATATAATGAAGTTGACTACTGATGACGTTTTGCGGGACGGCAGTCCCTTTTTTTCCGAGGAGTCGCGCCAAAGGGAAGCCCACGACAGGCATGGCAAACCACAGCAGCATCCAATGAAGGTCTCTTGTGACGTGCAGCAACTCGTAAATGACGATGGAGAACGCCAAAAGCAACGTTCCCCATAGGATGAAGTGCTTTGCACTGTTTTGAAGAATGCAGCGACGATTGTTGTTCAACGTCTCACTGATCAGGTCGAGGCTCTCTTGAGCCGACATTTCCTTGTTTTGTTCTTTACTGTTTTCCATGATGTTTAAAGTTTAGGTTCAATGTTTATGTCAATTGACGCTGCAAAGATAAACAAGTTTATAATATAAACTACATTAATTTTCAAACTATTTTTCGATAAACAAAGCATCTCGTTGATTATCAATAAAAACAAAATCAACATTTTTGATATAGTACCAAAATTTACGCTAGATTTTTCCAATTAAGTCCTAAATTTACGCTATATTTTGGTAATTAAGTCCAAAATTTACGCCAAAACTAGTCATTTGACATAATAAAAAGCCATCTAACAGTAACATTAGACGGCTTTAAGACAACCAAATAATTACTTCAGATCAGTTGTTGTTGACAGGAGATCCGTTGCCGAAACCGTTCTTTTTCTCGGGGAGGGCTTCGGTAGGTTGGTCAAGCACGCGGCCCTTGATGCGCAACACCACGGTGGGGTTCTTGTGGGCGTTGGAAGTAACCGTCACCGTCTTGTTGATGATGCCGGCACGGTTGGTCCTGTAGGTCACCTTGATGACCTCCGACTCACCGGGAAGGACAGGCTCTTGGGGCCACGAAGGGATGGTGCAGCCACAGCTCGACTTGGGTTTCTGGATCAGCAGAGGCTCGTTGCCTGTGTTGGTGAAACGGAACTCACATTCGCCGTTGCCGTTAAAAGGAATGTCGCCATAGTCGTGGACGACCTTCTCAAACTTGATTTCAGGGCCATTTTCGGCCTGGGTGTCTTGCGCCTTGGCCGCTCCTGCCATAAGGAGCATGATGCCAAGCAGATAAAGCACTTTCTTCATTTTGCTGTGTTTTTAGAATTGTGAATAATAAGTAATAGCATTTGTTTTTGAAATGCTGCTGCAAAACTACCGCCTTTGTCAAGTGGTTGAACTGACATTCCGAACAATTCCAAAACCAAATAAAACGTAATGCTCTGAAATCAAACGAGATAAATTAAAAGTCATTCCAAACATTTTTTGGAGATAGTCCAAAGATTTTTATCCTTCTTCCATCTTCTTCCTCCGTCTTCCGCGAATTTTGTCCACCATATTGACGGTGGTCCCAAGGTAATCCGCCTCCTCCTGACGCGAGAGCTTGAAATAAGAAAGGATGTAGGACTTCCTTTCGTCCTCGTCCAAGTCGGGGTATTTCCGCTGAAGGGTTTCCACGAGGTCTGGGTAAAGCTGTTCAACCACTTCTTGCATGGCTTCCCAATGGTCCTTGTCGCCATAAACGGAGGTCTCCAAATCATTGAGGAGATTAGTTTTTTTACCGCTGTTCATATAGTTGTCTAACAACAACATAATCCGTTGTTCCTTCTTTAAGGCTTCCGAAAGACGTCCGGCATAATCTTGCTGGATTTGCTCATGCTCGGCGTGCTTTTGCGCCAAATCCTTGTTCTGCTGCTTGAAGTGGAACAACTCGGCATTGATTTCGGCCTCGCGTTTGCGCCTCCGTGCCAAACGGATTTGCGAGACCAACAACGCCGCCAAAACCAAAGTCGCCACCAAACTGACGATGACGATGATGCGCTGCTTGATGATGATTTTGCGGTTCAATTCGTTCTGCATCACCTCACTGTCGTATTTATGGCTGATCAATGCAAGATTGTTCTCCTGTCGCTCTAATTCTCTTAGTTTGCTGCCTTCTTCGTACAAACACCCATATTTGCAGGCGGTTTCATAATCGCCGAGTTCTTCGGCAAAATCGGAAAGGACACCGTAATAGAACCAAGTATCCGCGTTGGGTTCGGTTTGGGACACAAGTTCCTCCAAACGGCTGTAATAATAGTCCGCAGAATCCAAGTTGCCTGACTCGTAAAAGATGTTCCCCATGTCATGATAATAGTACATCAGCACATTGTCGTCGGCGTCAGCCATCGAGGCTTGCCAAAACTGGTTGAGATAATCGGCTGACTTTTCGTACTCTCCTGCACTGAAATACAGGGTATGAAAGGCAGACAAGACATTGCGTTTTGTTTCGGCAGATCCGCTTCGGTCGGCATAGCTCATGGCCTGATCCAAATAATACGCTGCACTATCAAATTGCTTGTGGAACTGATAGAAATCGCCCAACTCCCTCAGCGCATCGGCACGGTCGACATAATCTTCACCAAAGCCCTTGGCGGCAGCCTTCAGCAACGAAACAACGTCTTCTTTATCGGCATAATAGCCCAAACAATGCGCGATATTGAGTCGAGCGTGGGCAACCGTCAGCGGATCATTGGCGGATAAGCCGTAACGCTCCGCCTCCTTGAACAAGCGCATGGCATCCGCCTTGTTGCCCGAATCCAACTGGATGCGAGCGTTTTCCAAGGCATCGTGGGCGGTTTGCCGTGCATCGCGGGAGGTGGGAAGGCAAGCTGCCAACATTGCAATAAGGAAAAGCAAAACCAAATGATACCGTTTCATGAGGACAAAAGACTAATATTTAACTGCTGTTAATTTAACCACCATTAAATTAATGACTGTTGCAAAGATAGAGGATTTTTGTGACGAAGCATTAAAAGAGTCAAAATACTTTGAATCGTGCCGCAAGCATCACGCTCCTCGGCCTAATCGAATATGCCGAATAATACCCATAAATCCCTGAATAATAGGAATAAATAAAACTCTCCGTATCAAGAATATTGTTCACATCCAAGCTAAACTTGACCTTGCGGAAGGTGTAGCCCAAACTAAAGTCCAAGAGCACGAAATTGTTGGTTCGGCCTTCGGAACGGGTGTGATAGAGCTCCACCGAGGGCGTGACGGACAAGCCGAAAGGCAAAACCACACTCAGATTGGCATTGTCGATAAGGCTCACAATGGGTTGGCTACCAGCAGTAAAACCGTCTACAGAGGTAGTGAAGCGGCTCCAACTGCCTTTGTTGTTGAAAAAGATGTAGTCTGTTATTGCGATGCTGGCGGTCAGGTTGGCGTTCCAGCCCTGGTTGTAATAGGTGGCCACTTGGTTCTGGACCAAATGTGGAGAACGTCCCCATCCGTAGGAGCATTTCGCGTTGATGTTCAACCGTTTCCAACTAAAACCTTTGCCCGCATACAGCGAAATAGACAGGTAATCGCCCCAACTCGGCTGCTCCACGGCATTGATGACCATGGTGTTGCCCTCAAAAGATTGAGCGTACATCACCTCGTTACGGTAGCGGTTGTAGTTCACCGATAAGTCACCGAAAACATATTTCATAATGTTTTTGAACGACAGCGTCAACGATCCATTGGCACCGTAT
>Ga0247608_10002379_pt1 | contig 23674 bp, 21 predicted proteins | sample 176DNAGHGlowgp2_FD_193490 | JGI IMG/M metagenome (GOLD analysis project Ga0247608, IMG submission 193490) | Sheep rumen microbial communities from Palmerston North, Manawatu-Wanganui, New Zealand - 1766 DNA GHGlow gp2 | ecosystem: Host-associated > Mammals > Digestive system > Stomach > Rumen ... | reverse complement strand
CTTGCAACAACATTTTGGAAACAAGCCCGTGCTGAAAAAAACGCCGCGCGCGTTTTTTCAAATCCGGCTTGCGCGCAGACGCATAAAATGCTATCCTGTTCACAGCATAAAAGAGAAAAGAGGATGGTCTATGACATTCAATCCCATTCTGATCGCCGCGGCGGTGATCCCGGCGGTTTACCTGCTGGTGCAGGTGGAAAAGCTGGACAGGCTGGAAAAGGAGAGCCCGCGGCTCCTTCTCTCACTGGTGCTGTTCGGCGTCTTGTCCACGGCTTTTGCCTCTCTTGCGGAGTGGCTCGGCCTGAGCGTTTTGAACAGGCTTTTCCCGGACGGCGGCCTTCTGTATGATATCCTGCTCTACTTCGGCGTGGTTGCCTTCTCGGAGGAGGGGGCCAAGTACGTCCTGCTCAAGCGGCGCACCTGGCGCGACCCGGAGTTCAACTGCCTGTTTGACGGCGTGGTCTACGGCGTGTTCGTGTCGCTGGGCTTTGCCCTGTGGGAGAACATCCGCTATGTGGCGATGTTCGGCTTCTCCACCGCCCTGATCCGCGCGGTGACGGCGATCCCGGGCCACGCCTGCTTCGGCGTCTTCATGGGCGCGTGGTACGGCATGGCCAAGCGCCGCGCGGCGGTGCAGGACTGGGACGGCTCGAAGCGCATGCGCAGGCGGGCGCTGCTGCTTCCGGCGGCGCTGCACGGCTTCTATGACTTTGTCGCGAGCGCCGGCAGCGACGTGATGAGCCTTGTGTTCTTGGTCTTCGTGGTGCTGATGTTTGTGCGGGCCTACCGCCTAGCAAAGCACGTCGCCGCAAACGACGAGTATATCCAGCACTACCGCTTCGGCCCGCTGAAGAAAGAGTAAAAAGTATCGCGGCTCCCGCACAGGGGCCGCGATGCTTTTTGTACCGTTGTTCACTTGTTGAAGATCGAAACGTCGTTTTCCCAGCCGCGATCCAGCAGCCAGTAGCCCGCAAAGTCCGCGTCCTCGTCCTCGTCGCCCTCCTCGATGGGCGTGTCGGGCTTTACGCGGCTGAGCTTCTTTCTTGTCTCGTAGGCGCGCAGCTCGTCCACCGTGAAGGGGAGACCCAGCTCCGCCGCGATCGGCAGCAGCACCGCCTCAACCAGCGACTCGCGGATCTCGAGACTGCCGGGGTAGCAGGCCACGGCCTCGTCAATGCGCGCCCGCAGCGCGGGGTCTGCGTCACAGCGTTCAAAAAAACGGCTCACGTTCTCCGTCATATGCATCAGCTCCCTGATTGAAAGAATAGCATTATTATACGCAAAGGCCCCGCCGTTTGCAAGCGCCCGCACTTGCGAAACCGGGAGAACTGTGATACAATGTTAAACTGTATCCATGTACAATGCCTTAAATCTTCGTTTTGAAAGGCGGATCTGTCTATGAAAAACAGCGATAAAATAAGATTTTGGATCGACAAGACCGGCTTCTTTGCCGAGTGCGCCATGATTTTCCTCATCCTCGCCGCCGTCTTCCGCTTCTTCGGCTGCTGGGGCATGTGGACGGACAGGGTGAACTATATCATGCTCACGCTCCTGCCCATCTGCTGCTGTGTGCTGCTGACGCTGTGCATCCTCTTTCTTGGGAAAAAGGGCTTCTTCCTGTCCTTCATCCCGGTGCTGCTCGGCGTGGTGTTCTTTGTCTATAAGGCTTTGAGCAGCTATACCTCCTGGGTGCCCATCGTGCTGAACGTGCTGCTGTGCCTTGTGGCGGCGGTCGTGTATACGGCGACGGTGTTCGGCTGGATCCCGACCAAGTGGCTCCTGCCCCCGATCTTCGGCCTGCCGTTTCTCTATCGGCTCGTCATGCACGATATCCCCGCGCTCAGCAATCTGGAAAATCCCGTCACCTTTGCCGCCGGCATGCAGGAGATGAGCATTCTCGGCATCCTCGCCGCGCTCTTCTGCATCGGCATGGCGCTCAAGAAAGCCGACGTGAAGAAGAAAGCGCGCAAGGACGAAAAGGACGAGCAGCCCGCCCCCGCGCCGCAGCCTGTCGAGACGCCTGCTCCGGCTCCCGCGCCTGCTCCGGCTCCCGCGCCCGTCGAGAGCGTCCAGACCGCGACGTTTCATTCCGCGGAAAACCCCATCCTCTCCGACGAGCCGTATACCCCCGTCCTGACGCTCGATCCCGAGCCCATCGAGACCGACAGCGTGAACGCGCCGCAGTCCAGCGAAAGCGAGGATGCGTAAGCAGATGGCCGCCACCCATTCTTCGGGCGCTGTGACCGCAAGGAGAAGGCCGAATAAAAAGCGCGCTGTGCTGGTCTGCACTGTCCTCGCGGCGGTGTTCGTGATCGCCGTGGCCGTCGTGTACATGGGCGTCTCGGATAACCGCAGCTACAACGACTACATGAACCAGGCCCAGCAGCTTTTTTACAACAAGGACTACGACGGGGCGCTTGCCATGCTGCGCAAGGCGGCCTCCATCCAGAAGACGGAGGAGTGCCTGCTGCTCATGGCCGACTGCTACCAGACCCAGGGCAACTATACCAAGACCCTGGAGGTGCTGCGCATGATGGACATGAACAAGCCCTCCGTCGCCTCGCGCATCGGCGAGGTGGAGACCATGCGCAAAAACGAGGGCGCAACCGAGACCGTGCGCATCGCGGGCAAGGAGTACCCGGTCAACACCACGCGCCTCGTGCTGGACAAGATGGAGCTGGGCGACGCGGTGCTGTATGAGGTCACGCAGCTTTACGCCATCGACAGCCTCTCCATGGCGGACAACACCCTGCGGGACATCTCCAGGCTCTCCATGCTCGGCGGCCTTGTGACGCTGAATCTCAGCGGCAATGAGATCATGGATCTGACGCCGCTTTCCTCGCTCACCAACCTGCGCACCCTGTATCTGGACAACAACCCCATCCGGGATTTCAGCCCCCTCTATTCGCTCCCCAATCTCAAGAGTCTCAGCATCAAGGGCATCGAGCTCACCGAAAGCCAGCTCTCCGAGCTCTCCAAGGCCCTGCCCGCCTGCGCCGTGCACAGTGAAAAGGCCCAGCAGGAGATGCAGGACATCAGCTTCGGCGGCGTGACCTTCTCGGCAAACGTCACCGATCTGGATCTCAGCGACATGGGCATCTGGGACATCTCGGCCCTCTCCAACTGCCAGTACATCACCCATCTGAACTTGAGCGGCAACAGCATCAGCGACTTAAGCCCCCTGATGAATATGCCGTATCTGCAGTGGCTGGATATCTCCTACAACAGCGTGGGCGACCTGCGCCCGCTCATGGGCATTTCCGCCCTGTATTTTCTCAACGCCTCCGGCAACAACATAAGCTCCACCTCGGCCCTCACGATGATGACCGGCCTCGGCACCCTGTATCTGGACAATAACCCCATCCACGATTTCTCCGGCCTCAGAAAGCTCCGGAACCTCAACGAGCTCGGCCTTTCCCAGACCGGCCTCAGCGATCAGGACGTGAACTATCTGCAGGGGCTCCAGTCTCTCGGCACGCTCAACGTCACGGAAAACCCCGGCCTCACACGCAGCGGCGTGGAGGCGCTCAGGATGTACCTGCCGGGGTGCATGGTGAACCATTCCGTCATGGCGACCAACATCGACTTTGACGGGCACATGATACCGAGCGACACGACGGAGCTGCGCCTTGTGGGGCAGAACATCACGGATATCTCCGGCGTGCAGCAGCTCAATGAACTGAAAACGGTGGATCTGAGCGTCAACATGATCTCCAATATCTACCCCTTCCTCTATGCCGACTGCCGCTACACCGTCACGGATCTGAACCTGAGCTACAACAATCTCTCGGATCTGACGCCGCTTTCCATGATGCCGAATCTGCAGGTTCTGGATCTGTCCTATAACCAGATCAGCTCCGTGCAGGCGCTCTCGAACCTGACGAATCTGCGCTCCCTGCGCCTGACCGGAAACCCCGTCAGCGTCACGGACGTCAGCATCCTGTGCTACGCCCTGCCCAACTGCGAAGTGATCTTCTGAACGAATGCGCCTCCCGCTTTCCGGGGGGCGCATTTTTTGGAAACCTGTACAAAACTGCCGTGCAAAAATCGGCAAAAATACCGATTGTTGGAAACGAAAGAAATCTTTCTTCTTTTTTGCTTCAATTTGTGGTATAATCCCATTGACAGAAAACGGCTTTTCGTTTTTTGATGGCACACAAGAAAGGAGTTGTCACCGATGAAGTTTACGTTTACCGAGAAAAAGATGGACTCCTCTGAGGAGCTGCGCGCCTATGCGATGAAGAAGATCGGCAAGCTCGACCGCCTGTTCAAGAACGAGGGCGAGGCTTACGTCACCTTCAGCATCGAGCGCGGCCGTCATAAGGCTGAAATCACCATCCACAACAACGGCATGTTCTACCGCGCAAGCGAGGTTACCAACGATATGTACGCCTCTGTCGACTCCGGCGTCGCCGCCATCGAGCGGCAGATCCGCCGCAACAAGACCCGCCTGGAGAAGAAGCTGCGCGAGGGCGCGCTGGAGAAGGAAGCCAGACCCGTCTTCGAGCCCGCTGTCGAGGAAGAGCCGGAGGACTTCAAGATCGTCCGCTCCAAGCGCTTCTCCATCAAGCCCATGTCTCCCGAAGAGGCCATCCTGCAGATGAACCTGCTGGGCCATGAATTCTTCGTGTTCAAAAACATGGACGCGGACGAGGCCTTCTCCGTGGTCTACAAGCGCCAGCAGGGCGGCTACGGCCTGATCTGCGACGACGGGCTGAACAACGACTGATACAAGATCTTCCGCACCGGGGCAAGTCCCCGGTGCTTTTTTGCTGCTATTCTTGTGCTTGCCATGGCGGTTTGGGTATTGTATAATGAAGGCAACACCGCACAATACGCCTGCGGCATCTTCCGGAAAATTTGAGCCCTGATTTCGTCACTTTTTCTTGAGGTACACAAAGTACATCTGCGAAAAAGTGCCATCATCAGAACTCAGATTTTCTCGGAATCTGCTCTTGCCGCATTGTGCGGTATTGCCTAAACTATCAATCATCAAATCAGGACAGGTGCTTTTATGAATGAAACTGCACAGACCGGAAAGCTCTATATCGTAGCCACGCCCATCGGAAACTCGCGTGACATGTCGCCGCGCGGCAGACAGATCCTCCAGGACGTGGACATCATCGCGGCCGAGGATACGCGCCGCTCCATGGTGCTGCTCGGCAAGCTTGAGATCCGCAACAAGCTGGTGTCCAACCATAAATTCAACGAATACGGCAAGGCCAAATATTTTATCGGCGAAATGCTCGCGGGCAAGAGCGTCGCCGTCATCACCGACGCGGGTACGCCCTGCATCTCCGATCCCGGAAACGAGCTTATCAAGGCCGCCGTGGAGGCGGGCATCCCCGTGATCGGCGTGCCAGGCTGCTGCGCCGCGGTGACGGCGCTGTCCGTGTCGGGCTTCGACCTCTCGAACTTTCTGTTCTACGGCTTCTTTCCCCGGGAAAACGCGGAGAAGCGGAAGCTCCTGGAAAAAATGCGCCACGGCGACACGCGCACCTTCGCCCTCTACGAATCGCCCAAGCGCATCATGGAGCTGGTGGATTTCTTCATCGAGAGCGAGGCGAGGTGCCGCATGTGCCTGTGCAACGATCTCACGAAGCTGCATGAGATGAGCTTTCGCGGCACCCCCAATGATGTGAAGGAGCAGCTTCTTGCCAAGGGCAACTACGACAAGGGCGAATACGCCGTCGTGGTGGAGATCGACGAGGATTACATTTTCAACAAGACAGAGCATACCGTCTCGGCCGAGGCCATGCTGGTCGACGCCATGGTCGCGGGCGGCTGCACGGCGAAGGAGGCCGTCGCGGCGGTGCTTGCCGACGAGAATAACTCCTACAGCAAGAACGAGCTCAAGGCGGCGGCGCTGAATCTCAAGCGCCTCTTCGGTGGCTGAGATGGCGAGGATCACGGAGGAACTGACCCTCGCCCTGCCGACGCTCTGCAAGGCGGTCTTCTCCCAGCCGACGGAGAAGGGGGGCGCGCAGAAGGTGGAGCTTCGCCCGCTGCTTCTGAAGGGCGAGCGCCGCTATCAGGCCGAGCGCTTTCAGGACAACAAGGCCTTTCACTTGAATTTTACCGAGGACGGCCTTACAGCCTGGGCGGCGGAGAATCTCGAGGGGCGCTACCGCCAGGTCATGCTCATGACCGAGACGGAGAGCCGCCAGTATGTTCTCAAGCGCGACGGCAGCTACAAAAAGACCGGCGGGGCGGCTGCCCTGCCGCGGCCGGGCGGCGCGCAGAGCCACAACCGCGAGAAAGACTACATCCTGCGCGAAGGGGAGAACATCCCGGCCCTGGTCGACCTCGGCGTCTTTACGCGGGACTTCAGGATCGTCCGTTCAAAGTACGACAAGTTCAAGCAGATCAACCGCTTTGTGGAGCTTGTCGCCCAGGGACTCAGGGACGAGCGGGCCGACAGCATCCGCATCCTGGATTTCGGCTGCGGCAAGTCGTACCTGACCTTTATCCTGTACTACTATTTCGCCGTCCGGCGCGGCATGAAAACCGAGATCATCGGCTATGATCTCAAGGCGGACGTGGTGCAGCGCTGCAACGAGATCGCCGCGCGCTACGGCTACGACCGGCTCCGCTTTGAGGTGGCGGACGTGACGCGCGACAGACTTGCCGACACGAAGATCGACATGGTGGTCACGCTCCACGCCTGCGACACCGCCACGGACTACGCCCTGGCCTACGCGGTACAGCACGGGGTGAAGTACATCTTTTCCGTGCCCTGCTGCCAGCATGAGGTGAATCTCAGCATCCGCAAGGGCGGGGAGCTGGATCTGCTGCTCGAATACGGCATTATCAAGGAGCGCGTCTCGGCGCTTCTGACAGACTCCATCCGCGCCGCCGTGCTGGAGGGCGCGGGCTACGCGGTGGATGTGATCGAATTCATTGACTTTGAACACTCCCCGAAAAACCTGATGCTGCGCGCCCGTTATACCGGAAAGCGCAAAAGCGCCGCCCGCGAGCGCGCCGAAGCCCTGCGCGCGCAGTACGGCTTTCAGCAGAGCCTGCTGGATTTGATACCGAAAAACGATTAAGCTCCCTTCTTCCAAAGGGAGGTAATGAATTGAGAGGGGAGGTGCTCTGGATGCCTGACCGCAAAAGGCGCTGGCAGCTTCTGCAAAGGCTGCTCAGCGGATATATCAAAGGGCGCTTTTCCCTGACGGCGGAGCCGGTACGGGTGGACGGGCCCTGCCTGATCGTGGCAAACCATGTCACAAACTGGGATCCGCTGCTGCTGGCCATGAGCTTTCCCGACACGCCCATCCGCTTCGTGGCGAGTGAGCATATCTTCCGCCACGGCATTTTATCCGACGCCCTCGAATGGGCGGCGGCCCCGATCCCGAGACGCAAGGCCGCCTCGGGCGCGGACACGGTGAAGGCCGTGCTGCGCGCTTTGAAGGCGGGGGACACGGTCTGCATCTTTGCCGAGGGGGACGCCACCTGGGACGGCCTCACGCACCCGGTCTTCCCGGCGACGGGGAAGCTTGCCCGCGCCGCCGCTGTCCCGCTCGTGACCTACCGCCTCGAGGGGGGCTATCTCAGTCTGCCGCGCTGGTCGAAAAGGCTGCGGCGCGGCAGGATGCGCGGCGCGCCCGTCGGGATCTATACGCCCGAAGAACTGAAACGATACAAAGGCCCGGAGATCACCGCCCTCATCGACCGCGATCTCTTCGAGGACGCCTTTGAGCGCCAGCGCCGGGAGCATACGGCGTTTCGCGCGGAAAACCGGGCCGAGGGGATCGAGCGCGGCTTCTTCCTCTGCCCGCGCTGCGGCAGGCTCGGCACGGTGCACGGCGTGGGAAACCGCGTCCTGTGCGACTGCGGACTTGATCTGCTTTACACCGAGGAGGGCTTCTTCGATCCGCCGACGCCCGTCGCCGCGCTCTCGGAATGGGAGCAGCTCCAGCGGGCGGGACTGCGGGCGCTTCTCAAAAACGCCGAGGGCGTTCTCTTTTCCGACGGAGGGCTGCGCCTTACCCGCATCGACAGCGCCCACCGGGAGACGGCGCTCGGCGTCGGGATCCTGTACCAGCACCCCGACGCGCTGGAAATCGCGGGACATTATTTCCCGCTGCGAAAGATCGACAGCATGGCCATGGTCAAGGCCGATATCCTGCTCTTTTCCGTGGGGGACGCGTATTATGAGATCCGCGCGGCGGCGCCCTGCTGCCTGCGCAAATACCTCTTGACCTGGCAAAACGCGAAAAACTGAGGTAATGAAACAGTCACTGTCATTCTGAGGAACGAAGTGACGAAGAATCTTTTCTGACGTTTTCAGCGCGAGACTGAAAAACTAAGGAGAAACACGCATGGATTATTCAGCCGCGAACACCGCCCTGTGGAACATCATCATACAGTTTGGCCTCATTGCGGGCGCGATCCTTTTCTGCAACATGCTGCGAAACCGCGTCCGGGTCATCCGCAGCGCCATGATGCCGGTCTCGGTCATGGCGGGCTTTCTTCTGCTGCTGCTCAAGTATACGGGCCTTGTCCGCATTGACGGCACGATCATGGAGATCCTCGTCTACCACGGCATCGCCCTCGGCTTCATCGCCATGTCCCTTCGCGTAACGAACCGGGCGGCGGACAGCGCCGACCGCGCGGCCCTCAAATCCGGCGCCGTCATAGTCAGCACCTACATGGTGCAGGGCGTCGTGGGTTTGGTCATCAGCATTGCGCTCAGCATGACCGTCATGCCGGGCTTTTCAAGGCCTCCGGCCTGCTGCTGCCCATGGGCTACGGCCAGGGGCCCGGACAGGCCAACAACGTCGGCACCAGCTATCAGAACCTGGGCTTTGCGGGCGGGCGCAGCTTCGGACTTGCCATCGCCGCGGCGGGATATCTGTGCGCCTGCGTCGTGGGCGTAATGCTTCTGAACATCCAGGCAAAGCGCGGGCACATCACCCCTTCCAAAAAGCAGAGTGACGACGATCTCTCCGTCGGCTTTTTCCAGGATCGAAACGAGCTGCCTGTGGCCGACTCCATCGACCGTCTCTCCGTGCAGCTTGCCATGGTCTTCGTGACCTATCTTGCGACCTATCTGGTCACCCGCGGCCTTACCGCCGGCATCGCCGCAATCTCCGCGGGGCTTGCCAACACGGTCAATACGCTTCTCTGGGGCTTCAACTTCATCATCGGCTCCGGCGTTGCGATCCTGCTGCGCACGGTTCTGGAGGCGGGCAGGGCGCGCGGGATCATCGTGCGGCAGTACCAGAACAATTATCTTTTGAACCGCATCTCCGGCTTCTTCTTTGACATCATGATCGTGGCCGGCGTCTCCTCCATCAATATCGAGGATTTAAGCGGCCTGTGGCTCTATTTTATCCTGCTTGCGGCGGCGGGCGGGGTGTTCACCTGGCTCCATCTCAAGCGCGTGTGCCGCTGGGCCTATCCCGATTATTACTATGAGGGCCTTATCTCCATGTACGGCATGATGACCGGCACCATCTCCTCCGGCATCCTCCTGCTGCGGGAGATCGACAGCGACTTCCACACGCCCGCGGCCAACAATCTGGTCAGCGGCAGCAGCGTCGGCATCGTCCTCGGCGCGCCGGTGCTGGTGCTGGTGAGCATGGCGGCGCGCTCTGACCTGATGGCGGTCGTCGTCTGCCTCATCGCGGCGGCGTACCTCGGGGCGCTGCTCCTGCTGCTCAAACGGCTCAGCGGCGGAAAAAAAGCGAAAAACAGCATTCACAAACAGGGATAAATGTTTTATAATCAAATTACAGCTATGCAGTCTTCCATGTCATCCTGAGCGTAAGCGAAGGATCTTTTGGGGAAAAGCAAAAAACAATAAGGGCAATACCGCACAATGCGGCAAGAGCAGATTCCGAGAAAATTTGGGTTCTGATGATGGCACTTTTTTGCAGATGTACTTTGTGTACCTCAAGAAAAAGTGACGAAATCAGGGCACAAATTTACCGGAAGATGCCGCAGGCGTATTGTGCGGTGTTGCCTAAGATTCTTCGTCACTTCGTTCCTCAGAATGACAAGAACAAAACAGCTATATCGAATACAGGGGAGGCGGGAGCATGAACAGAGAAAGACTCGACCGGCTTTGCGGCGGCGCGGAAAAAACGGCTGCCGGGCTGGTTTTGCTGCTCGTCTTCCTTTTTATGCTCTATCTCACCTGCTGCTCGTTCGTGGAGACCAGCGTCCTGAACACGGCGGACAACTCCGGTGAGCATATCGAGTTTTACCGGGACAATATTTTCCTCAACATCATCGTGCAGGCGATCCTCCTGTCGGCGGGCTATCTCTTCTTCCGCCACGGGGAGTCGATCCGCCTTTTCCGCATGGAAAACGCGCTGATGTTCTGGCTCTTCGCCTTCGGCACCGCCTTTATCGCCACGACGAAGCTGAGAAGCCCCGTCTTCAGCGACTCCTTCCTCGTCACCTACGGGGCCCAGCGCGCGGCGCTGGGGGATTACGCCATCCTGGAGGAGAGCTATTTTTACCGCTTTCCCTTCCAGCTTGGCTATGTGCTGTATTCGGAGATCTTCTTCCGCGTCTTCAATTTCCTCCTGCGCGGCGTACCGGAGGGCTATGCCGTCCTCGCGCTGCAGGAGATGAACCTGTTCTGGCTGATGGCGGAGTATCACGCCCTCATCCAGATCGCAAAGCTTCTCTTCAAGGACGAGCGCATCCATAAGCTCACGATCCTGCTGCTCCTGCTGTGCCTGCCGCCCGTGCTGACCACCACCTTCCTCTACGGCAATATCCCGGCTTTTTCCTGCGGCAGCATCGCCGTGTGGATGTTCCTGCGCTATATCAAAAAGGGCGGGCTGCGCTATGCCGCGCTCTGCATCGTCTTTCTCGTGCTTGCGGTCACGCTCAAGCTGAACCTCTTGATCGTGTGCGTGGCGGTCGGCGGCGTGTGGTTTCTGCGGGGGATCAAAAAGCGCTCGCGCGAGGCGCTGGTGTGCCTGCTCGTCGCGGCGGTGTGCGTGCTGACGCTGCCGGGCGTACCCCGGAAGCTCTATGAAAAGCGCGTCGGCGTCTCCTATGGGGACGGGATCCCGATGATCGCGTGGATGGCCATGGGCTTTTCCGAGGGGCATGCCGCCCCCGGCTGGTATCGGGAGGATTACACAGTCACTGCCTTTGAGAGAACCGGCCATGACGCCGCCGCCACGGCCGAAAACGCAAAGCAGGTGCTTGCCGAGCGGATCGACCACTTCGGCAAGAACCCGAAGGACGCCGTGCGCTTTTTCACGCAGAAGCTCAAAAGCCAGTGGAACGAGCCGAGCTACGGCTCCCTCTGGGTCAATCAGGTTTTTCCCAGCTACAGCCAGAAGGGGGCGCTCTACCGCCTGATCTGCGTGAGCGGGGAAAAGGTGGTGCTCGCGGTGATGGACAAGCTCCAGCAGCTGGTCTTTCTCGGCATGGTGGCCGGGATCGTCCGCCTGTGGCGAAAGAAGGATCTGCTGCGCGCGCTGCTGCCGCTGATCGTGCTTGGCGGGCTTTCGTATCATCTGCTGTTTGAGGCCAAGAGCCAGTACGCCATGCCGTACTATGTACTGATGACGCCCATTGCGGCCTATGGCCTGTTTACCTTGTTCAGAAGGGTTGAACGCCGATAATGACAAAAGACAAGCTGCTTATATCCCGGGACGGGGCGCTCGCCGGGCTCTGGCGGGAGAACCGGACGCCCTTTTTATCGGGACTGATCGCGGGTCTTGCCGCCCACGGCTACGCCTTATCGAATAAGCTTTTGAACCATGACGAGATCGAATCCCTCTTCGGCAAGGGGGCGACGGTGACCTCCGGCCGCTGGGGGCTGGAGCTTGTGAAGCTCCTTTTCCCGGACTGGTCGATGCCCTGGATCTACGGGCTTTTGAGCCTGCTGCTCCTCTCCGCCGCGGCCTGCCTGATGCTCCGGGTGCTGGAGATCCGGGGAACAGCCCTTCGCGTCGTGCTGCCCGCGTTAGTGCTGACCTTTCCGTCCCTCACCGGGAATTTCTGCTTCATGTTCACCAGCGCCGCCTATGCCTGGTCGTTTTTCCTGGCGGCGCTTTGCGTATTTCTGTTCTGCCGGGGCGGGGTCAAAAACGCGCTTTTGAGCGCGGCTTTGCTGGTGCTGGCCCTCGGGATCTATCAGGCCTATATCTCCGTCGCGGCGACGCTTTTTGTCCTGCTCATGCTGCGCGATACCCTGGACGGGGAGCGTTCGGTTCCCGAGATCATCCGCTTCGGGGTCAAGGCGCTGGCCATGATGCTGGGCGCGATTGTGGTGTATTACGGCGTGACGCTGCTGGTCTTTCGCGTGACCGGGGCGGAATTCAACGCCTATGTGACCGAGAACGTCAACGGCGCGGTGCGTTTTCCGCGGCGGGTGCGCATGGCCTACGACAACTTCCTGTATATCTTCTCCTTCCGCAATTTCTGCCTCATCACAAGCGAGGCGTCCCGCTATCTGCACATTGCGCTGGGGCTCGGAACGCTCGCAGCGCTCGGCTTTCTCGCCCTGCGGACAAAAAGCGTACTGCGCATGGCGCTCACCGGCGTACTGCTCCTGCTGCTGCCGCTGAGTATCTGCTGCATGTTCCTCATCATGTCGCGCGAGTCGATCCACACCCTCGTCATGTACAGCTTCGTGTGCGTGTACCTGCTCATGGGCCTCACGGCGCAGCGCCTGCGGGGGATTGGGGGACTGTCCGCCGGGACGCTTCTGTCCCTGCCGCTTTCTCTGGTGGTGCTGGGCAACGTCTATTTTGCCAACATGTGCTATCTCAAGCTCACGCTCCAGTATGAAAACGCCCGCGCGTTCTATACCACCCTCGCCGCCCGCGTGGAGCAGGCCGAGGGCTTTGACGAAAACTGTGCCATTGCCATCATCGGGCGGCAGGAGAATCTCCTGCACGAGTTCCCGGAGCTCGACACGGATCTTTTCATGGGCGTAAACCGTGAGCTTGTGAACATCTACTCCCGCGAAAACTTCATCCGCTTCTATCTCGGTCTCGACCTGCCGTTTGCGGACGAGGCGGAGACGGAGGCACTGGAAAACGACCCCCGCGTTCTCGCCATGGCGGAATACCCCTACGATGGCTCGGTTCAGAAAATCGACGACATGATCGTGGTGCGGCTCGGATAAAGCCCCGGCCGTGATCGGGAGGCTTCGCATGTGCAGAAAGAGACCTGCGGCCCTGATCCTTGCGCTCCTGCTTGCCCCGGCGCTGCCGGCCTGCGGCGGGGAGCGGACAGAAAAAACCGTTGTCCTCATGCAGCAGACGCCGGCGCCCGCCGTCACGGCGCAGGGCTCGCAGACGGCTGCCGAGGCGCCCGAGACCCTCGTGCCCGACTGGTACGGCTGGTGGAAAATGGACCACTGCAGCGGCGACTGGTCGAAAATGTACGGCTGCTACTGGGACTGCTGCGCGCAGATGGCGGAGGAAGACGGCGCGATCCGCCTGCTACTGTGGGATGAGGACATGCCGAAGGAAAACTGCCTCGCCGCCGCCTGTCTGACGGAGCGGGACGGCAAACTCCGCTGTGCCGACGGCAGCTTTCTCGACCGGCCTCTCACGACGGACGATTGGCTTATCACGCGCGGCGCGGACAAGTGCGGCGCCTGCTGGACGATCGAGGGGGAGTACAAGGCGCTCGGCAAGGGCGGCTTTCACTATGCGATCTATCTGCGCCCCTGGGGCAGCCGCTGGCCCGGTACGGCGGACGAACAGCCGTACTTCTTTGAAAGCTGGTATCTGCCGCTCATCGAGGCGGGCGCGCCCATGCCGGATATCATCGGAAAAAAGGAAGAAGACAACGCATGAAACAAATTTTTGTTGACCTGCACTGCGACACGCTGCTGACCATGCAGCAGGAAAGCTGCCCCCTGGACAAAGCCCCCGGGCACATTGACCTCAGAAAGCTCACGGAGGGCGGGGCGCTGCTGCAGTGCTTTGCCAATTTCATCCCCTCGCACGACTGTGCCGAGAGATACGGCATCCGGGAGAACGCCTGGGATTTCTTTTTGCGGCAGGCGGCGCTTTTTGAGAGGATGACGGGCATGTACCCCGACCGGCTTGCCACTGCGCGCTCCAGGGCGGACATAGAGAAAAACCGCGCCGCGGGAAAGGTCTCCGCCATGCTCACGGTGGAGGACGGGGCCTGCGTCGAAGGCAGGCTCGAGCGGCTTCAGACCATGTATGATCTCGGCGTGCGCCTCATCACGCTCACCTGGAACTATGAAAACTGCTTCGGCTTTCCCAATTCCCCCGACCCCGCCCTGCATCAAAAGGGACTCAAGGACTTCGGCCTCGAGGCGCTTGCGGAAATGTCCCGACTCGGCGTCGTGGTCGACGTGTCCCATCTCTCGGAGGGGGGCTTCTGGGACGTTGTGCGGGAAAACAAAAAGCCGTTCGTGGCCTCGCACTCCTGCGCCCGCGCGCTGTGCGATCACAGCCGCAACCTGACGGACGCGCAGCTTCGCGCCCTGGGGGACGCGGGCGGCGTGTGCGGGGTGAACTTCTATTCCCGCTTTCTGCGGGAAAACGCGGATCACACGACAAACGAAGATATCCTGCGCCACATGGCGTATATCGCCGACCGCGCCGGGATCGAGGCGGCGGCCCTCGGCTCGGACTTCGACGGGATCGACTGCACGCTCGAAATGGAAAACTACGGCGGCCTTGCGCATCTGGCGGAGCAGATCGCGGATCGCTTCGGTTATGATAACGCCGAAAAGATCTGCCATGGCAACGCCCTGCGCGTCTTTGCCGATGTGATCGGATAAGACAAGGAAAATACAAACATCCCCGGTGAAAACGTACAGATGCGGTACGCTTTCGCCGGGGATGCTGCTTTCCTGACGCTGCTGAATCCTATTGCGCGTCCCAGGGGAGTTCTACAAATCAGAATGACAGGGGGGAATAAACTCCTCAGAATGACAGAGAAGTTAAAAATTAAAGTAGATAAACGGCGTGAAGGACGAACTGATCAGAAACAGCACACACACGCCGAAGAGCGCGAGATACAGGGCGTTGAGCAGCACCGAGCGCATGACGCCCTTTTCCTCCGGCAGCCATTTTTGCAGCACCGGAAAGGAGAAGAGCAGCGCAAAGGGGATCATCGCCAGCTTCGATGTGATCGACGCGTCCAGCTTCAGAAGCCCCCGCCAGTCCGTCGGGGCATAGACGAACATGCCGCGCAGAACAGAAGCAAGCTGCCCCGCGTCCGTGAGGTTGAACATCACCCAGCCGAGATTCACAAGCGCGAAGGTCACAAGCCAGCGAATGGGCGCCGGCACGCGCTCAATGCGCTTTCCGATCACAAGCTTTTCAATCAGCAGCAGCACCCCGTAATAGAGACCCCACAGCACAAAGTTCCACGACGCGCCGTGCCAGAGCCCCGTGAGCGCCCAGACCGTCAGAATATTCAGCACAAAGCGGGCGCGCTTCACCCGGTTTCCGCCGAGCGGGATGTACACATAGTCCCGGAACCAGAGGGAGAGCGTAATGTGCCAGCGCCGCCAGAACTCCGTCACGGAGAGGGAAGTGTAGGGATAGTTGAAGTTTTCCGGCAGGGTAAAACCGAAGAGCCTGCCGAGACCCACCGCCATGTCGCTGTAGCTGGAGAAGTCGAAGTAAATCTGCAGCGTGTAGCAGAGGGCGGCAAGCCACAGCGCGCCCGTCCCGGCAGCGCCGGCATCGTAGACCGCAGCGGCGACAGCGGCCACCTGATCGGCAAGCATCACCTTCTTTGCAAGCCCCAGCAGAAAGCGCCGCATCCCGTATACCGCCACGTCCCAGGAAATATCCCGGCGCGAAAGCATCGGCTCCGTCACCCCGTAGCGCAGGATCGGCCCCTGCAGAAGCTGGGGGAAGAAGGCGACATAGAGCAGAAAGCGCCAAAAGCTCCGCTCCGCCCGGATCGTGCCGCGATAAAGGTCGATGCTGTAGGCGAGAAGCTGGAAGCTGTAGAAGCTGATGCCCGCGGGCAGCAGAAGCCGAAAGCCGAGGCGCGCGCCGAAGATCCCGGCGAAAAAGCCCAGATACTTGCACACCGCGAGTGTGCCCAGCACAAAGCCGACGGCGAGCGGGAAGCAGAAGCGCCGTCCCTTTTCAGCGCCCAGACCGCAAAGCCACACCAGCCCCGCCGTGCCGACGAGAAGCGGCAGAGCCTTCGGCGCGCCCCAGGCGTAAAAGAAGAGGGAGGATGCGATCAGTACCCCGTTTCGCCAGCGCGGGGCGGGGGAGAGATAATACAAAATCAGCGTGACGGGCAGGAAGAGGAACAGAAAACTGAGAGACGAGAACAGCATGGCGCTCAGCCCCCTTCCGCGCTCTTAAGCGTCGCGCCGAAGTAGTCGATCCCGCCCACAAAGAGCACCGCGTCGATGTCATGCTCTTGGAGGTACGCCGCCATCTCGAAGGGATGGCCGAGCTCGGAGGCGAAGGAGCGCAGATCTACGCAGTATGTTTTCGCAAAGCCCGCCGCGAGGGGCTTGACCACGGCGTTATCGTAGGAGTCGCCCATCACGAGAAGGTTTTTCCCGTCCCTTCCGGTATCAAAAGCCAGCTCTCCGCAGTCCACGCCGAAGACGCTGCCGTAGGACACGCTTTCCAGCGCGCCTTCGACAAAGAGCGCCTGCATCCCGTAATCCGGAATGGGGCCGTAGGGGATCGTGACCGTCATGTCGGGGTAGTCGTAGACGTTGACCGTGAAGTCCTCGGCAGGGACGCCCTCGACCCCTGCCGCGCGGGTGCCGCGATAGCAGGCGGGCACGGTGTGCTGACGGACAAGCGGCAGGGGAGAGATCCCCAGCAGGCCGCAGATCTCCGCATAGCCCTCGCGGGAGCCGTCGGCGTTCCAGTGGTGGTCGGTCTTCAGAAAGAAACGGCGATAGTCTTCAAAGCTCTTGATCTCAAGCCTTCCGACATGCCCTGCGGGAAGCGCCAGACCGGATGCAAGGCAGTCATACAGCCCGGATTTCTCTCCGGTTTCAAGGTTCAGATCCCGGTCGGTCTCAAGATAGTAGACGTAAAAGTCCACGTCGGGCGCGGCCTCCGCCCAGGCGGAGATTTTGCGGGCGCTCTCGGTGAGGGCTGCCGCCTTCTCCGCGAGGGGGACGGGCCGCACGACCAGCATGTCCTTAAAAAAGCAGATATTCCGGAAGCCCACATAGCCGCCGTCCCGCCCGAGGGCGCGGATCAGCGGCAGGGCGAGGCCCGTGTCGCAGATGTTGTAGAGCTTCTTCATGCGGATCGCCCCGGGGAGCTGATCGGCCAGCGCATCCTCCGCCGCCGACTGATACTCCCCGCCGAGAAAAGCGACCGTATCAAAAGCGGGCCAGCGTTTCGCGGGGCGGTTTTCGTAGAAGATTTCCGCATCGGGGGACAGGAGCGCGCGCCCCAGCCCCGTGAGCGTAAGCAGCAGGCAGAGCGCCGCCGTGATGATTTGGATTCGTTTGATGTTCATGTGCGCCTCGCTTACTCCCAGACCGCCGACAGATCGACCAGGCCCCGGATCCCGGCCACGACCGCCCGGTCGGTAAACTGCCACATGTCGTATCGGTAGGGGAATTCCGGCAGGCGGTTATAGCGCGTGTAGCTTGCCAGCCACACGGGATTGTTGGAGAAGGTGTGGAAGGCCACGTGGTTTTTGAAATAGTTCTGCCCGGAGTATACGCCCACCGGGTAGCCGCCGTCCTCGATCGCGCGGCAGAAGCTGGTGATCACCTCATAGCGGCGCACCTTGTGCAGCCTGTCCGCGCGGCCGAAGGGGTATTCACCGGACTGCTCGGTATCGAGATAGACGGGCAGGTCGAGCGGAACGCCGTTTAAGAGCGTGAGGATGAAGGCGGCCTCCTCCTGCGCCTCCCGCACGTTCACGGCGGTGGAGTAGAGGTACACGCCGACCTTGAGCCCCGCGGCCTTCGCCCCGAGAAGGTTTTGCCGAAAGCACACATCCTCGTGCAGAAGTCCGGTCTCCCAGCCGCGATAGCCCAGGCGGATGATGGCAAAGTCGATGCCCTGGGCGCGCACGGCCTCCCAGTTGATGCCCTTGTTGTGGTAGGACACGTCCACCCCGAGAGACTTTGCATGCTCGCCGTATTCATTGAAGTAATGGAGCTTGCCGTCGATCAGGTGCAGCCCCGTCAGGAGATTGCTGCCGGGGAGAAGATAGACCTCCTTCCCGCCGTAGTCCTTCCAGCCCCAGGGACTTTCGGGCGTCGGCTCCGGCGTGGGGACGGGCGTCGGCCGCGGGGTCTGCGGGATGAGCGGCTCCGGTGTCGGGACAAAGTAGGGATCGACGGTCGCGGCGGGATCGGCTGTCACGGAGACAGGCTCCTCGGCGCTCAGAATGCGAAGCTGGTGCAGGGAGTAGAGGATCGACGCCGTGGACGCCAGCATGATGAGCAGGCACACACCGATCAGCGTGAGCAAAAGCGCCCTGCGTCTGTCGGGCTTTTTGGTATTCTTTTTTTCATCGCTCTCGTGCATGCGTGTGACCGTTCCTTAATAAAATATAGAGACAGGCAAATAATACTGTGCCGCCGGGAAAATGTCAAGGCTGCGGCTCGGCGGCTCGGCTCCCCTGAAAGGGGAGCTGTCACGGCGCGTGTACGGCCGCGCCGTGACTGAGGGGTCAAACCCCTCCGGCTTGCCCCTCGCGGGAGATCGGGGCAATCCACCTCCCCTGGAAGGTTTGGCAAAACAACCTTGCCGGGCACGGCAAAGCGCTCTTGGGCAACACCGCACAATGCGGCAAGAGCAGATTCCGAGAAAATCTGAGTTCTGATGATGGCACTTTTTCGCAGATGTACTTTGTGTACCTCAAGAAAAAGTGACGAAATCAGGGCTCAAATTTTCCGGAAGATACCGCAGGCGTATTGTGCGGTGTTGCCCTTGTACACCCCGGGCAAATGTGGTACAATAAGCGCATGATGACTGAATTTGAAAAACAATATCTGGACGCGCGCCGGAAACTCATCCTCAGCGACTTTGCCGCGCTCAACCCCATGCAGCAGGAGGCTGTGCTGGCCACGGAGGGGCCGCTTCTGATCCTTGCAGGGGCGGGCAGCGGGAAGACCACAGTGCTCATTAACCGCATTGCCAAGCTTTTAAAATACGGCAGGGCGGGCGACTGTGAGGAGATCCCCGGCGACGCGGACGAGGCGCAGCTTGCCCTCTTAAAACAGGGCGGGGAGGAGGCCAGGCGCCTTGCCGCCTGGGATCGCGTGGAGCCCTGGCGCATCCTCGCCATCACCTTCACCAATAAGGCCGCGGGCGAACTCAAGGATCGCCTTTCCGCCATGCTCGGCGCCGAGGCCGAGGATATCTGGGCCTGCACCTTCCACTCGGCCTGTGTGCGCATCCTGCGCCGGGACGCCGAGAGGCTGGGTTATACCGGCTCCTTCACCATCTATGATACCTCGGACAGCATGAGCTTATTAAAGCACATCGTCAAGGACATGGATCTGGACGAAAAAATGTACGCTGCGCGCACGATCCTCTCCGAGATGGGCAGGGCCAAGGACGAGGGGGTCTCGCCCAAAGAGTACCTGCAAAATGCCGGGGCGGCGTCCGATCTGCGCCGCCGCAAAATGGGGGAGGTGTACCAGGAGTACGCCCGCCGCTGCTTTGCCGCCAACGCCATGGACTTTGACGATCTCATTTACAACACCGTGAAGCTCCTGGAGCAGAACCCGGACGTGCTCGAGTACTGGCAGCGCCGCTTCCGCTACGTGCTCATCGACGAGTATCAGGACACAAACCGCCTGCAGTACCGCCTGTCCTCGCTTCTTGCGGGGGGCTGGGGCAACATCTGCGTCGTGGGCGACGATGCCCAGAGCATCTATAAATTCCGCGGCGCGACCATCGAGAACATCCTGAGCTTTGAAAGCCAGTACAAGGGCTGCCGCGTCATCCGCCTGGAGCAGAACTACCGCAGCTCCTCCCATATCCTGGACGCGGCCAACGCCGTCATCGCCCACAATTTTCAGCGCAAGGGCAAGCAGCTCTGGACAAACAAGCCCGGCGGCGAGCTGCTCACCCATTACTTTGCCGACGACGAGCGGGACGAGGCCCAGTATGTCGCCTCGCAGATCCTCTCGTCCTACGGGCGCGGAGCCAACTGGCGTGACCATGCAGTATTATACCGCATGAACGCCCAGTCCAACCAGTTTGAATACGCCTTCAAGCGAAACGCCATACCGTACCGCATCATCGGCGGCACCCGCTTCTTTGACCGGGCGGAGATCAAGGACGTGCTGAGCTACCTCTGCCTCATCTCTTCCCCGGCGGACGATCTGCGCCTTACGCGCATCATCAACGTCCCGGCCCGCGGCATCGGCGCAAAAACGGTGGAGCAGGTCGCGGAGCTTGCCGCCGCGCAGAACGTGCCCATGTTTGAGATCCTGCGCCGCGCCGAGGAGATCCCGGAGCTGCAGCGCAGCGGCATGAAGCTCAGGCTCTTTGCCAACATGATCCTGGAACTCAAGGACTTCGCCGCCGCCCACCGCCCGGACGAGGTGCTGGACGAGCTGCTGGACAAGACCGGGTACGTGCGCATCCTCGAAGAGAAGAACACCAACGAGGATACCGCCCGCGCCGAGAACGTGCGCGAATTGAAGACCAGCATCCTGACCTACATGAAGGAATCCGGGGATGAGACGCTGGAGGGGTATCTGGCAAACGTCGCCCTCTATACGGACATGGACAACTACGATTCCGACGCCGACGCGGTGGTGCTCATGACCATGCACAGCGCCAAGGGACTGGAGTTTCCCACGGTCTTCGTCGTCGGCATGGAGGAGACCATCTTCCCCGGCACCCGCGCCATCGGGGAGCCGGACGAGATGGAGGAGGAGCGCAGGCTCTGCTATGTGGCCATCACGCGCGCCAAGGAGCGGCTGTACCTCACCTCCGCCCACCAGCGCATGCTCTTCGGCCGCACCACGGCAAACCGCGTCTCCCGCTTCGTGTCGGAGATTCCGGAGGAACATATCCGCAAGAGCATCCCGCGCTCCTATTCCTATCAGGAGCGCAGCCGGGAGAGCGCCGCGCCCTTCCCGACAGTGATGCATGAGGCGCCGAAGCCCAGAACCCCGGCCTATCCCGCGCCCGCCGCGCCGAAAGCGGCCCCGTCCGTGAGCTACAGCATCGGCGACAGGGTGCGGCACACGGCCTTCGGGGACGGCGAGATCGTCAAAATGACCCCCATGGGCGGGGACTTTCTGGTGGAGATCCGCTTTGCCGACAAGCCAAAGAAGCTGATGCTGCGCGCCGCAGCAGCGCATATGGAGAAGGTGTAAACCATGAATATCGACGGTTTTGAGATCGAGCGCAAGTTTCTCATCGCCATGCCCGAGCGGGCGTTTCTGGAAAACTGCGAGCGCTCCGACATCACGCAGACCTATCTGCTGGGTGATGAGAACACCACCGAGCGCGTCAGAAAGCGCGTGCGCGGGGAGAAGTGTGAATATACCCATACCGTCAAGCTCAAACTGAACAGTATGCGCCGCATCGAGACGGAGAACGTGATCGACGAGAAAACGTATCGGGAGCTTCTCAAACGCGCCGATCCCGCGCGGCGGCCCATCGAGAAGACACGCTGCTGCTTTACGCAGGACGGCCTTTTCTGGGAGCTGGACGTTTTCCCGTTCTGGGATGACCGGGCCTTTCTGGAAATCGAACTCAGCGACGAGAGCGAGCGCTTTGAACTCCCTCCGGGCATACGCCTGATCCGGGAGGTCACGGACGATCCCCGCTACACAAACGCCGCCCTCTCCCTGCAAATCCCCGAGGATGACACTGGAAACCGGAAAGGATGATGAATATGAAAAAGGGAATCGCGCTGCTGCTGACCGTTGTTTTCTGCCTGGGGCTTGCGGCCTGCGCCGCCGGATCCAAGCCGCTGCCGACGCCGACGCCCGCACCGGAACCGACCCTGACGCCGGAGCCCACCCCGGAGCCGACGCCGGAACCTACCCCGGAGCCTGCGCCCACGCCCGTCCCGACGCCCGCGCCGCCCGAGGGGGAGCGCGTGACCGTCTCCATCGAGCGCACGGAGCTGACCGCGATGGATCCCCAGTCGGGGGAGAAGTGCATCCTGCGCGTTGCCTACGACACGCCCGTCATCGAGACGGAGAACAATCCCGCCGCGGCGAGCGCCATCAATGAATTCATCGCCATGAAAAACGAGGCCTTCTATACCGGCGAGGATTACGGCGACGGCTACGGCACGGGCTACAACAACATGCTGACGCTGGCGGAGGATCGCTACGTCTACCAGGCGGAGACCGGGGATCTGACAAACGTCACGGAGCTTAGCGCCGACCGTAGCGTCGCCGTCGTGCGAAACGACGGTATCGTCCTCACGCTGGTCTTCAACGACTACACGGATCTCGGCGGGGCGCACGGCGGCGTCGTGACCCGCGCCTACAGCTTTGACGCGGCGTCGGGCAAGCTGCTCACGCTCCAGGATATCAGCACCAATGCCGCCTACTTTGCCGGGAGCCTTGCCGACGCCATGATCGACCAGGCAAAAAACGACCCGGAGCTGCTGCAGCGCATGGATCTGCTGGATCTGGACATGGCCTCGGCCCTCTCCGCCCTGGTGCGCGACGGATCCTGGTATTTTGATTATAACGGCATCGTCGTCTTCTCCGACGACTATGAGATCAGCAGCCACGCCTCCGGCCCCATCAGCTTCCTTGTGCCCTATGACCGGGTCGCGGCCTATCTGCTGCCCCGCTATATCCCCGAGGCCCCGGCGGAGAGCGCCGCGTTCTATGTCGTGGCCGCCGGGAACATGACCGAGGGCAACACCGAGATCGTGGACATGGTCAGACTCGGCGAGGACGGCACGACCCTCTACCTTCTGGTAAACGGCACCGCCCGCGACGTGCGTCTGACGCAGGTGGCGTACTCCGGCGTCTTCTATGAGACGGCACAGCTCTGGTCGCGCAGCATCATGCACGACTGCGCCGTGCAGATCTCCACCGTCATTCCCGAGGGGATGCCGAACCTCAAGATCAGCTACCGCGCGGCCGACGGGCTGAAGCACCTCTACCTCACCGAGAGCGGGGAGGACGGCAGCCTCATCCTGGCCGACGACAGCATCGAAGCCGTGGGATAAAAAAATGCTTGACATTCCCCGCCCTGCATGTTACACTACTCAAGCCGCATTGAAGGGGTAGGCAAGAAGAGGTTCGCCCTCCACCCTGAGAGCGAGTCCTGTAAAGAGGGAGGATATGTTCATGAAGCATGCTATCATCGTGACCGGCGGCAAGCAGTACCGCGTGGCCGAGGGTGACGTTATCTTCGTTGAGAAGCTCGACAAGGCTGCCGGCGAGAAGGTTACCTTCGATCAGGTTCTGGCTGTCATCGACGGCGACGACGCCAGGTTCGGCAAGCCCGCCATCAGCGGCGCAAGCGTCTCCGCCAATGTCGTCAAGAACGGCAAGGGCGCAAAGGTTCGCGTCTACAAGATGAAGCCCAAAAAGGGCTATCGCCGCACCCAGGGCCACAGACAGCCCTACACCAAGGTACAGATCGAAGCGATCAACGCCTGATTTTTTCCGCAACTGAATTTGACTGAAGGAGGAGCAACCTAATGGCACATAAAAAAGGTATGGGTTCTACCAAGAACGGCCGCGACAGTGAGTCCAAGCGTCTTGGCACCAAGAGAGCGGACGGTCAGTTTGTTCTCGCCG
>Ga0247608_10002375_pt1 | contig 23686 bp, 16 predicted proteins | sample 176DNAGHGlowgp2_FD_193490 | JGI IMG/M metagenome (GOLD analysis project Ga0247608, IMG submission 193490) | Sheep rumen microbial communities from Palmerston North, Manawatu-Wanganui, New Zealand - 1766 DNA GHGlow gp2 | ecosystem: Host-associated > Mammals > Digestive system > Stomach > Rumen ... | reverse complement strand
TCTTGGTCCTCTACTTCACCAGTTACGTAATTTCCAACAGATATCCAGACAAAATTAGAACCATATCTTTGTCCAGACTCCGCTACCTTCTCTCTCGATACACAGACCATTATATTATATCTGCTCTCTGTAAACTGTTTTAGTCCGAGGGTTTCCAGATCTAATGTAAGCGTTCTATTGTCGGTATCTAAGCTGAGAAGATCTAGAGCTACCTTTGTTTCAGATGTTGTCATATATAGGAAGATCTTGGGGTCAGAAACAGAGATAAATCCTGACTCGGTATCATTCCATTTTGCGGTACCTCTAACAACAAGATAAGTGCCCTCCGATCTTATATCTGTTCCAAAAGTTTCAGGCTCAAGGGAATTGCTGTCTGTCATATCTACCCAAACACCATCAATTGCGCTTAGGTCAGATTCAGAAATTGCCCACAGAGGTTCAGATTCTTCTACGCTGGTCTTTCCTTCCATTACTCTTGACATCGCTGTATCTGTATCGGTGTAAGAGTAGAGACCATAGTTAAACGTGTTCTTAATCTTAGCTATCTCCGCTTGTAATTTCCTCATTGTCGAGAATATTACATCAAGATAGTATCCATTGCCGGCAGTTGTATATGTATTTGTTGAAGCTACCCCACTCAATTCATTTACACTAGGGATGGAAATATAATCACTTGGTAACTTTCCCTCTCTAGTTAATTCCTCAATCTGAGTTCTATTAAATACCGGAATACCAGACGAATTATCAATATCAGTCAGTATCTTCGTCCAAACGTTTCCGGCCCTCTTTAGATAGAACGTGCCATTTTCTTCTACAAATACAAGAGTACCTACCTGGAAATCTTTACTATCTCGATCGGAAATAGTACTTACTCTTTCAACTGCTTCACCACCTATCTTTGATCTAGTCCACTGTCCACCTAAGTACTGGTATGAATAAATCTCGCTTGGATCATTTATTACATACACAAACATACCTTCCTCTAATCTGTCGCTGGGGATTGCATTTCTTTCTTCTATGCTCCCAACTGACATAAATCCACCTTTCCCGTATTTGGCATAGTGGGTAGGAAAGCGGTCTTCACTAGAGAATGGAACGATAGGAGACGAAACAACTGTTCCTTTTAGTTCACTCATCTTGTAAATTTCTGTATAAAGTTATTTATTGTTACTGCGTCTAATTTTTCGTAAGTTACTATATCACCAATTCTTGTTATCTTATAGTCGGTAATATAATCTAGTCCATGAACATCGAAGATATGATTGAAACTAGGATATGAGGCAGGAATTTTTAGATAGCTTTTTTGTTTATTTAGATTGAAAACTAAATCTAAACTTCCTTCACCATCCCATAAAATCTCTTCTTCATTTCCACCAAGAACTCCGTATTTAATTGGATCAACGAAATTAAACTTGATCTCGCCTACTCCTATTATTGGGTCTTCATAGATAGAATTTGTATATGAAGCAGTAATCGTATATGTCTTTGTTGTATTTATTTCTGTAGCTAAGAGGAGTTTTTCATTAAGTATCCCGCAAGGAACATTAACTCCATTCTCGTCGACTACACTAAAATCACATTCTAGAGTTAAGTCTATACCATTCGCATCAAGAACAGATATATCAAGAAGAGGTCGATTAATGCTCTCGCCAGTCTTCTTTAATGTGCCTGAATGATATAGATTAACACTTAATTTTCCATGAGATAATAATTCGAATTTGTCATTTAGTAGATCAATTTCTTTATCATCTCTAAATACTCTCGTCCCATTAAAATAATACATGTGGGAATCTGAGAGTGAATAAAATTTGTCTCCGTCTGATAATTCCTTTACTTGTCTTTGTGTACCTGTTCCGTCAATATAGAAAACACACCAGACGCCATTAAGAGGAGCAAGATAAGGGACATCATGAATTAGGGAGGAAACATCAGGCAGGGAATCAAAGAAAACTCCACCAACTGCTCCTTCCTGTCCATATGAAATAATACTATAACAGTCTTTACCTACTCCGGACTTTACACCTATTGCAGTTATAGTATCAGTTTTTCCATTTTCATCAGTATATCTTACCATCACTGGCTGACCTACTGAGTGAGTATATTCGTTTAAGTGTATTAATGCCGCTAGTCTGTTACCAAATATAGACGAGCATCTAGATATCTGTATTCTTGTTATAGTATTCATTTAATTTGATTATTTTAGGGGTACTATCATATTTCAGACAGCACCCCTTAGTTTTTAATTTTAGCGATTAACAACAATTCTAAATGATTCGTAAACTTCGCCGTGAGCCCAGTCAATGACAACTTTATGATCCTTGTCCATATAAAAACTGAGAGGTTCATTAAGGATATCGAGACCAGAATATTCCTTTCCATCAATGATAACAATCACATCAGGATATTCTTCTACAAGATCAGCATTAGGAACGACTTTGAATCTGGCTACGCTATTTACAGCTGCACCAATGATAGGAAGAACTGACTCCTCATTCTGTTCTTCTGCATTCTCGTCGATAACCCAATCCTTAGAAGGCGTCTCAACCCAGATACGATATAGACTCTCAGTATCATTATCAATACGATTCATAAAATGTGCCTGATAGAAGATACTAGGCACAATGTCTTCACCTACGATCCAACCAGACTTCTTGCTGGCTGCTGCGGCTTGTTCAATTAAATCTGCCATAATTTAAAACTGTTTATTGTTATTATTTTGATTTGGACATTATTAGTCCATTAATTCTAGGTATAAAGCTGCCACTTCCTTTATAAGCGACAGTCATTATATCCAGTTTATCTAATACTACATCACTATCCATCCACTCGAGGACAATTAATCCGACTGGTTGTTTTATTCCCGGAATAGCTATAAAAACCTGCTGTGCTGATCCATCTGTTCCACCAAAGATTTCCCATGCTGCCGGATATGTCACTTTAAACTTAGTATCATCTTCACCAGTACAATAGACTATATCTCCTCTCCTTGTTGCTTCATAAAGACCAGAGATAATCCCAACATTTATATCCGTCAGTAAATTATCGGGGACAGGTGAAACTCCATACTTCAGATTTTGCAACACTAAATCAACATACTTAAATGGAATACCGACTAAGTTTTCCTTTGTATTGTGATATTCAAAATACAAAACTCGGTCTGCATTAAGTGTTGCCCTGAATTCTTGTAGGACCGGATTCAATTCAAATAGGAGTTGATCTCGTTGTTCCATTTTCTCATTATGGATCTGAATGCTTATCTCATTAACAACTTCAATCGTCTCCTTTACTATGGATTTAAAGTTGAACAGTCCTATAATAATTAAGATGATGATCGTGTATCCGATTATTCTCTTAAACCCAATTTTTTCATCGAGCTTAACGAGGGAATCAGATAGATCACCTACATGCTCAAGTAAATCACTCATTTTTAGATAATTTTTTAAATTTTATACCAAATTTGTACTTTGTTTATCGCCTCTAAAGTTTGTGCTTCTTTTCTTATTTCACCACCAATATTATAGCTTATTTCAGTTGTATACTCCATTGATATCTCTAACTCTACTACTAAAGCAAGACCTAAGCCTTTTTTATTTTCATATATAGTACCAAGAGTTTGAATATATGGATATGGATCTTCAAGTGTTCCATCGTATACAACATCAGCACTAATTGATGAGAAAATATCAGAAACAGCGTAATCCTTCTGATTCGGACTAACTATTTGATAATTAACCGACTTTATATTTAGATCAGTTATATTGAATTCTGAATATGCCTTCTGTTCTTCTCCCATTCCCGTCTCGACAGTATTAGAATTTTCGGAAACAGGTTCTAGAAGATAGTAATCAAAACAATATTTACTATCTAAGTCTGCTAAATTACTCATAGATCCGAATACATACTTACCTGAAGAATCACAGTCCAAGCTATAATTATCTCTACTGCCTGACCCTTTCTTCCATATATGAATTCCGTGATATCCCTGCTCTAAAAGAATTGTATATGGTTCTGAATTTTCCTCTTGACGATTTGATATGTTTATAATTTGTGGAACTGGAACAGGCGTATGATTTTCTGGGAATAGAACTTTATACTCAAATATGCCAGAGTTATTTCCACAATATTTCATCTCAAGTGGTCCAGAGAATACAAGATTTTCACGTGGATATTCAGAAGCAAAAGATAGTCTACCAACACCTGCCGAATTAACTATACCAGACTCACCAGATACTAGCTTATTTCCCGGCTGAAGTAAATTAATAACAACAATATCTGCACTATTATCTACTCTGGCTATTTTTAATACTCCGGTTTTCTCATTTTCCGCTGTATTTTCTTCATATCTAATTACAACCCTTCCTATGCCAAACTCGTCATCCATGTAGCTAAGATCGAGAGAATATTCAAACTCTAGGTCTCCTTCTGTGATAATTTCAAAAATAGGATCTATATCATTCCCTGCATCTCCATTCCACGCAATTCTTCTTCTACTCGGTTCAGATAGATAGTTTAAGAATGTTAGGTGCTGATCAGTCCTATCATTTATATAACTTGAAATTGCAGAAGTATCCATGTATTCAAAGTAAACGATAATCTCTCCTCCCGCTTTATCTACTGCATGATTGTCAACCACATAAGCTGATAATGCAGGATCTTGACATGCTGGATAAACACTAGCATCATAAGTACCAGACCTATAATAGAAATAACCCGAGCTTGGATATTGTTCTATATTTAATGAGTCAGACCTATCAGAAGTATGAACCTTGGCTACTCTATTTTCATAGTACAGCTCTTCAATCCTTGCTTCTGGAGAAATTAGATCAGGCAAGTTTCTATCGATGTATATATCTACAGTTGTTTTTCCAGATGCCGAATTATATACTGGATTAAATCTATCAGTACTTACCGGACCATTTTCAGACTGATCTACAACAAGACCTCCTTCAGACGAGTAATCACCAGGAACAGTATAAGAATAAACTAATCCATAACAAGAAGACACGAGATCTGATTCTTCACCAACTATACCATCTGTGACTTTTATTTGACATCGGAAAGCAGGCCAATCAACACTCATACGCCCATGAGAAGTAGGTGCATCAGTTATTAAGTATGATGTAGTAGCTGGTGGTTGTTCTCCTGGCACTACTATACCATTATAATACTGTTCGTTCCAGTTATACGTACTTCCATCTGTCCAAGGCTGTAACCAAGAAGGAAGTGGAGCAGTATGAGTATCTTCAACTAGTCGCGAATATTCCCAGTTAAGTGAATGACCAATAATACTAGATAGATCGGATGGGAATATGTCTCTATGATGTAAACCACTCATGACAAATAACTCCGCAGCGTTATTGGCCTTCTTGTTAGCTATAATTCCACTCCACTGGCTGAAATCGAATGTGTAATTGACTGAAACAAAGCTCTCATGAGGATCGGAAGATTGACTTTTTGTTACTGTCATCTGACCCTTAAACGCGCCGCCACCATTAGGAGTATCAGCAGTTGTCACATTATAGTACCAACCGTTTGGATGGAAAAGATAACGTGCATTACGAGAACTATACAATTCCTCTTCAACGGTGTCTGGTATATTGACGTCATAGGTAGTTTCAAAATCATCAAATAAGAAGAAATTGCTACCAACTACAAAATTTCCAGTAATTATTGGTGGATCATTAGGATCATTTGCACTCTTCTTCTGTAGATTTTCCGGACTGACATAGATATAGTGCCTCTTAGATGCTGTTGCCATTGTATACGGATTGGCTGGCATATAGAATAGATACAAAGTTTTGAATCCCTGAAAGACTAATTTACCTGCCGGATACTGTGGAAAATAATCATCTATTTTATGTAAGTTGTAGGTTACCTCATATTCTCTAGCCTCCGGGACAAATCTACTATGGAATTCTGGATCATTATACTCATTTCTATTTAATGTAGGTTTAATAGAAACTAGATTACCCGACTCCTCTGAACTCCATGCAAAAGTATCAGAATTCCCTCTGGTTACTACTCCATCATATAGCTTAATGCTGTCTAATGATAGTGATGAAACAGAAGATATGTGTGATTTCAGAGTCTCAAAAGAAGTATGTTGGATTATATTATAGGCTGGTCCGTAATTTCTGCGAACCTTAATTTCACCAATTAACATATAATCTGGATAATATAAATTAGTTGGCTCTACATATACCATAGAATCAGTACTAACTATATTATTGTCTGTAAACGAAATACTTACAGCCGGATTAAATAACCTAAATGTTTCCTCTACTGTAGCATCACCAATAGAAATAGATACAGTAATATCAGTAGTGTGTCCGTTTTCATTATTTTCTGGAAGAGATACTATATCAATTGGTATCTTTATTCCTTCTTCATTTCCGCCATATACACTATATTCCCCCTTTCCACCAGTCAACTCAAGCCACTTATTCACATCAGCCTGAATATAACTGGAGTCTGAAGAGATTGGTGGTTTTATATCATACTTAAAATTCACCTCACCTTCTCCAGGAATAGTATAAGTTCTGGTCGGTAGATAAAGATCGATCCAGGTTTTTCCGGTTCCAACAATTACATTTCTCCAATCTTCTGTGTTATCTCCAGCCGCATTCCTCACTGCGTTCATAACTCCCGTGTCAGCCTGATAAATATCACCTGAATCTGGACACCTATCATATGCGGTTTTTGTAATTCCACCTACGTTAGGAAGAGTATAAACTGGAATAATAACAGCCGAGTTTACTATATTCCCGACAGACTCTAGATTAGGTCCGACAAGAAGATAACCAAAAAGATACTTCTCTGTCTCCTGAAGTCTAAATCCACTATAGTTTATTCTTAATTTTTCATCCTCAGAAGTATTTTTGATTAGATAAATATAAGTGGATGAACTAGAGCTGGATGATCCCAATTCATAGTGTACTACAGTTTTGTCATCTGGAGCATCAAAGTCTGCCTTGAAATCTGCCTCTTGAGGGTTTTGTCCATCAATTAAATACGGATTTCGGCCCGAAACTGGATCATTTATGAATACTCCGGGGGCTCTTAATTTATACTTCTTTTCGTATTTTAATATAATACTCTTGTTAAGGTATAAAGACAGATCTATTTCATCAGAATCAGCCAGATAAGATGCTTCATTGGTCTTTACACTATACTCAGTCTCACTATCTGGAGAAGAGACTGAAACTTGAGTATGTGACTGATTCCCCGTCAGAGGGCACGATAATTCATAAACATTTAAGAATTTCGTCTTAATGGTGTCTGACGAATTAGATATCTGTAGAATATCAAATGTAGAATAGTTATCATTTCCCTCGGATGGAGTAAAACAAAGCTCTGATACTGCTTTACCTTCTGAATCAATAGCTAATATATTATCCTTAACATCGTCAGACAGTGTTCTAACTGTGAAGGACGCTATAGTCGACTGGTCTTCTGTATCGATTAGAGATAAAACTCCATTTAAGTTAGAATTGCCGTTGGAGATAATATTAACCTCAACTACGCCATTCTTAGTGCCCAATGCGTTTTTATCCCAACTTCGTACTTTTAGATCAAAATGTGAAGCAATATCGCCTGACAGAGAAACGTTAGAATTATCATAGTAGACAGTCTCTCTAAATGCATTCCAGACTACGAATGATATAGTAGTTGGACCAGATAAGAAGAATACTGGATTACTATTTGAGTCCCTATATGAATCAAGATCCGTCGATGCCTCTAAATATTCCCATATATCATTTTGAGGAGGACAAGCACCAAAGGATATAGTGTTGCTTATCTCCCTAGAATCTGAGTTTTGAACAACGAAGTTAATTGATTTAGGACTTGTCGATATTAATTTAACCCCATTCTCATCCTCTCCACAATAAAGAGTAAAGTTGGTGTAATTAAATCTACCAGAGAAGAGATCCTTATCCATACTTCTCGGATTAATTTCTACTCCAGGAACTTCTTTTATGTGTACAACGGAAGTCCTCAGAAAAATTGGATTGGATTCTCCCTTAACATAGTACTCCTCTCTATCCGCATATCCAGAGAGTTTTATAAATTTTGCATCTTCGCCTAAATTAAACAACCTAGATTTTCCGCCATCAAAAAATACTCTTAGATTTTTATACCTATAGTAGATATATTCCTGAGAGATTATTTTTCCACTGGCATCTATGTGTTGTGCTGAAGAAAGAGATTTATCACTGGAGACTCTTATATATCTATACCAGGACTCCTTATCAGCAAATTTCTTTAGGTCAGATTCAGATAAAGATTCGGAGAGAAGGTCATATAGGTTTCCACTAATCACCTTTCCTCGACTCTCTATGTATTGTATGCTAGGGGTAGATTTTTCAGGAACTATATCAGCACAGACTGTTGATGGAAACACTATGTCTAAGATTACATTGATATCGTTTTCATCAAGTCTCCATATTCTATAGAGCTCCTCATCATTTTCAAAATCTATTCTGAATATATCTATCCCACCTTCATCGTTATCCAGAGCTGCCTTGACTGTTATTGGAAAAACTATCTCTTTCCACTTATTCTTCGCCAAGTTACTCTCCTTAAAATTAATTCTAAGTGTGTGTAGCTCTGGTTCCCAAATTCCATCAATCCCTTTTAAGATAATTTTGGAATCTTTTCGCTCTAGGAGTTCTTGTTCTATGATTTCTAAGGTCATAAGTAATATAATCTATTTTCAGAATCTTTATAAAAAATCAAACCAGCGAATGTAGTCATGATAGATATACTCGTGGTTTGTTGTTTCTCAGGTAATCTTTTATAAAACCTGAGAGAAGATCCAGAGAGATTAAAACTATAGGCACTCTCTCCATCACTTAATTTTTCTCCACCATATGTAGCCTCTGGAAATGCACTACTATATCTATCGGACGCAAAACTCTCAAATGAAGTACTAGAAAATACTTTATATGAATAGTCAGAGTCCTTTAAGATAAGCGTGTAGTCATTTAAGAACATTAGATTCGGAAACTCGCTGGTCAAAATATATAATCTAAGAGTAGGACCACATATTAGAAGTTTATCAGCATTATAGTCCTCTCTAAATACAACCCAGTTTCCTAAAATTCTATATGGCTGGAGTATCTTTTTCTTTTCTCCCGACAAAATAAATGCTCTTTCGACGGCCGGGACAATTCTAGAAAGATCAGAATAATGCACTCGATTGGATGGTAATTTATAGACTTTATTTATTTCAGAGTATGGGTCGGAGATTAAAGTATTCCCAGGCAACCACGAATTTAGGTAGCTGTCATATAGTTTAATTCCCATATTCCCAACACTGCAAGCTATATATCTCCCCGAAATATATTCCAATCTCACATCTTTTTCTTTTCCGCCTACCGAGTATCTAGGGATTGGCGCTCTTCCTTCTTTAGTTTTTATATATGACTTAGGATTTCCATATATATCCTTAAGACATAAACTAGTAACACTATATCCAGTTGAACTCCATGAATAAAGAGCTAAATCACCGCCCGCTACATAACCAATTGAGTAGTTATCAAAATTAGTATCGGGATATGGATTTAGTTTTTCTCCATAACATAAGTCGAGTTTAACAGCCCTTTCTCCATTAATCACAGAGAAATCAGAAAGGAACATATTACTCTGACTTGATACACGGTTAGAATATTGGTTATCTCCCCACTGTATTCTCTTCCTAGCCTCTCCGATATTTAAATAGGTATCGTCGTATTTGTCCTTTTCCTGATTTTCTAGTATTAAACCTTCTATGTCATAAGAGACTCTCAACTCATTAGAATCATCATTTAATGCACTAGGGACGAGTTTGATCTTAATATTAATAGGTCTTGGTCTTGTTCCCTGTGCCTCTAGATATTTAATATACCCAAGTGTCTCGCCTGAATCAGAAATACAAATAATAGTATCAAATCCTCTTTTTAGGTCTCCCTCATAATGAAAAGCCTCATCCCCAGCGGCATTAATAGCTTTCTTTTCTAATTCTTTTGCAACCGGGTTTTCTCCTTTTACTAAATTAGAAATAGCATAAGAATAAACTTCATCAATATTATAGAGGGAGACACTATTACCTAAACCAGAGAAAATGTCTTTGCTGTTTAATATTACTATCTTTTTACAATTATTTAATGTTTCAGGTGGACTTAGAACAAATACACTATGTTCGTTCTGACTGTCTGTTCCTATCATAATAATATTCTAGCAGTGCAACCTTCAATTATATATTCATCGATTGACTGATCAATTTTAGAGATACTTAGGATTTCTGTATTTCTATTAAAGTAAACCCTGATCTCATTACTAATCTCTAAATCGATCTGACTTTTTTCAATTCCAGCATCCGTAACTGTAAATACTGGAAACATCGCTGACCTTGTATATACTCTATCTTCCTTTGAAAAATTAATAGAAAGATCGATTATACACTTCGTGCCGGGTTTAAAAATATTGCTCTTAATTAATGGTCCTAGAGATACTTTATTTGTATACATATCTGAGCCGGGGACTATCAATTCAATTAGACTATCTCCACTCAGAACGACTCTTGTTTTTGATGAGTCATAAAATACCTTTTCAGTAGTGGGGAGGGCAGTATTTTCTCCACTCTCCCCAATCTCAGAACCAAAAACCATGTTATATAAGTTATCTACCATTTCGTTTCGGGCATCTTTTAAACTCATCGCCAAACTGTATGCTCTGGCCTTATTTATATTTTCTATGTTCGCCTCATCTATATAAGAAAGTACTGGAAATCCTCCTCTATGTACTATATCTAGGGGAGAATCATCCAGTGTATCTATATCACCAGACTTAGGATTCTCTTCATCAAATTCAGTAAATCTAATCTGAAAGTCAAAATCAGAATTATCTTTGCCCTGTACATAATACCTAGTATCACGAAGAAGCCACTGATTTTCTTTCAACTTTTGATATACTTCTGTCGATTTTACAGGAGAAAGGGCGGATCTATTTCTTATACTATCCAATGGGTCAGAAATAATAAATCCAGAATAATCTAAAATATCTGTCCCATATACTCCACCCTTCTTAGCAACAATTATATCTGATTTATTACTTTCCATAATAAATATCCTCCAAATCTACTCCATAAGAACAGATAATAAATACTTTGTTAAGATTACTGGAGTATTTAACACTGATAGTAATTTCTGGGCTTATTGAATATACTGCATCTACTCCTCGTCTATCTGTATAAATTGTAATATTATGCAGTTTACCAGATGGCTCACGAACTAGAAGAATAAATACACACGAGCTAATATTACTTCTAACATAATAGTGTCTGTCATTTATTGATTCATTAAGCTCCCAGCCACTATCCTTTACCCACGTTGATAGAGAAGACTTTCCATAATCAGAGGTCAGTGTTTGTATATTACTTAATCTATCCTGTCTAAAGCTATCTAGAGTTGAATATAGTCTTGTTAATTTTCTTACTACATTTATATCATTAATTACACACGGCTTCCAATCTCTACTATTTGTACTTCTTATATACATCTCTCCGTAATTTGGGTCGATAAGTTCTTGGACACGTAGAATATTGTCACCAGAATTTCCATAATAAGAATACTGTTTTAAGATAGCATAAGAATCGGCAGTAGTAATAAAGAAGTTTCTATCGTAATAACCATCGATATATCTTATGTTATTATCAATATTACTTATAGTGGCAGCCTCTTCTCGTGTATTAAGCATATCCCAGAAAGGATCCCTTCGAATTGTATAGGCATATGTATGAACCATATCGACAAGAGTATATGGTTCCTCTGACATCCACCTAGGAACAAGAAGGAGATTACTATTATTTTCTCCACTTAATTCGTCTGACTCAAGATCGATAGAAGATATTAATTTTGCCCACTCAGAGTATAACATTCTAGGAAGGAGTGATAAAGAAGGGCCATCAGTAGGTCGAGCATACTCACCAAGATGTGTACTTGTCGGATCATTTCCAGCATAAGATTCCCATTCCTCTAGAGTAGTTATAATATGATCTCTCTCTGCAACGTATGGATGTACTGTTCCTTCTTCAATATTCCCTTTGTTGTAGTACTCATGATTTCCAATTTTATCCTTAACTTTTGATACAAACCCAGATGAACCTTGAATATATGAATTATTAAAATATCTTCCGAAAGTTACATTAAATACATAGTCACAGTGAGCCTTAGCGACAGTTGATAAAAATGTATTAAGTGTTATAAAATTCGTGAAACCTCCATTAGATATATTATTCAGAAATCTATCTATCTCATCGGAAGTAAATCCTGCGTCTCCTAGATTTGTAGAAATTAAATCTCTAATATCTGAGTATTCGTCGGAACCTAGGTTTCTTATATCAAAATATTGTAAGGCAGACTCTGGAATCTTAACACAAAATATATTACCTGTCAAATTATAGAAGGCGGTATCTGGTATGCTCTTAGTTCCGAATTGTCTTGGACTTGAGTAGAAATTTGCCTGTTCTCCACAATTAGGAGCATCTTTAAAATAACTCCAATAGGCACTTATCGGATATTGGCTTAATTTTCTTTTCCCCGAATCTGGATAAAGAGTCGTTGTCCATTGACTTGGAAATCTTCTAGTTTTTGCCAAAGACCAATCATACTCATTGCTCCCCTGAACACTAGCCACCGAAGTTCTTTTAGATTGAACTATTCTAGAGTAATCATAATCACTTCCACCGACGATCTGGGCTACTAATTCTAAACAATCTATAGCAGCACAGACTTTAGGAGCAGCCGTGTAGGTAATTGTTTTTGTTTCCGTCTTATTTACTTGAAGCCAGTAATATGTTTCTGTAGTTACCTGATGTGTGCCAGTAACTATTATATCTCCTGGCTGTCCGTGGTAAGATCCGTTAGATATGTAAGACTTCCAATTGAAATTTCCAGAATCGTTCTCATATGATGCCTGTATATCTATTTTAAAGTCTTCTAAAAGTCTAAGTAAAACCGATAGTACACCAGAAGACGCACCTTCGTTTTTCTTAAATATACAAACAGCAGTAAGTTCATCATATGTGTTTGTATTATACACCTCGGATACAGTTCTCACTTTTTTCCAGTTTTTTCCTGGATAGACTCGAGAACTGCGAGCATTTGTTCCTCTGGATTCACTAGACTTATCGACCGGCAATGCTTGAAATGGCGTAGCATACCATACTACAGAATCATCCAAACCGTAATGTAGTAGTCGGCTATTTATATAATCTTTTATTGTATTTATTGCATTAAATCCCCCCTGGCTTGAAAAGAATCTTGTCGGCAGAGCAATACCATATAATTGTTCAGAAGAAGACTCCGTGTCGGTACGTACCCAATCATATCCTGTAGTCGAAACCTCTTCTTGTCTAGTCTCAGTCCCCGCTCCAAAAATGATAATATCTCGGGCAGGGGCAATTGATTCACCAGACACAGCATCCTCATAACTTGACGACTCAGACAACGCATCTTCTTCAGAATTAGTGAAAGAAAGGGCAGCATATGGACAGATATTAACGGCCTTAGTAAATTCGTTTGATTCTTGTGTTGATATGCTTCCTATATCATCACTTGGTCCATTATTTATTACTAACTCATTTTGAATAGTTTTTCTAATATTTTCACAGACCCGGACGCATTCCCAACATTTCTTACACTTAGTCCGATCACACACTACCCACTTCTTATCTCCCCTCGACACTATATCATTTTCATCTGGGTGCCCTACTATATTCTTAATACTATCTAGATTTTTACTAACCTTGATAGATCCATTATTATAACCGGGGGCATCAAGCAGTTCGTCTAAGATATCACCACTGCCAGATAAAGATATGTCGGAGGATGTAGCTATTGTATTATTAGGGGCTATGTCGATCGAAGAATTAATAACCCCATTTGAATCTAATCCAAAATATACTCCCTTTAGGATGCTATTCAAAGCACTTGACGAAATATATTGGTCAGTGGTAGATTCAGAATTATTAACAATAGCTTCGAATTCTTCTTTAGTATCAATTCTATTTCCGGGATAAAGCTCATATACTCCATTCCCTAAATCTTCGTCGGGGTTAATTCCTTGTACGTCTCCATTAACCCGATATATGTTTTCTCCGCTTATTACAAAATCACCCTTCTGATATATTGCATTAGGATGAAATTTCCAGAGACCAATTATACTTTTTCCGCCTTGTTTCATGCTTCTATTATGTCTATTTTAATTGAATTTTTTATATCCTCTATTTTTATTCTATATTCCTCCCCAGACTTAGTTATAATCATTCTAGTAAATCCATAATCTCTGCCATCGATTATAATAGCATTAGACTGGCCAGAAACTAAATCTGATAGAGGAAATTTAATTCTCTGATCTTCATCCTCCGGTATATTTAGATCGAATGCTTTATCAATCCAAATCCAACCCGGAACTGCACCTGTCTCTGATCTAAATGAAAGACCGTCGATGATGCTACCGTAGTCAACATAGTCATAGGGATTTGATACAGAGAAGTCGTAAGAATTAGCCATTAAGACTGTATATCTCCTATTCTTCGGTAGGAATTGATAAGTCCCCGAGTATACACTAACACTTGAGACTGTAGCTATCCCGGAATCATCTATAGTCATGCCAGGGAATTCAGGACTAATCTCATATTCTTGTGTGGCCAGGAATTCCATAATCGGCTGGACTGATTCTTGATATTCCGTACTTAATTCTGCTATTTTCCCCTTAATATCTATCCTCACCCCTTTATTTATATTCCCTGGCGTATCATAGAACTCAGTAATATTAATGGGGGAAGATAAGGAATAGCCAGAATTAGAGTTAGTTAGGAGGATAGGGAATTGGAAATAAATCTCGGGGGTATCTGGGACAACACTTACATTATACTTTCTTTTCCAGTATCCATTATATTCCTTCGAGATAGATACATAGAAGTAAGTATTCTCGGAGGGGTCTAATCTTTGTGTTATTTCTATTCCACCATCTTCTTGTTCAGCCGCCTTCCAACCAGGCTTTAATACTAATTTTGCGCCGATCTTAGTTGTGTCGGATTTAATATTAACCAAGCCCGACGGTATTAGATCGCCTCCATCACAACAAATCTCCGTTATCTGTGTATAATAGTTCGTTAGGTTTTCATTTGTCGACCAGAAAGGAGAAATCCCGGTAGGAGGATTACCAATATTATTATCTCTCAATGATATCCAGGTTTTAGGAGATTCGATTACTAAACATCCACCGCCGACTCTATTATCGTGTTGGTAGTCTATTCTTACTTCGGATTGTGATAAAAGAGTAAATCTAAGACACTCATAATTCTTGTCAATCCTAGATAGTGAGATCGGCGAGATTACTGTGTTTTCATCTCTCGTCGTTCGATATATAAGAGATGATCCGGGAGAAGAGACATAGTGAGTTAATTTTCCTTCCTCTGTCTGGGTTAATTCTGATACCCCCGAAAACCAGATAGATCTAGAGTCGACGAGGATATCTGACACAGTACAATCGCCGTAAAGTACTATCTCACCGGCAGGCAATATGAATGTGTCTGAATGATTTACTCCCCTTAGGTTTATTCTATCGGCTTCTGGGTATACTGCCTTCTCACCAACACTATAAGATTTCCATGGAGAATAATCGAAGTTGGGGATTGATGCTTTCTTCCTCTTTAGTATACTTCCTCTAACCTCATGATTACCTAAGATTACACCACTCGCCGCGTCATACCAAATATTTCCCTTCTTAGCTGCCCTTTCGACTTTTACTCTTGTGTCTGGGATTGATAGGAGGGAGGCTGGTTTATGTCGGACTGGGTTTATTAATTGCAGCCAAGCCTTTAAACCAACTTTTACTTCTCGATTTGTATCTCTATTAGCCTGAGTGATAGCAATATAAACTACCTTAGCCTCAGTCGTTTCTTTCCCGGTCTGAAAATCAATAAGAAGATCACAGTCTAGGGAAGGGTCATTAAATTCTTCCTCATTCCCCGGCAGAAGATAAGGATCACGTAGAATATCCTGAAATAACTTAATCTTCTCTACTCCCTCTGGCACTAAGAATACATAAATACTTTTCTGATCGACTATAAATGATCCAAAGTATTTATTATAGTCACCAGTCCCATCCCCAATATCACAAGGAATGGCTGTATTATATAAATTTTCTAGTGCGTCTGAGGCTGGGAAATCTTCAGTTCCAAAGAAGTCTGAAATCTTATCGTTGGTCATGTTTTCTAGGATATTAAAATCGGAAGAATCAGACACAAGATAAGAAGCACCATACTCTAAAAAACGATAATCCACTCCAGCTTTTCCGGCATTATAATATATCTCCGACTTACCCTCCGAGATATATAAAGCTTTCGATATTCCTCCAATTTTCGGGTTTATCCTAGTTTCCATTATTATTTATTGCTATATGATATCTATATAAATCAATGCTCGCTGATGTCCTAATTTCTACTGTGTCATTTATTTCCATCGTTATTGCATTCACTCCGTAGGTTTCAGTATTGTCAAGAATATCCCCACGGCCAAGAAATAACAACTCATATAGGAAATCATTAAACTGCCTGATAAATCTTTCTTCTTCATTTACCCAAGCGACAGAATCAGGATCGAGCTTAAAATCTAAACTCTGCTGCGTATAAACAACCGAGTCAGCAAAGTCTATTCCAAGATACTTAGTTAGACCTTGAAAAACAGCAGCCGTCCCCTTAAATGAATAGAAGGCGGCAGTTATATATCTAATTATTCCAAGTTTAGTTTCTTCATCCGGCAGAGAGTTAAAATTATTGAGATTAGAATTTTCCAGGACATATTTTACGAATCTTAAGACTGGATCAACTCTCGTCTCAATTAGTAAGTCATCTTCGTTGGTTGTCTTATTTTCCTCTCTATATCCCTCATACATCTTAACCATCATCTTAACTACTGGAATTTTGGAATATAACGAACTTCCATCCTTATTAAACTTGGCATAATCAAAATTTAATCTCTGTGAAATCATGCTAAGGAAGAGTTAATATTACAGTTAAAATTGAAGTATATAAATTTAGATGAAGTATCGATTCTCTCTAACTCAGACTCATCAAATTTAATACTTCTTACAAAATCTACTCCCGTTAGTCTTGAAATTGCTGATGAAATTTGATTTAGTACTTCGTCCGGACTTGTTAGAATAGCCTTAGCCGCAGAAAAATCACTCTCATATTTAGACAGGATATTATCTTCTATATTTTTTCTTAATGTATCCGTAGACTGGGCTGATGAGAGAACAACAGATATATCGAGATTTAAGGTACGACTAGTGGCATTATAAATTTGAATATCACTACTTATATAATACGCTAAGTTTCCATCAATAAATTCTCTCTTCTGTTCGTCGCTTAGTCTTTTCCCTGTCATTGGAATATAATAGATCACCACATTATCATCAGAAAACTCACAACCTGCCTCCTTAACTATATCACTAAACTTTCTCTGCAGCAAATAACCCATATCTTCATTACTTCTGACAATCGAATTCTGATATCTTGACTTATTTGCTTCATAGTGGATATTGCTTAGACTTTCACGATCAGACTCCTTTATAACAATCAGTCCCTTTCCTAAAACTTCATACTCGCCATTTATATCCTCTCCGCCAATACTCTCTAACTCACCGGAAAATTCACAAAGCTCGCCAAGGGAAGTTGATATTTTTTGGAGCTCGGTGTGGAGGAGATTAGAAACTCGGATGTATGGGAAATAGGTTGTAATTATTTCATCACTAGGTTCTATATCGCTTGAATCTTTGAAATATAATCTACTTCCGTAATCACTAGTCGTCAGGTCAAACACATATTTTTCACCATTAGACGATTCCAGTAGATATTCCTTAAAGTCGGTTGTTGTTTTGTATTTATAGTATGTTCCAGCCCCATGCTTATTAATCTGGACGAACATATCATGACTTAAATTACTTCCCTCCAGATCAATATAATATCTGTTTGTATAATTAATCGTCGAGACCTGTTTTACCGGCGACTTTGAAATAAACCCACAGATAATATAAGTTTTTTCAGGAGATAGTTGTAATGATTCCTGGTTAAAATCTATCTTAATTTCCTTCCCATCCTCTAACCTGATACCGGCCAAGAAGTAAACATTAAAATTACTACTAGTCGCAATTTCAGAGTAAGGTTCAAGAGTTTTTATTTTCCCTGCCTTAATCTTCATATATACTCTAGGACAGGAACCACGATAGATAGAATACATAAGATCCATACAGTGCTGAATCTTTGAATTATCTAGGTGTGCTTTTTCCAGACTAGACTCAAGGGCAAAACTAATATTCTCAACTTCCTCTATATAAGTTGCATTAGCCAGGAGATGGACAAGCAATTCGACGACATCCCCACGATATCCTAGGTTCTGTGCGATGTTTCTATAAATTGTTCTGTATTCTTGTAGTGATTTCATATTAATATACGTTTAGTGTAATCTCTGACGAATATTCTCCCGCCGAAACTACAATTCTTACTTTTGTCTCATCTACCAACTCGAGCGATTTTAGAGACAGATTAACGCCCGATGAAAACCTTGAATTAATCTTTGACACTAATCCGCCAACCCTTGATTCTATTTCACGGGCTAGATCTTCTTTATATATCCCCGACAGGTCAAAGTTAAAACCATAGTCGGGGACAAATGGAATATCACCCGGCTCAATTTTTAGATAGAGTTTGAAGAGATCGATAATATACTCTTCCACCCTAGTTGTTCCTCTCCCACTCGAAAGGATATATTTTAATTCTGCCATATATGATTAAAATTTAAAGAGTGTCGGAAATTAATCCTTCACTCTCATTTTTATTATTTCTTTTTAATTATTTCAAAAGCTACATCTCTCTTGCCAGTTCTCTTGTTGGTTATCTGACAGTATTTTATCTCAAAATACTCACTTAAGTCAACAGCTTTTGGAGTTTTATTATATCCCAACCGAGAATATATTTCTCTTAACCTCTGTTTGATTTCTGACTTAGAAATTCTTGAATTAATTTGAAACTCTTTATATATAGCCTCTTTTAAAAGAGGTCCAGATTCAATAATCCCATTTTGGATCTCCCTGTCTAAGCCTGCTCTTCTAAAACCATTAGCCCTACATCGATCAAGTCCAAGGGAGTCTATGTAATATTTATACTCTTCTAAGAAAGGCAAACAAAGTATTGTGTCTAGCCTATCCTCAAAATTATTACAAAGTTCTCTAAACCTCTCAGAAAAACCAGATAGCATCATGAAATCATTTTTCAAAAAATCTCTGATATCTTTATCTAGTGTTTCATCATTATATGTTTCTTCTATTGCTTTAAAAGTCTGTTGGCGCAAGCTTATTTCATCTTTCTGGTGAGGAGTATATGGAAGCTCTGATAAACTCTCCTTAGTTGTATGGGTACTGAAGAAATCTAATATTTCATCATTATACTCATACCACTCTTTATTGAATATTCTGTATTTTTTAAAATATCCATGAAGATTTGCTTCATCTTGTCTATCTCCATATGGAATTGTATTAAGAATCTTGCAGCTAGGATTGTGATTTTTATAAGAAGTGATCCTATTACTATAAGATAGATCTTCACTAAACCCTATCTTCAGGATTTTTATAAATTTATTTGGATCAACGGGATCAAAGGACGCGGATAAAATTAAATAAATCATAACTATCTCTTTTTAATTATTTCAAATCCATGATCCCTTTTACCCGTCTCAGGATTAGTTATCTGACATGACCTTAATTCAAAATATTCTTCAAGATCAGATGCTTTTGGCGTTTTATAATATCCTAACTCTGAATATATTTTTGATAATTTTAATTTAATATCTGATTTAGTTAATTTAGAATTAATTGGAAATTCCGCAATTACTCTATCCACAACTAATTCTGATTTTTCTAATTTAATATCAGATAATCTTCTGGATATTTCTGTTTTATTATAGCTTAAGGACTTACATGTTTCTGGACCTACAACCTCATAGTACATTTTAAATACCAGAGGGACTTGATCTAAGACTGCATATCTTTCTACTTCTGTTTGAGGATATTCGCAAAGAAGTTTCATCTTCTCTGGAAATGTTTTTAGTCGATCAAACTCTTGTAGACAGTTAGTTACATTATTTCCTATTTGCTCATCAATTAACTTATTTTCTTTTATAGTATTAAAAACGCTAAATCTATCTGCATAATCTATTTGTTGAATATCAAAAGCTCTTTGCTGTGATACCATAACTAGCTTATTGAATTTTGGTACAAGAGTTTTTCCATCGTGTATATCAACAGATACATAATCATCTCGATAGTTTTTTGTCTTTGCTATAAACAGTAAATTTTCAGCAGCGGTCTGTTTTGCTACATCCCTTGTATCTGAATATGAATATAAAGCATACTCAGATCTTTCTACTTTCTTTTTAATTATCTCATCAAAGTCCTCTCTAGATACTCTTTTATCTTTTCCAAGGGGTTTGTAAAATAATTCTGCTCGATTTTTCCAGGGATTTTCTGTTAATCTTTGTCGACCAAGTATCTGCGGCAGATCTAATGTGATATCAACTGTTAATGTATCTATATTAGCGTCTGAGCAAATAAATGTTCTCGCACAGGTCGAATAAAAGTCTGCACCTAAATAAACCGTACGAGTGCAGAAGGTAAACATCTTATGTTTTTGCCCTTCTAGTGGCACTTCTCCAATTTCAAATTCTTTTCCTAGCTTTCTCTTAATCTTGCAAGAATTTTCATATGTACCAGCACATAAGATATTGCATTCTTCTGGAGATAACTCACATCTTTTTATAATTGATATTATATTATTAACAGAGTTAACATAAAATACTGCTTCATTTGAAACAACGACTCTGTCCTTTAACATCATCTCCTCAAAGTTTCCTGCTTTATACTCTTTAATGATTTTTTCAGCAGATGAAGTTATAGAAGAAGTGCACCTGGCTCTAAGATCTGGCCTAACAATTCGTAAAGGATCTTCTTCTGACCAGTCTAGCTCATAATAAGGAAGATCTTTAAATTCATCAACTTGTCTCAGATACTCATCTATCATTGGAGTAGCTGAGACATAACAGACTTTATTTAAGCCCCTTAGTTTTGATAACAGGCCTAATTCTGTATCAGACTTAAATGTGGAATCTGTAAATATTGATTGCATTTCATCAACAACAATATGAAATGTATCAAACACTCCAAAATCTTCTAGAAACTCTCTTACTAGTCTAAATGAATCATAAGTAACTAGTACCTTTGCTGCTTTATTTTCATATCGACGCGCAGCAACAAAATCTAAAAGAGATTTCTTTAGTGATAAGATTAGTTCCCGCAGTTTTACACTATCAATATTTTCTTCCTTAGTAGACTCTAATCCGGATGCTTTGGTTACCTTAGAAATATCCTTGTCTGTTCCAAGATCTGAATCTAATTCATTCCTGAAATAAAATACTGGAAACTCTGGATTAGGGTCTAAAACAAGTTCGCCAGTTTCTTCATCTTCTATATAATTATGCTGTTTCTCTTTATTCTCTAGTAGTATCTTTCTAGGTGAACAGAGGATAACATTTTCATTAGATCGAAGACTGTATTCAGTAAAACCACATCCTGGAATCTTTTTGTCTAGGATATGAGGAAAATTAAAATCAGATAAATTGTAATCTTTCCAATCACTAATATATCTAATTCCTTTTGGTACAACAATAGCTTTATTACCGTTGTCTAATTCTTTAATCTTTATCATAATACTTACATTGAACTAAAATTTCTTTGAGTTGGGAGGCGTAAGCATCCCATTCTTTCACAAGTAAGTATTTAAAGGCCTCATAATGGCAAAAAGCACTATTTCAGGATAATTTTTTGCTCTGTTTCTATAATGTATGTTCTTTATAAAAATAGTGCATATGTATCTTAAACTCTTCGCCACCACTCATCACCCCTCACTACGTTCAGGCCTCTTCGTGTTGTCTCATTCAAAGAGAAAGAATCATTGTATCATAGAGAGATATCATTCAGAGGATTCCTCTGAATGAGGTCCCCGCCGAAACGGCTTGGGACGTGTAGGCGGGGAGCAGTGTCTTTTCTTCCTTTCTACATAACTAACATAGAATATCATACTCATCACTACACTTCGCTAGACCTCGTTATCACTCGGCCATACGCTTCGTTTCGTTCACACATCTATCGCTCCCATTCTTTCATCCCTCGTTCCGCTACTCTCACTCCGCTCGAGATACGCTTCACTCGGTCTTCAATCATTCACGCTTTGAGGATACTTCGACTTCAACTTCGACCCTCGCCCTGGCTCGTGTCTCGTTTCGTCTTCGTCTCCCAACTGTCTCCATTTCATTTCGCTCTCATTTCATTCCGACCAATATAAAAGTTAAAGAAAATTCCACATCTTCTTTAACTCATTCTTAAAATCTATAATTATCCCACTTATATCGACCACTTTCATCGAGGTATGCAAAATCGACTGCCTCTACCTTTTTTCCTCTCACCACTATCCACAATCTAGTCTTAAGGTATATACAATCAATTACAATCGCTTCAGGGTCAGTCGAAGTGTCAAGACCGTGATACCATATATATAACCCTTTATAGATCCTCGGCATTCTATTTCCTCCAATTATCACGCGCCTAATGATCTTTTTCATCATCGGTCCTGCATTATTGAGGTCAAGAGATTTTATATTTTCAGCCTCTATCTCCTCTTCTATAATTTTCTTTATTTCTATCGGCTTTAATTCTATCAACTCGTCTGGACTAATCATTATCTTTAACCTTATAATACATCCAAATTCCATCATTCCCTCTAGTTGCCATATCTATTTTAAACACTTCGCCGGTTAACATAGACATAATAACATCTACTAGGGAATTCAGATACATGCAGCTTATATACGTCCTTGCTCCTCTTTTAAAACTGGACATAATTAAGCCTTTGTGTATTTTAGATCTGCCAAAAAATCTCACTTCAAAGCTCCTCGGGACGATTTTTCTTACTAACTCGAGGGGACTAATTTGAGGTTCCCATGCTGCCGAGACTAATTTCCTAACTTCCGAGCCTGTCTTAAGCATTATAAAATCGGTCGGCGTCATTATAAGATACCCAGGATTTTCTTTTTTATCTCAACTATTTCTTTAGCTATTTCTTCGGCAGTATCATTTTCCCCCGGCCTAAGCAAAAATTTAGATCCAGCCACTTCTTCTCCGCCATGATATATTTCTAAGAGCTTTTCCATTACTTCAGTCTTCTTGTCTTCTGGTATCTCTATCTGTAGTAGGTCGATTATCATATCTTATTATTTCAGTTATCTCGTTTCCTAATGCTTTTAATCTAATTATCTTAATCCCGTCCACAATCATTTCCATATAAATACCGGATGGATCAGACTTTAAGAAATCAATGAGGGGGAAGCGTTTCATTATTTTCACTCCAACCGTCATATTCCTCCACCACATAATTTTCGGCCCATCCCAAAATCTGAAGTAGAAATGTGTAAACTGAAATGAACCCGACTGTTGTTTAAAATATTCCTTAATTTCAGAATCACTAAGTTTAAGTAATTCTATCGCTTTCATTTCAATAATAAGGAATAAAATAGAATTAATGTATCGTTCT